>Ga0315284_10015659_pt1 | contig 10778 bp, 8 predicted proteins | sample YL17G09_16_MG_FD_203696 | JGI IMG/M metagenome (GOLD analysis project Ga0315284, IMG submission 203696) | Sediment microbial communities from Yellowstone Lake, YNP, Wyoming, USA - YL17G09_16 | ecosystem: Environmental > Aquatic > Freshwater > Lake > Sediment | place: USA: Wyoming | collected...
GATTCTATTACACCAAGGAAAACATTTCCATAATGTACATCTATAGGAACTTTAAATCCGGCAGCATTACTAAGATGTTTAAAATCGGTAAATCTATAATCTAATGGAGCCTCTTCCAATGGAGTAATAGTAGATCTATTCATTGTATTTTCATCTCCAGGAACAGATACGTTATGACTATATCCTAATCCATGATCATCATTTATCTTTTTTGATAATTTATTATTCATTATTATCTTTTCATTTTTAGTTTTCCCAAAACATCTGGATCCCAATTTTTAGCCGTAGTTACTGAACTACTTCTATCTATAGGTTGTGATCCAATATAATTTTGATTAGATGGTGTATTGCTCGATGATATTAAAACCCATTGATTTTTTATATTTGGCCATTCTCCTGCAGATTGATGGTGATACCAATTATTATCTTTTCCTTTTTTTAATTGTTGTTTTTGTCCAGATTTTAAATCTATATTAAAATAAAATTCTCCATTTAATTCTTTAGAAAATTCTATATTAACAACATCTTTCCATATTAATGGTGCAATTTTACGAGCTTGACTCGTAATATTATCCATCATATTTTCATTTAATTGTTGTATAACTAATTTTTTGATAATGTTTTTGATTACAGATTTTTTCATATAATAATAAATATCATTCAAAATTCAATGAAGGATGGTATTTTTTGTAATAATCAACTAATTTTAACAAGTGGTTTTTCTAATCCAACTAAAATCATTTCATATTTTAAAGATCCACAATCCCATATTCTATCATATCCATTAAGTTGCATATTTTCCCACTCAGTCAAAGAAGGATCGAACATTTCTAACTTTTTAGCAAGTTGATCTTTACGGAAACTAAAACGATGTCGCCGTACATCTTCTCCTTTATAAAAATACCAATAATTAGGAGAAGTTTCTCCAATCAATTTAAATCCTATTTTCTCATATAAATTGCCAACACTCCACCTTTTATCAGCGTAACTTATTATTTTGGTAGGATTATAATTTTTAATAAAGTAATTTAATAATTTGCTTGATATACCAACAATATGACCAGAAGTAACATATCGTATTAACTCATATTCTCTAACATTAAATTTATTCGATCCCAAACATATTCTCAAATGTCCAAAAGTCATCACTGCTACAAGTTTATTTTGATAATATGCACCGATCTTTATAGATGCCGGATAATTACCCTGTATATGATTTTCATCTAAAAATTCACTACAATCTTCAATTTCTTTTATATTACAATGCCTCGCATAAATTGTTTTATAATTACTTTTTTCTAAAATATATTGCAACCTATTTTTTACAATAGTTTGTTTATAAATCCACTCATCTTCAAATATATGAATTAGCCGGATACCCAATTCTTTACATTTATTGGTTTTATCTAGATGATAATTTTTATCTTTTTTGCCGCCCAATTCTGAATGCCAGTATAATCCATTATACTCTATTGCTAATTTTAAAGATGGTATATAAATATCTAATTCCAACGGTGGTATGATACATCTATTATCAATTAATAATTCTTCCTTTGGTAATAATTCTTTTATAAATTCTTTAACTTCTTTTTCTGCATTAGAATTTGTCGTTATATATGGATAACACTTTAAACATCTTGGTAAGTGTCCTCCATCAATATGATCTAAAAATTCATCATTACACTTCTTACATTTAAATTTATATTGATTAATTTTATCAGTATTTTTATATGTGTTTAAATCAAATAAAGGAACAACCATATTATTTAATTTATGATTACTTAATTTAGCAAAAAATCTTTTTTTTGCAATATCTCTTATTTTATTTTTTATTTCATCAGATTTAGATGCATTATCTACTCCATATTTTTCTAAACAAGTTTGTTTTGCTTTTTCCGAGTTTACAAAAATTTCATCACCATATTTTTCTTTTTTTGTTTTTTTAATTTTCTTTAATCGATTTAAATCATTACCAGTAAATTGTGCACTACATTTATTTGAACAAAAAAGTTGGTTCCGTTTAATTAAAGAAAAAAAATTCTTATTACATAATAAACATTTTTTCTCAATCCAATATAAATGTTTATTTCTTTCATTTTTCTTTTTAAGAAATTCCGTTCGTTGAACAATAGTATATTGATTACTACATTTTCTACAACAAAAATCATTAAATCCAACTATAAAAGACATAAACTTTGTTGAATTTTCATTACATTTTTTACAAATTCCAATTGATTTATTATCGTTATGTAACCATCTATATAATTTCTCTGAAAATTTCTTACCGATAAAATTTATACTAATAAACTCATAAAAATTTTTATGATACGCTTTTATAATTTGCGGATAACTATCCTTATTTTTCTTAATTAAATCAACCACTTCTTCTTTTTTCATAATTTATACCTATTATTCTATCATGAATAGTATAATCCAAAAACCAAAAAAAATCAATTAATTTTAAAATTTAAATAAAAACCCCCTGAAAATAGGGGGTTAAAGAATAATTAATTTTATTTTTGATTATGTTATTCTGATCAATATAGTATAATCGTAAGTAATATCAAAATTGGAGCACACAATAATCGTATGAAACCGTCAAAGTAATTCCCAAAGGATCACCCGTATTAGTCCAATCAAGTGTTCCAAAATCTGGATTAGTAATAAATGCTCCTTTAAGTAACCATTCTTCAACTTTATCACCAACAGGACCAACCACATTAATAGTAATGTCCTTTTTATAGAAGTCCATATAACCATCGCGTCCCGTAACTGATTCGTGGCCCAACCTAATCCATTCCATTACGGCCTGTGCACCAGATGGTACAATTGGATCATATAATTCCATTGTAATTGGTTGCCAAATAGATTTACCCTTATAAAATCTCTGTAGATTAATATGATCGAGAGTCTTTCTCTCTTGAGAAAGTTTTGGTCGGTCACATTTTCTAAGTATGAATGATGGAATACCGTCTACATACATAATAAAGCGATTTTGAACTTTTGGTTCATAACTACTGTAAAACACTTCATTGTTATTTAATAGATCTGCCATAATATTTTCCTTATAATTTCTCTTGTTTACTAACATAATATAAATAAAAAGAAATAAAAAAAATTGACTTTTATCATCAAGTATTATAAGTATATAGACAACATATAAACAAAAAATATAGAATTATGGCTAGACCAAGAAAAAATCCAGAATTTATAACAAAAACTTGTGAAGGTTGTAAAAAAGAATTTACTATATCATCAAGAAAATATAAACAAAGATATTGCACAAAATCTTGTGCTCAACACGATCCAAGAGTTTTAGAAAAAATGAAATTAAGTCAAAATAAAACCTTCAATGAAAAATATGGAGGGCATCCAATGAAAACTAATAAAGAAACAGTAAAAAGATTTAAAGAATCTATATTCAAAAATTATGGAGAAGATTATTTTTCAAACTATTTAGTTAAAAAATCAAAACAAACAAATTTAGAAAAATACGGTGATGAAAATTACAACAACATTGAACAAATAAAAAAAACAAATTTAGAAAAATATGGAGTAAAATGTTATATTCATACTAATGAATATAAAGAAAAATCAAAAAAAACTTGTTTAGAAAAATATGGAACAGAATTTCCATCCCAATCAAATCTTTATAAAGAAAAATATAAAAATACAATATGGAAAAGATTTTTGGAAACGGGCAGATTTGATAATTTTTCTCCATTATTTGATATAAAATCATACAGTGGTGTATTAAATAAACAAAAATATCTTTTTAAATGTGATAGATGTAATCAAACAGTAATATGTTTTTTACATGCGGGAAAATATCCAATTTGTTTTAATTGCGATAAAGATAATTCTTCATTTTATCAAAAAGAAGTATATGATTTTTTAAGACAAGAATTAGGAAATGATATAATCATATTAACTAATGAAAGAAATATTTTATATCCAAAAGAAATAGATATTTATTTACCATCTTTAAAATTAGCAATAGAATTTAATGGATTATTCTGGCACAGTGAAATATCTGGAAATAAAAATAAAGTTTATCATTTAAATAAACTAAAAAAATGCATGCAAAAAGAAATTAAATTAATTCATATTTTTGAAAATGAATGGGTAAATAATAAAGAAATAATAAAATCTATATTCAGAAATAAAATAAAAACATTAAAAAATAAAGTACATGCTAGAAATTGTATAGTAAAAGAAATATCTTACGAAGAAGCATCCAAATTTTTAGAACTAAATCATATACAAGGAAAAGACAAAAGCAACTTTAAATGTGGATTATTTTATAATAATGAATTAGTTTCAATTATGACATTTTGTAAATCCAGATTTGATAAAAAATACGAATATGAATTATCACGATTTTGTAGTAAAATAAATACAATAATAATAGGAGGTGCATCAAAATTATTTTCCCATTTTATAAAAAATAAAAATCCTAATTCAATAATAACATATAGTGATAGAAGATATTTTGAAGGAGATATATATTTAAAATTGGGGTTTTCTTTTATAAAAAATTCGCCCCCATCATATCATTATATTGATAGACACGAATATAAAAAAATTCTTAATAGAATGCCGTTTCAGAAAAAGAAACTCGAAAATTTACTTGAAAATTTCGATCCCAATTTAACAGAATGGGAAAATATGAAAAATAATGGATTTGATCGTATCTGGGATTGTGGTCACAGTAAGTGGGTTTTTCAACCTAGTGATACCAAAAAAATTATTAAAGAAATATAATATTTTTTAATCCCATCCATGAGCATCACTTGTATCTCTTCCTATTTCTTCTTCGCTAGGAACATACATTATTCTATGATCATCAGATATTATATTTAAATTATCTTTTAACCACTTTTCAACAGCAATTTCCTCTTCTTCAGTAGGTCTTTTGAATGACCACCAATAAATAGCATTTTTACTTCGTAAATATCTCCATCTAACAAGATTTGAATCAGTTTCATTTCTCCATTCTAAAGGCAATCCCAATAAAATATTATGATGAGTACTATTTTCTTTATCATATTCAGGATTAACACCAACTGCTATTACCTGTAAATTATTACGTTTAACAAATCCAATATAAAGGACAGCCGTTTTGTCCAATATCTCATTAACAATAGTTTTGTATTTATATTCCAAATGAAAATCCTCAGCAATACACTCCATTATGTTTACATGTGGTTTATAAACATCATATTCTTCACGTAATTCATCTAAAACAGCATCTAATTGATCTTTTGATGGAGGTTGTGTCCAAACTAATTTATTTACATCAGAAAGATATTTCCATTCAATAGCACTATTTGGATCTATAGAATGACTTAATTTATATAAATTTAGTATATTATCTTTTTTACTAGAAGTAATTGATAAATCATCATCAATGAGACCTATAACATTAAATGGTTTATCATTTTCTTGAATACGATCTATAGTTTCTTTTATAACATTATCAAAAGAAGTAGGATCTATAGTAGTAATTTTGTCAAAAAAAGATTTAGATTCTTTAATACTCACCATTCTATCATAAATATCATTTACGGCATCTTTTAATTTCTCAAGCATACCTGTATGACGTAACGCTTTAAATACTATATTTTCAGTACTAAATTCTCCGGTTTCACCTTCAAGACCTTTATTACGATATTCTCGAATTGAAGTCATTAGTTCTTTCAAACCATCGACATTTTTTTCTTGAATAATTTTATCTATTTTATTTTTTAACTCGTAAAATTTTTCTTTAATAGCATCTTTATCTAAAGTAATCTTTTTCTTCACAGGCAGTATTAACCATTTATTATAAAGAAGAGAAAATATAGTACCATGCGATCTAGCTTTATCAGGAGTACTATTTTTTTCTGTAATGTCTTGAAGATATACTTCTACTTTATGATCTTTAATTACAATATTATGCTCTTTATTAAATTTTCCACCTAAAGAATCTAAAAACTTTCTATAGTGTTCTGGATCTAATCCTTCATCTATTATATTTATAACCACGTGCAAATCTACGTCGCTTTTTTCTGTCCAATTAAAATTAACAATTGACCCGAGCAGCAAGATATCTATAATTTCTGATTTAAAATCTGTTGATTTATAAAAATCTTTTGCTATTTTTAATAAATCTAACCGAATTTCTGGATGAAGATTTTTATCATTATCCCAAAAATTAGGTTCTAACGTATTATTATATACTCTTAATTCTGACATTAACTTTCCTTGTCATTTAATTCTTCAGCATTTTTTAACATAGCACCATATGTTTCTATAGCATCTTGTTTATTATCGGTATAATATGCACTAGCTTCATTAGATATACCATTAATTTTCCATTTTACTATCCATTCACCATCCTTTTTTACTGGTTTTGAAATGGTATATTTTGGTGTTTTAGTTCCTTGATATTTTCCCGCGGGCACAATATCGAAATCAAATTTCATACCTTTATATTTCACTTGTAATTCTCGTATCTTATTTCTCATCTCTTCTTCTGTTTCAAATTCTTTTGCCATAGAGAAAGCATTTTGAACCATTCTGGCACCCTGTGTAGAAGATTCACAATAATAAGATACTACAGGACCACTACGACCAATAATAATATATCTTTTTCGTGATTTTGGTTTATCATATGAAGGATCATATGCCTCACTCATTTCTCCTTTTTGATTTAATTTAGATAAATTATGTGTTATTGCACGATTAACTTTTTGTTTAGCAATTTCAACAGGAATTAAAAATCTACTGATTAACATATTAAATGCTTCTTCTTTACTTAAACTTCCATTTGATACAGCACCAATTACATCATTTTCAGTTTTATATGTTATTGGAGATTTATTTTCTTGCCAACCAACCCACATTTCATCTAAAATATTTCTAACCACATTTTTAATTTCGGTAATATTTATTTTATCTTCATCAACCGGTGATTTCTCTGTATTACCGTGTTTTTCTAAATCTTTAGTACTCTGAAATTTAATTCTCCATCTTTCACCCGTAATATGTTTTGGATCTTTTTTCATATCTTTATCGTGAACATATCCACCAAAAGATTCATTAGTAATTTCTGAAATAAGTTCTCGAATTATATCTTTAAGTTTAGATTTATACATCCGTAAGTCTGTTTGTATATTGTCTCGTTTATCAGCATGATGAATTTTAAAAGCAGCATGGTGAGCTAAAACATACGATCTTGCAACACTAATATTAAATCTCTTAGAAATTTCTTTATATCTTAATCCATCAAGTATTGCTTCAATAACCATTCTTTCTCTTTCCGTTAAACCGGCAAGAGGAATCAATTCACGAATATGATTTATGTCCATAATTGGCACCTTCTATAATTAAATTTCTTTATATACATATTTACCCAATTCATCTATTACTTGAGGAGCAGATTTATATAAAATACCTATACCTCCTGCTGCTCTCCAATTATCGATAATAACAGGAGTATCATCAATAATTATACAACCAGGACCTGAGAATCGTTGCTTTTGATATTTGTTTTGAACAAAATATATGTCTTTATCTGTTAAACTGGGAATATTTTTATATAACCAAGCCCGTTTTCCTCGACTTGTTTGTTTATCATTTGTTTCATTTTTACCTAAAGCACTCAAAATCTTAACATTGATGAAATTATCATTTATATACTTCCACAGTGTTTGTCCTTCTGGCATCCAAGGAAGTTCTTCAAAAAATTTAGCCTTACCATAACCATCAATATCTTTCCATACTTCTAAATCTGGAGTTGTTTCACTATTTTTACCAAATAATTGTTTATAATACCCCACAAAATTACACAGGACGCCATCTAAATCGACTTTAATTTTGATATCGTGAGTATTGAATTTTTCATTTTTCATAAATATAAATATATATTTCTTTATATAATAACTTGACAATGTAAAAAAACCTAGTATAGTACTTGTACTAATTCCAGTAGGACTTAATATTAAATTAATGAGTATAGTACATTAAATAAAGTACTTAATCAAGTACTTTTAAGTACTAATTCCAGTAGGACTTAGTACTAGGAATAATTTTAGAATAATTCAACGAAATTTTTGAAGAATTATCAAATATAAAGAAATTATTTATATAAATTCCAAAAATCTTTAAAGGATGGAACTTGACCAGTATACTTTTTAATTTGATGTCCTTCAGGCCAATATATCAACTCAGTGTTATGTATACTTACTTTATATACTACTAAATCTTTTGAAGGCAATATGTCAGATATAACTGCACCATATTTACCACGAATATAATATCGTGCATAATCTTTATCAAAAGTTGTAAAATCTCCTGACCTTACTTTAGAGTGAGGGGAATTTGTACCACGGAAAATCTTTACTAAATTTGGAAATTTTTTTAATCCTCGTGGAATATAATTTATCATAAATACTCTTAAATGATCATCCATATTATCAGTCATTTCAAAATCTGACAATCTTGGATTATTTCTAATGATACTCTCATTATAATATGTTTCTCCCATAGCATTTAAAAATAATCGTCTAAATATTATTTCTGCTTCTTCATCATCTATAGATCTTGTTCTTGCTGATTGTGGTCCTGCTAAAGAAAAATTAAATAAATCATATTTTGCTTTTTTCCAACCTTTTTCCCTAACTAATTTTTTCAATAAAAATAACGGATCAGAAACATCTATTGAACGAGCAATTCTTTTATTATATTTTAATTCTAGTTGTTCTAAAATTTTAGAAATATCATTATTAAGAAATTCATATGCAGCTTCATCATTTTCTGGATAAAACTGTTCTCCATATTGACATAGTAATCTACTTAATGATTCTTCATTTAATAACCATAATTTAAAATCTTCGAAATCAAAACGATCTCTTGGTTCATGTTCTCCCCCACTAAACATTAATCTCCAAGTTTTTTGTATAATATCAATGGCGGCTTTATATTTTTGTCTATCCATTTTAAGTTGTTTCAGTTGTGTTTTAACCGGAACATATTTTTGTATTTCATTTAAAATTTGTTGACCTGAATGATCTATTAAAGCTTTCAATCCAAAATGTAATGGAGTTGGCCATTGACCATATTGTACCCACATAAATTTTTCAGTTTCCCAATTTAATTTTGGAATAAATTCCGATGGAATAACAGCTAAAAAATTAGAATAACGAAATTCAACTCTGGGATCTTCAAAAACATAAAGTGGTATTAATTTTTTTATTTCTAAAGTATAACCAACTTCTTCTCCCAGTTCTCGTATTACTGCCTGGCTTGGTTCTTCTTGTTTATTAATCGCACCTCCCCATGCACCCCACGTATGAGGCTGTTCTACACTTATAGACCTATACGGCAATAAAATACGACCGGTATCCTGAGCGAGTATGATGGCTCCTGCGCCCTCGTTCCCAAAATAGCCCGTTTTTCTAAGAGCTTCCCAATGATCTGAATCATTTTCTCTTAATTTATAAATATTCTTTAAAACTCTACTTTTAGAAATACGATTAGGATTGGATGTATCTGTTTTATTTAATTTATGAACGGTTTCATAAACTTTCCAAAAACTTCTTCTTTGAATTTGTGATTCGGTTAATCCTTGTGTTTTTTTAGAAGATTTTATATACGGTTCAATCCACGAGTCAAGAATACCCCATTGAACTCCACCTTTTTCAAATTTAATTGAATAAATCCATTCAGAACCTTCTGCCCATTTTTGATGTTCATTTGGTTTCTTTTTATCTACAATAACACCCTTGGTTCCAATTGGTACAACAACGGTTCCTCTACTATATGGATCAATACCAACTTTAGAAATAACTGTACTTCCTATTTCTCCTGGTTTTGCCAACGTTTTATCTAGTTTATAGATCTTCGCCGGATTAAATACAACTACTTGATCACCATCCAATAATCTACTTATTCCTTTTCCTTTATACCACACAACATCATATCTTTCTTTTAGATACGCAGTCATATGAACAGTGGCTCGCATTCTTTCTTGTCTTATAGCAAGTAAATTTGTTTCATTATTTCCAAATGTAGTCTGTGGTGTTTTTTTATAATCATAACCATTTTCTATCCACCATTTCATCATAGTTCTAGGAGATCCCCAATTTATAGTTTCTATCCGAGGAGCATCTAAAAAATATGGTCCAATATTAGGATTTCCATAAGAAAATCGTTTTGCTATTGATTGAATAGTAGTAAAATAAATTCCATAGCCCATGTGGTGGATTGGTGCAGGAATTCCACCATAATAATCACTGGTTTCATAACCATGCGATACATCTCCAGATCTCTCACTACCAACAGTTATTTTAAAACCCTGAGAATCAATTTGGCTTAATTTATCAGAGATAGAACCGTGGTATACGGGACCGAAAAATCCAGAATCTTTGACATATTGAGGAGAAACAATTTTTAAATCTTCATTTAAAATCATATATTTTCATTATTTTTTTTAATAATTACAAAAGAATATATTCCATTTATAACTTCACCTGAATGTAATTCGTAATTATTCAAATCTTTTAATAAATTTGATGTTATTTTTTCATAAATTTTATATCTTTTTTTATCACGAGCATCGAAAAATAATAAAAACGGTTTGAATTTTTTTATAAATTCTAAAATAGATGAAATAACATAAGAATAAACTTTATATTCTACATTTAATCCACTATTTGAATATGGATTTGTGGTTAAATATTTAATTATATTATTAATATTATAATTCTCCAATTTAGGAAGAAATTTAAAAGATA
>Ga0315284_10015660_pt1 | contig 10778 bp, 9 predicted proteins | sample YL17G09_16_MG_FD_203696 | JGI IMG/M metagenome (GOLD analysis project Ga0315284, IMG submission 203696) | Sediment microbial communities from Yellowstone Lake, YNP, Wyoming, USA - YL17G09_16 | ecosystem: Environmental > Aquatic > Freshwater > Lake > Sediment | place: USA: Wyoming | collected...
AAAATCTTCACCAAATCAACCACCAACTTTTTTCTCTCTTCGCTCGGAATGTCGAAATATTCCACGTATTCCATAACACGAGCAAACGAAGAAATCATATTGCATGGAAAGAGCGGGTACATTTTCTGTGACTCCAATGTCTGCTGCAAGTTAGTGTAAACTTCAACACCCGTGTATTTTTGTTTTGGCGACGACGACACATTTCCGTTTTGTTCTTGTTCTTTTTCTTGTTGTTGTGTATCAATATTTAGGCCGACATTTGCATCACCTCCTTCAAAAGCAACACTATCGCCTCCGTTATCGCTGCCATTATCGCCTTCTTTTTCGTATGATTCTGTTTTCTCAACTTCATTATTATCATCAATGTCTTCTTCTAAAATGATTACAACCATATCATCATCGTCTGAGTCGTTCAGCTTGCTTTTAAAAAATATTTTATTTTCATTTTCAATTTTTGAATTATTATTATTATTGGAATCGTCATTTATTTTTAATTCTAACATTTTCATATTATTTTCTGCAGATGCCGCAACTGACATTTTTATATTTATGTAAAATACAATGTGGTTAATCACTTATATATATATATATAAAAAATTTTATATTATTTTTGTTAAATATATATAATATTATATTTATTATAAAATGTGTGTGGTGTGGTATACTGACGTGGTTGCGTGTTTTCACAACTAGTAGTCCGTATTTTATTTTTTCAATATTTTTCATTAAATCCCTTTTTTATTTTGATAAATCGCTGAACCAACTGTTTCAAGCACTCTTTGAAATCGTATAGAGACGCAACATGCTTTGGCAGTTCGCATATTCCTTTTCCGCGCTTGCTGTGGTTCGCTCCGTAAAATAGCGCGAGTTCCAGCATTTTTATAACAAGCTGTTCTTCTTGCGTAAGCTCAATTTCATTCGAAAGCAAATCGATTCTATATGCACCTTGATAAATAAATCGATTGTAATTTCCACAGTTGTATACCGACGGTTTTAATGCGCCGCCGCCACCTTTAGAACCGCTGTTATGCGGAATCGCAACACCCGATAAATTTGGACTGTTTTTCACTAGTCCAATCCCGACAATTTTATTCGTGTCGTTCTGCATTTCTAAAACAATCATCCAAGCGCTTCCGTGAACAGCGTGCTTCATCGGAATCGGAGAACCGTATACACATTCATGTGATTTTTGATGCCGCCTTCTCCATGCACAATTTTGTTGGAGTGTGTCGGTATTAAATCGCGTCGTGCAAATAAAAACCATGTGCCGATTATTCCATTAAAAAAACACAAGTAATGGAATAATTAATCAATTTTAATAATTAATAACATCATCATCATTTATCATTGTAGAAATATGAGATAATAATAAAAGAAAAAATAAGAACATGAAACAATTGCAAGAAGAAGTTATAAAATATATAAATTCTTTAAACTATAGGTTAATTAAAAAATATTGAGGAGGACTTATATTTGAACCATTGTGAATCGAATTTTGTAAAAATAATTTAAAATACGTGAAAATAAAATAATTTTTATATAATATATATTACACAAATATTACACAAATATTACACAAATATTACACAAATATTACACAAATATTAGACAAATATTAGACAAATATTAGACAAATGACTAAAAGTTTTTTTTTAGGAAATAAAAGTATATTTCAATCATTATCTAAATCTAAACCATCTAAACCACATCATGCAAAACCACAGCATGTAAAACCACAGCATGTAAAACCACAGCATGTAAAACCACAGCATGTAAAACCACAGCATGTAAAACCACAAGATGTAGTAAAACCACAAGATGTAGTAAAATCACAAGATGTAGTAAAACCACAAGATGTAGTAAAACCACAAGATGTAGTAAAACCACAACAAGATGTATTTAAACCACAAAATGCATTAAAACCAGAAGATGTATTAAAACCACAAAATACATTAAAACCAGAAGATGTATTAAAACCAGAAGATGTAACTCCAAGTGTTAATAATGTAAAAAATGCGTATAGTAAAATTCCATGCAATATAATTCAAACTTGGTGCACAAAAAATACATCTATTGAATTTAAAAGTTTATCTCAAAGTTGGATTACTAAAAACCCCAGTTATTCATATTTTTTATATGATGACGATGACTGTGAAAAATTTATCAAAGAATATTTTCACGACAGAGTTTATAGTGCTTATATTAGAATAATACCAGGCGCATTCAAGGCCGACTTGTTTCGTTATTGTTTTTTATATATTTATGGAGGCATATATGTTGACATAGATACAATTTGTCTCAACCCAATCGACTCATTTTTAAATAGAAATGTTGAATTTATTACACCAATTGATTTAAATATGTCAGCATTTGTTGAAAAACAGGGAAATCATAAATTATTTAATGCATTTATGGGGTCAATCCCCCAACATCCTATATTACTTGAATGCATTAACAGAGTTGTACATAATGTTGAAAACAATATTGACCCAATTTCAAAATTAGATTTTGCCGGCCCGGGTCTTTTAGGAAGAGCAGTTAACACATTTTTAGGAAATAATGAAACTAGCAGTTTCATAGGGAAAGAAGGATTGCACAATGATAAAAAAATTCGTCTTCTTCATTTTGAAACAGGTTGTGAGTATGTATACATTGACGAAAACTGTGTACTATTTCAAAATAAAAATGGAAATGAACAAATACAAAAAATATATCTTAATGAATTGAATCGTAGACCTTATGTTGATTATGAATCATGTAAAAATATACTCAGACCGAATACGAATATATAATAAATAAAACATGCAAGATGCAACATGCAACTATTTTATATTTATTTAGTTTTTCTGATAAAATTGTGTGAAAGTAATGCAAAAAAGATAAATTGAAAAATCAAAAACTATGATTATATTCATCAGTGTTACATCATCGTTATCAATCAATCGAACAATAAGAATGGCTTATAGACAAGAAAAAGGACAAGGACAAGAATGCGTTCAACAAGACACGCAGCAGCAACTGCAACAGCAGCAGCAACAGCAGCAGCAGCAGCAGCAAGAGTTTGTTGGACCAACGTTGTGCATTTCACGCACGCATCAAAATATGCGACAGGAGCGCATCTTCGCAGTGCTCCGTCAGCTGAACTTGGGGTGGGTAGGAAAAATCGACATGGTTCCAAAAAAAATCGTTGAAAAAAATCCCGACGGGACTGTTTCTACAAAAGAATTTGTCCGCGTGTTTATTCATTTCACCAAATGGTTCACTAACAATCGCCAGACGCAGCAATTTCTCGAGCGACTTGATTCTGAAGGATTTGTTCACATCATCTACGACGAGCCGTGGTTTTGGAAGGTGACCAAGTATGTTGCCAGACAACACAAGCCGGAGCCACAGTCGAGGTATCCCAAGCCCCGCATCGACTTTACTGCTACTGCTGCGACTGTCAGAGCACCTGTTCCTGTTCCGGCGCCGGCGCCTCCAATTGTTCCCGTTCAAGTGACAAGGCGTTTACAAAGCGGCGTCGTCAGCGTGAGTGTCAGTGGCGGCGACTCTCGTGGCAGCAGTGATTCAAGAAAAAAGTACTGGGAAACACAAGCTGAAACCGCTACAGCCGCAGTCATGGCCGCCACCAAACATCAGTCGGCATCTCCCACCCCGCGTTCCCGTGGCTCAGATTCTGAGTCAAGTCCAAGCCCGAGCCCAATGCAAAGAAATGTAAGTGTTCGATTGTTTGACTAATATTTCATCCCAACAGGTACATCAACTTCGTCGAGATGCCGACGTTAACTGTATCAACCGGAATCACGCAGGGGAGCGCGAAGGCAGTTGAATCGATATCACTACCACTTCCGGGGTCGAACATCAAGGAGAATCGATATCTCCTTTGATGTCTTGGTTCGATCCAAGTTATCGACTTTTTTTTATGTATGATGCAAGGCACCGTCGGTCGAGAGGTCGAGAGATTTGCGTAGTTACTCTTTTAGCAATCTCTTGATAAAGACAAGTGGTTCATGTCTTTCAATTCGTTTTTTTTATTTTACATACTATTTTAGATACTATTTTAGATACTATTTTATATAAAAATTAATTTAGTAAAATGAATGATTTATTTATTTATTCATTTTGCATTTTATTATATATCCATATACTATATAAATTATACATGCCATTAATCCAAAACCAACCAACGAGAGAAAGACCACCGCGGGTGGCGGCACCAGGAAAAGAAAATGAAGAATATGTCCCTCTCGTCCCCGCTCGCCCCGCCTACACCTACCCCAAGAGCATCACTACTCCTGCCAAGTTGATTCGTCGCAGTCGTACCCAGCGCCGCGGCCGTGGTCGTAGCCAGCGCCGCGGTCGTAGCCAGCGCCGTGGTCGCGGTCGTGGTCGTAATTAAATAAAAACAATTATTAAAAATAAATAAATTTAGAAAAGATAATAAATAAAAATAGTATATAATTATATCAAGCAATAAATTAAATAAAAGTAAACATCATGTTGACTTTAGAAGAAAAAATGCTTAAGTATATTGGTCTCGGCCTCGATAAAAATTGGTTTAGCCGAACGACAAAATGCGTTCCAATGATTTCGTGCATCTATTTTACAGCAACTCGAAATGTTACAGTATTTGACATTATTGATGTTTTCGAAAATATATTAAATATTGGAATCGTGTTTAAAGAATATATAAATATTGTTCCCGTACTCAATAAAAATTATAACCATGTTTTTTTCAAAATACAATGGAATGATACAATTGATACTGCAAATTTTGTAAATGAAATTTTAATCAATTCTTCCGTAAAGGTAAATCATAACAAGGGTTACTGGGTTTGCAGAATGAGTAATAATCCTTTAAAAATGCGCACTTCAAAAAGGCGTATAAAAGTTGCATCCTTTGATTACGATGATTCCGAATCTGAATCTGAATCTCAAGAACAAAATGTAAGTATACAAGTTAAGGAAATTGAAGTTTCGACGAATGGAGAAGACAAAGTTTCGACGAACGGAGAAGACAAAGTTTCGACAAACGGAGAAGACAGAGTTTCGACAAACGGAGAAGACAGAGTTTCGACAAACGGAGAAGACAGAGTTTCGACAAACGGAGAAGAAGAAGAAGATTTTTATGTAATTAACGAGGAAGTGAAAGAAGAAATAAATTCAGTTGTCGAATGAAATAAATAGTTGAAAATAAAAATAAAATATATATATAATATAATAATATAAAGAGACCACACTAGTATAGTGTGGGGGGAAATATGATTCAGCTCCTTTAGTTTAGTTGGTTAGAATTTGGGTCTTATTAACCCACGGTCACGGGTTCAAGTCCCGTAAGGAGCATTTAATCAAACATTTTTATTAAGCATATTTCCATATAAACCCTCCTGCAATTTTAGTTTTTTCTCTAAGATATAATGATATTGCTTTCATTTCTCTAAATATTATTTTGACAACCTTACAGCAATGTAATTAAAAATAAAATGCGGTTGTCAGCATCCATTGACCCACCGCGGTCAATTAAAATTAAAATCAGCCGATTAAAAAACGTGAATAAATCTGAATTCCTTTATGACTTATAGTCCTACGAATGCGAAACATTAAATCGCAAGTTGCGACAAGTCGATGCGAGGCAGAACACTGTTTAAACATGCTGATTAAAGAGTTTTTTAAACCAATTTACAACAAACAGCGCGGTAATTAAAAATGTTGTATGCAAACCAGATAAAAAACTCTTTGAAAATATAAACTAGGTATGTTTATTTGATTAATTATATTCTAGTTTTATTTTTAACAATTTTTTTCCGACGATTATGACGATGATTATACCGTTCATCCGTCTTTTTTGTCATAACTACATGTAAGACCATACCGTTGGCGGTGTGTTTTTTCTTTTTTCTGATATTGCATTGTATTGTCTACATAGTAGGCAGATGCAGATGTCAACAACACAACACTTTTTTGAAACGGATAAACTAAATGCGAAGTGGATAAAAAATAGTTGTTTTTTTTCGAGGGATAACTGGAGGGACAATATGGGAGCATAAAAACAGGTGCGTATGTATATCATAGTAGTAGTAGCATTTATATTTATAGTGTGTTTTGCATAATTTCTTAATTCTAACACATTTTTGCAGGTACGAATAATCGACGGACGACGACTAACGAAGACGACTTGAAGCAGTGAGCAGCAGCAGCAGGAGCAGGAGCGAATGGATGACAAATAAAAATAAATTGGTCTTTAATGACTGAATAAAAGGGGGAGACCGAATAAAAAAGGGGAAGACCGAATAAAAGGGGGATGCCAGGCGAGTAGCCAATCTAAAATAAAATATATATAAAAAAACAAAACCAAATACAAAATATAAACCATTTCTTACACTTAACCAAAACCCAAAATCAAAAAAAAGTATAACCAATCCAAAAAAAAGGATTTGAAAACCAAAACCAAAAAAAGTTTTATGTCTTTTCACTAAAAAAAAGCGCAAATACAAAAATATGAAAAACAATAAAAAAGAAACATTTTTGTTCGCTCAACTATTTTTTACCATCATTCTTACTATTCTTATTATTCTTTAGAATGTGGTTCGACTTATGCAGCGAAAAAAAGATAAAATGTTTTATAAAGCACGAATTGCCGAGCGGTCAAAGGCGCGTTGCTTAAGCCAACGTATTTTACATTTCCCAGGTTCGAATCCTGGTTCGTGCATTATTTTTCATATTCATATTAATAATAACTTTCGGGCTATTATTAATTTTCAAAAATGTAAATTGAAAATTAAAAAACTAATGTTACATCTCGCAGTTTTCAGAACAAGCAATCAATCAATCAATCGAAATGTCGGCAGCATCAGCAACGTATCCCTTTACTATTAGCCTCGAATTCATGAATAAAGAAACGGATGGAAGCGGACAATATTTCGGTTGTTTGAAGTTCGCAACCGCCGCGTTTCCGGAAGGATATAAACAAAAAGGTAAGTATCGTGTCCACATTTCGCTCGACGTGTCAACCTCCATGCAAACGGAGCGCCGTCTTGACCTTGCCAAAGAAACCGTCGTGAAAATGGTGGAGTATCTCGCATCCACCGCAAAAGAAAACCCAGGACTCCAATTCTGGATCACACTGACAACATTCAGCACAGAAGCACACATGGTCATTCGAAATGAAAAGGTAAATTCAGACACAGTTTCACTCATAACTTCTACAGTTCAAAGGATTCGACTCGAGGATTCGACCAGTTTCGAAGCATCATTCCTCTTGGACCGCGTCATCATGCAAGAACAAGCCGCCAAGGACCAGGAAGATGGAAATGCAGACATTGTCACGCTGCACATTCAGATGACCGACGGTGAAATCACAGCTGGAAGCAAAGACGAAACCTACTTGAAGTCGCTACTTGAACCCGGTGTGGAGCACGTATTCATCGGCTACGGTGCAGACCACAAAGCGGGATGTCTCATCAACCTTTCGAAAGTGAACGATGGTAGCAGCTACATGTTTCTCGACCATCCCACAAAAATGGGCGCCATGTTTGCGCAGATTTTCTGCCCTCATCTGTTTACCGCGGCATCAGAAGTCACGATTACTCTCACAGGCGCGAAATTCCTAGACGTCGAACAAGGATGTGAAATGTCGACCATGTTTTTGAGACGCGTCGCAACCGAGACAACCAAACGCTTTCACGTTCTCACAGACCGCAACGAAGAATGCGACGACTCGTCTCCATCGCCATCAGATGATGTCATGTCGTCGGTCTACGATTACAGTTCGAGCAGTCAAGCGGTTACGGTGAGGGTCACATTCCGCTCGTTTGACAATCAAGACATCGAGCAGCCGCCCAGCTTTCCCTTCCGAAGCGTCTTTGATGTTGTATCGGCAACGACACACTCTGTCGAGGTTCAAAAGGAGCGACTGCGTTGGAAGGTGATGATTCTGATGAAGGATGCAAAGGACATGAAGCATCGGGAACATGAAGGATTCACCAAAAACAGTCGTTTCACGCAATATGACTATGAACCAATGAAGGAGGAAAAAGACGCACTCATTCGGCGCGCGAACGAACTCAAGGATGAAATCAAAGAATTTGGCGAGTCGCATGACATTGCAGAGGATGAAATGCTGAAAGACCTCACCACCGATCTTGTCATTTGCATCTGCGCGATTCCAAGTTACGATCACGGTCTCATGTACATTAACTCCCGGTTTCGTTCATGCACTGATGAAACGCCATCCGCTGTCAGCGATTTGACACCCTTGAACGATTATGTTGGCGACTTTCTTGCGTCTTCAGCATGTGATGTCGGAGACGACCGGCTGTTTTCATGTGGCGGTTCCAACGAACACGCGCTTCATCGTCAGAGGTCGGGAGCAACTAGTGCGGGGTTTGACTTGCTGAATCGCGCAATGTCTCAGTCACCGACGACAGCAGCGGTAGCAGCGGCATCCGCATTTGATGGTGGAAACCAAGGGATTCGTCGTGCTCGTTCATCCTACCGGCAAGCGAGTCATGGCACCGATGACGACCTTGTTGTAATTCCGAATGACTGTTATCCTTCCGATGTCTGAGAATATAATCCACACGTCGCGTCCTCGAAATTAAAAATTTAAAATGTAAAAAGTGAAAAAAAATATAAATGTAAAAAGTGTTGACACATTTATATTAATATTTTTTTATTACAAAACACCCGTTTCTATAAGCGTAGGCCATAAATTTGCTTTAGAGCACTTGGCCAATATTGCACAACCTCTATCATATGCTAACAAAGGATTCAGTCCAATATATCTACTAGCTGGCGCAGTTATTGATTGTCCGGAAGAAATAGCTTGTATATGGGTAAAAGCGGGGGTTGCAGTTTGTAGTGCTGCAGTAATTTCCGGATGTTCATTTTCAATAAAAATAAGGTTTTCTCTGAACCTGCTATTATTAATTAAATTTGTAAACATTTCATATTCTTTAGAAGAATCTAGAGATGTAATAACTGTGTGTCCTTCTCCGTCTGTAAAATCATTTAAATCTTTTGATGTTAATTTGCTAATTGGTATTTTTTTAATACCTATAAAATAGTCATTTATTTGTTTATAATATCGGTCATTAGTCGCAGAGTCGGAAATTGCTACCAGTATTTTTTTTCCTTTACCAAATTTACCACTTGGCAAATTATTCAAAATTGTACCTAAATCGTTTAATAAAAAATAAATCATAGAGCCGGTTTGTCTATTCTTCTCTCGAGTAGAGTTCGCATTGGAAAGCGTGTTAACAAGTATGCATGTAGACAATAATGAACGAAGCTTTGAGCTCTTTTTTTTTTTTTCAACCAGTGTATCAATAATTGATTCTGTAACTGTTGAACTCGTGTGAAGAAGGACATTGCGGACATTACTATTTGTCACCTTCTCAATTATAAAGTCACAAATTTCACGTGCGTCTATAGATTCTAAAAGTTGTTCTCTGCGGATACCCAAGTATTCCTTGGCAGTACTCAGTCCCATTACATCCTTTGCAAATTCAAATATTTTGTCGGTTTGGATAACTATTACCGGGTTTTTATATATTTTTTTAACGCATTTTTTAATAACCATTTATATATTATAACTTTAACTATAATATATATTAATATTATAATTATAAATAAAAAAATAATTTAAATTAACTGCTTAATTTATTAATTTAATTCTACCTAATTTAATTTAATTCTACCTATTTATACCGCTATCCATACTAACTATTTTTAATCGATTTGATTCATGTGAGGCAGGACTATTGCAGCTATAACTGCGGCATATGCAAACATTATTGGACTGTGGTCCTGGTCCTGATTGTCTTGTTGGTGTTTCTCCCGTTTTATCATGAAAAATACATCATTATAAAGTGAACCCGACTCGTATATTGTAAAAATTGTTAAAAACAAAATCCATGAAAATACAATAACTGTCATAAAACTCATTTTTTAATGAATAGATGGATTTGTGCGGCGGTCCTATTGCGCGATTATAAAAATCTTTTCACAACACATTTTTTCAATTTTAATAATAACAGCGATTATTGCATTAACGATTCGGTTTCGTCGAAATTGTCGTTGTCGTTTGCAATTGCTGCATTCATCGCCACATTTTTTCCGACCTGTTTCACAATTCGTTTTTTGCCAGGATCTTCAATGGGTGTGCAAATTCGATTCATCGTTTGTATAAAATCGTCATGCATGGCGTGTCCAACTTTAATGTCGGGATTCACGTCTTTGAATTTTTTAAGCGTGTAAGCGTGCCGCCGAGAGATGTCATCAATCGAGCTTTTAAGCTTGTCATTGCCTTCATCCTTCTCCCATTTTTCCTCCTCCTTCACATACATTACATCCCGCTTCTGATCCGTGCAGTGAATCGGGCGCTTGCTGACATCCATATTTTCAAGCCCTTTTAAAATCAACGCGCTCACACTTTCTTCCATCCCGGTTTGGTTCACTATTTTCAGATTCTCAAACGTGATTTCGAGAGATTTCACAAAATCAGATAAATTAATGGCATCTTTGCACTGTTCATTCAGAAAAATATTAATATTAAAATTCCCGCAATTGTTCAAATGATTGTTGTTCGTATTTCCCATCGTTTTATTTTTAATTTTATTGTTGCTATTCGTATTCGTGTTGTTACTGTGACTTTGAGCCGCCGTCGCAATTGACGCCTTTGTTAGTTCCAGCACCTGATTCTGAAGATTACCTATGAGTTCGCTCTGCTTTTGCACAACATCCAGCACAACATTACACATCTTTTTATTGTTTTCATC
>Ga0315284_10015661_pt1 | contig 10778 bp, 5 predicted proteins | sample YL17G09_16_MG_FD_203696 | JGI IMG/M metagenome (GOLD analysis project Ga0315284, IMG submission 203696) | Sediment microbial communities from Yellowstone Lake, YNP, Wyoming, USA - YL17G09_16 | ecosystem: Environmental > Aquatic > Freshwater > Lake > Sediment | place: USA: Wyoming | collected...
CATCGTCGCCGATGCGGCCCCCGCGCTGCGCCAGCGCGGGGGCCCCACCTATCACGACCGTGATCGAGGCCTGGTAAGGCCGGCAGTCGAACCCGGTCACCGTCAATGTCATCACGCCAAGGGTGTCAGGCCGGACCTCCAGCGTCGCATTTCCCTCCGCATCGGTGAGAGCGCTCGCGAACTCGTGGTTCGCCCGGTGGATCGTGACCCGCGCGCTGTCAAGCGGCACGCCGCCCACCGCCACGTTCACGGCCAGGGTCGAGTCGCTCACCGGCATCGTAGCGGAGTGCGTGACGCTCAACGTGCGCGGCGCGGCCGTGTAGATGCGCAGCTCCGGATCGCCCAGGAGCACCAGCGTCATCTGCGTCCAGCGGTGCGCGTTGTCCCTGCCCGACAGGCCGACAAACGGCAGCTTCTGCCGCGCCTGCAGTTCGCCGACGGCATTGACGTTCAGCTGGTACAGGAGCTCGAAATACTCGCTCTGGTACTGGCGACCGAAGGCCGGGAAATCGTACCGGGTCGATCCGACGACGGTCGCCGTGCCGCCGTTGGGGGCCTTCATGAACGCCTCGGCGATGCACGGGAAGTCGATCGCGGCTGAGCTGCAGTTGATGGCGTACAGGTTGATCAGGCGGTCACCGTTCGTGAGCGACATCACGTCGGAGATCGTAAGGCTGTTGTCCGCCACGTGCATGACATCGTGGTAGCCGTGCCCGACATGCACCGCGACGTTGTAGTAGCCCTGGTTCAGCGAATCGATCACCGTCTGCTTGGTCTCGAGCAACGAACCCGGGCGCCAGCGCGCGTCCGTGTAGTTCTCGTAAAGCCGCACGCAGCGGTTCGCCGGCGCGCTGTCCATGATCGGCAGCACGTCGTAGTCGATGATCTCGGCTCCGTCGAACTCGGTCTCCTGCCCCGGCTGCCAGTTCTGAGGGAAGAGCACCTCGGCCAAGAACAGCAGGTTGTTCATGTAGTCGGCCACTGGCTGCTTCTCGTACTTCAAGGCCTTGTTCACGAGCCGTTGCGCCTCGGCAAGAGTGCTGGCCGGGGCGCGTCCCACGTAGACCTCGGGCAGCAGGTCAACGGAGTCGCCGGGGTTCGAAGGGTAGCTGACGAAACCCTCGCCATAGAGATCGTCCCCATCGGCGTTCCAGTTACCGTCCAGGCACGAGAAGTACATGTCCGTGGCGATGTGCTCGCCGCCGTAGTAGGCGGTGTAGGCGAGACGCGTGGGGATCACGTCGGTGTCACCCCCCAACAGCACCCACTTCGTGCCCCAGCGCGAGTAGGCGTCGCGGATGAAGAGACGCACCCGCTCGGCATCGTCGGCGCCGGATGGGTACTGCTGCTTGATGAATGAGATCGTGCGCACCACGGCGGGCACGCCGCTCTGCGTCTTCCAGTCCGCGAGCTGCTGGAAGGCCGAAGCCATTGCGTCGTTCGTGACGATGACGTAGGCGACCGGGCTGCCTAGCAGCGAGGGCAATTGCGTGGCCTTGAAGGGCCCCGCCCGCCGCGCGCCCCCGATCAGGGCCGTCGGCTGTGCCGTGCGCGATCCGGGAGCAGCCGCGCCGACACCAACGTCCTCCCAGTCGGGCACCACGCGTTCACGCTCCAGCGGCCGTTCGGAGGTGGGCTCGAGCACCAGCCGCACGCGCACCCGCTCGATCCGCTCCAGCTCGCCCGTCGCCGGATTCCAACGCACCGGCGCGACCACGACGTAGGCCACACCCCGGCCGCGCTCGAACCCCTGCGCGCCGGCCTGCACCAACTGCTCGGGGACGAAGTCCGACCGACCGAAGATCGCGGGGTCCGGCGCCGTGCGCTCGATCCTGTCCAGCCCCGGGCGCATCAGCTCCGTGCTCGGCAGCCGCACTCCGTGCGCGAGGGAGGCCGTCTCGAGCTCGACAATCTCCACTGCGGCAAGCCGCTGCAACGGGGGCAACTCCACGCGCTCACCCACGAGCGGCAGGTCCGGACGACCAGGAGCGAATTCCCGCGTGGACGCCCTCATCCGCACCTGCGTCGTGCCGTCGGCATTCCGGGTCAGATCGAACCGGCTCGGGCTGTAGCGGAACTCGCGTTCGATCGTGGTCGAGGCAGGCGCAGCAGCAGAGAGCAAGACCGTCCATAGGGCTGCACCAAGCAGGATGGACAGCGTCGTGAAAAGGGTCTTGTTCATGGGTTCTCCCGGGGTGTGTGCCTGAGCCAGAATGCAAGCGAGTCGATCGAGAGACCGGCCAGCATGACGCATGGAAGTGGAGCGGACACGGATGTGGTCACTTCAGATGATCGAACAGGCCCTGGACGCGTCAGAATGCAATGAATCGTACGTCAAGAGGATAACCCAGAAGCGGGATCCCGGCTAGCGCTGCGACGTGGGTATCCCTCCCGGAGACCCCGCCAATGCCGACCCGGCCGTGGCAGACCACGCAACCCCGGCGCAACCTGGCCCGAAACGCGGGTGGAAGGACAAGACCGTACCGTTCTCCCGTGCCAGCCAGACCCAGGGTAACCGCGCCAGCGGGAGCACGGCCAGATCCTCGCGCAGGCGGGCCTGCACAGCGTCCGGGCCGGGCGCGACCGGACCGCCCGGCGGACCGAGCAGGCCGTCGAACTCCCGCGTCCGCCAGCCTGTGCGGAATGCGCCCACGGCCGGCCCGCGCAGGGGCATGACGAACGCGGCCAGGCTGCCTGACAGGTCGTTCGTCCAGGGTTCCTCCTCGACCAGTGCGAGATGCGAAAGGCCGCCAAGCAGTTCGCGCCCGAGCTTTGGTCCGCGCAGCGGGCGCAGCTCCACGTAGATGCCCAGCCTCGACCATTCCCCTTGCATGGTCCTTGCCACCCTGGCGCCCGCTCCGTCCGCGTCGTAACCCATCACCACGTGGAAGGCCTGGCCGAGCCTTCCGCGCTCCATCCAGTCCCTGGCCTGTCCTTCGTCCAGCGCGGGGTAGTCGTAGGGGCCCGCCCCCGGCAGCCAGTTCCCGAGCCGCTCTCCCAGCGCACCCAACAACTCCAGTACCCGGTCGCGGTTCACGCTGTGCGCCAACGCGTAGCGCGTCGCCAGGCGCGAGGTGGGCGGCAGATCGGCCCGCATGACGAGCAGCAGCGTGCGCGGGGGCGAGGCCGCGCGCACTCTCAGCCGGAAGCGCTGCGGTGCCGCGGCCGGGTCCAGCGCGGCGGGCAGCGGCCAGACCAGGTCGGCGGCGTTCGCCCGCAGGAAGGTCAGCACCCGTGCGGCCACGGGCTGGAAGCGCACCACGATCGTATCGGGGCCGGCGGCGCCGGCGCGCCGGGCCAGGGTGAGCGACCGTCCGGGCTCCTCCCCCAGCACCCTGTACGGCCCGAGCCCCGCGGCGTCCTGCCATGTGGACGCTGAAGCCGACCACGGCGCGGCCAGGCCGGGGAGTGCGAGCCGCGCGGGCAGCCGTGGGTCGCGGCGTGCCAGCCGGAGCACGAGCGTACGCGGGTCGGGGGTCTCTACGCCGAGCGCCGGCAGCGGCCGGCCCGCGCGCACGCGCTCGACCCCGGCGACCGCGCCCAGCAGCCAGGCATGGGAACCGTGGTCGGCACGCCCCAGCCCCGCAAGCAGCGCGCGCCGGAAGTCCGCGCTCCCGCACGGGGAGCCGTCGGCGAACACGAGCCCCGGCCGCAGATGGAATGTCAGCGTCAGGCTGTCGGCGGACCATTCCCAGCGCTCCGCGGCTCCCGGGACCAGCGCGCCGCTCGAGTCCTCCTCGACGAGGCCGCGCGCAAGCAGCCGCTCGAGCGACCAGCGCAGGGGATCGGGCGGTCCGCCTGGGTCGAAGGCCGGTGCCGGCCGCCCTGCAATCCAGACGCAGGTCGTGCCGCGGGAGGCCGGGCGGGACGCGCAGCCGGCGCCGCAGAGCACGGCGAGCGCGAGCAGGGCGACGAGCCGGGCAGCCGGGGCGGAACGCGCGCGAAGTTCCATGGACGGGGGCAGTCTAGCCCCAGCGATTCATGAACCGCCAGCCGAGGCCAGACGGCTTCGGCGCCGCGCGGAAGCCGCGCGCCGGGCAGGGCTTTGCCCGTGCGCACGCAGCCATGCTAGCGTCCGACCGTGTCCCCCTACCCTACTTCCGGCCACCTCGACCCGTGAGCGCGGGCGCCGTTCCGGGCTCCGCCACGGCACCGGGGGTCGAGCGCATCCTCGAGGGACTCAATCCGGAACAGCTCGAAGCCGTCACCCACGGCGAGGGGCCGCTCCTGATCGTGGCGGGCGCGGGCACTGGCAAGACCCAGGTCGTCACGCGCCGCATCGCCTGGCTCATCGCCACCAAGCGGGCCCGGCCTGAGGAGATCCTCGGCCTCACCTTCACCGACAAGGCGGCAGCCGAGATGGAGGCGCGCGTGGACGTGCTCGTGCCTTACGGGTTCGTCGGCGCGACGCTCTCCACCTTCCACGCCTTCTGCGACCGGCTGGTGCGGGAGCACGCCGTGGAGCTGGGGCTCACCTCGCAGTTGCGCGTGGAGACCCCGGCCGAGATCCTGGTGTTCCTGCGGGAGCGGATCTTCGAGCTGGGGCTCGAGCGCTTCCTGCCGCTGGGCAACCCCGACGAGCACCTGCGGGCTCTGGTCGCCTGTTTCGACCGCGCGCGCGACGAGGACGTGGCCCCCGACGACTACGCCGCCTTCGCCGCGAGGCTGGCCGCGGACGCCGGCGACGATCCGGCCCGGCGCGACCGCGCGGCAGCCGAACTCGAGAAAGCGCGTGCCTACGGCGCCTACCAGCGGCTGCTGCTCGAGAGCGGGCGCGTGGACTTCGGGTCGCAGATCAGCCTCGCGCTGCGCCTGCTGCGCGAGCGCGCCGACCTGCGGCGCGAGCTTCAGGAGCGCTACCGCTACGTGCTTGTGGACGAGTTCCAGGACACCAACCACGTCCAGTTCGAGTTGGTGAGACTTCTGGCAGGCGGCCCCCCCGGCGAGGACGGCCACGCGGAGCGCGGGCGCCGGCCCGCGTCGGGGAACCTGATGGTCGTCGGCGACGACGACCAGAGCATCTATCGCTTCCGCGGCGCCAAGGTCGAGAACCTGCTCGGCTTCCTCGAGGTCTTCCCCGGCGCGCGCGTGCTGCTGCTCCGGCAGAACTACCGCTCCGGGCAGCGCATCCTCGACCTGGCCCACCGCCTCATCCAGGCCAACAACCCCGCCCGGCTCGAGGCCCGGCTGGGCTACGACAAGCGCCTGCTCGCCTGGCGCGGCATCGACGCACCGGTCGAGCACCGCGCCTTCGCCTGCGCCAGCGACGAGGCCGAGACCGTGGCCGCGGAGATCGCCGCCGCGGTGACCGCCGGCGAGCGGCGCGCGCAGGACTTCGCCGTACTGGCGCGTGCGCACTCCGGTCTCGACGTGTTCGCGCTCGCCCTGAAGTCCGCCGCCGTGCGCTTCCGCCGCGTCGGATCGCGCGGGCTCTACGCGCGGCCCGAGGTCCACCTGTGCCTCAACGCCCTGCGCACGCTCGCCGACCCGGACGACGGCGCGGCCGCGTACCTGGCGCTGGGCGATCAGGTGTTCGGCGCCGACCCGGTGGACCTGGCACGGCTCGGAGCCGCGGCCCGGCGCAGCCACCGCGGGCTCCTCGCCCTCGCCGCCGAGGCCGTCGCCGGCGATCCCGGCCTGGCCGAGTCCACGCGCGAGGCCGTCCGCCGCTTCGCCGACCTGCACCGGCGGCTCGCCGCGAGCGCGCTGCGCCGTCCGACCTCGGAGGTGCTCTACGAGTTCGTGACCGAGAGCGGCCTGCTCGGCCGGCTCGCCGCCGACGACAGCGCCGAGGCCGCCGAGCGCGTGCTGAACCTCAATCGGCTCTTCTCGATCGTGGCTCGCGTCGGTCCGCTGCTCAAGCAGGACCGCGTGGACCAGTTCATGGGGCATCTCGATCTGCTGATCGGGATGGGCGACGATCCGGCCGCGGCCGCTATCGAGACCGACGAGGATGCCGTGCACCTGCTGACCGTGCACAACGCCAAGGGCCTCGAGTTCCCGGTGGTCTACCTGGTGCACCTGGTCGAGGGCCGCTTCCCACGCTTCCGCACGGGCGATCCGCTGCCCTTCCCGCCCGAGCTGCGCCGGGGCGTGGCGGACGATCCCGACGAGCACTATCGCGAGGAGCGGCGCCTCTTCTACGTCGGCATGACCCGCGCACGCGACCGGCTGGTGCTCACCCATGCCGCCGACTACGGCGGCAGGCGCGCGCACAAGCCGAGCCGCTTCGTGATCGAGGCGCTCGACCTGCCGAGCCCCCCCAAGGGTGGCGCGGCCGCCTCGGCGCTCGAGTCCATCGCGCGCTACGCGCCGGCGCCCGAGGAGACCCCGCCGGAGATCGCCCCGGTGGCCCCGGAGCAGCCGCTGCGCATCTCCTACGGCCAGGTGGACGACTACCTCACCTGCCCGCTCAAGTACCGCTACGCCCACGTCGCGCAGGTGCCGCTGGGCTCGAACCCGGCCGTGATGTACGGGGTCGCCATACACCACGCCATCCGGGTCTACCATCAGCACCGCCTGAAGGGGCTGCCCATCACCGCGGAGGACGTGGTGTCGGCCCTCGAGGGGGCGTGGTCGAGCGAGGGCTTCTACTCGCGCGAGCACGAGGAGCGCCGGCTCGCGGAAGGCCGCGACACCCTGCGCCGCTTCGTCGAGCGCGAGGAGGCGCGGCCGTGGCTGCCGCTCGCCATCGAGCGCGACTTCCGCTTCAAGCTCGGCAACGACCTCGTGGTGGGCCGCTGGGACCGCATCGACGAGCATCCAGAGGGCATCGTGCTGGTGGACTACAAGACGTCGGAGGTCGGGGATCCGCAGAAGGCCGCGGAGCGCGCGAAGAACGACCTGAAGGACGGACAGCTCGGGCTCTACGCCCTGGCCTACTGCGAGACCACCGGCGTGCTGCCCGCGCGCGCCGAGCTGCATTTCGTCGGACCGGGCACGGTCGGCTCGGGCGAAGTGCGGCCCAAGCACCTCGAGCGCGCCCGCGAACGCGTCGCGAAGGCCGCGGCCGGCATCCGCAGCGCCCAGTTCCCGCCGAGGCCCGACCAGCGGAACTGCGGCTACTGCCCCTACTCGCGTTTCTGCATCCACAGCGCCGCGCGGGGGGCGGCATGAACGCGGCCGTTCCGCGCGCCCTGCGCGACACCGCCGTGGAGCTGGCCCGCGCGGCTGGCGCGATCCTGCGGGAGGGCTACGGCCGCGCTCATCGGCCGGAACGCAAGGGCCGCATCGACCTCGTCACCGAGTACGACCGCCGCTCGGAGCGCCTCGTGATCGAGGGCATTCGCGAGCGCTTCCCCGGTCACGCCATCCTCGCCGAGGAGTCGGGCGCTTACGCCGGCGGCCCGGCGGACGGGCCGGGCGCCGTGCGCTGGATCGTGGACCCGCTCGACGGCACCACGAACTTCGCCCACAACTACCCGTTCTTCTGCGTCTCGATCGCCGCCGAGGTCGAGGGCCGGCTGGCCGCCGGCGCCGTCTACGACCCGGTACGCGACGAGCTGTTCGCGGCGGCCGCTGGACACGGGGCGACGCTGAACGGCCACGCGATCCACGTCTCCGATGTCGCCCGCGTCGATGACGCCCTGCTCGTAACCGGCTTCCCCTACGACGTGCGCGAGCACCCGGAGCGCTCGCTGCCCCTCTTCGAGGCCTTCCTGGTGCGCGCGCAGGCCATCCGTCGCGACGGCTCTGCCGCCCTGAACCTCTGCTATCTGGCCTGCGGCCGCTTCGACGGTTTCTGGGAGTCGTCGCTCTCGCCCTGGGACGTGGCCGCGGGCACGCTGCTGGTGCGCGAGGCGGGCGGGCTCATAACCGCCTACGGCGGCGAGTTCCGGCTCGACGGCCGCGAGATCCTCGCCAGCAACGGCAGGATCCACGAGGAGATGAAGACGGTCATCACGAGGGCGCGCGGACCGGCCGGGGGCTGACCCGCGCCTCCTGGTGGGCTCAAACCACACCGGTCCGGTGCCGGCTCCCGGTGACCCGCAGGCGATCTCGACGTCGCTCAGGGCAAGGACCGGCCGCGCTTGCGGCCGCCGGCCCGGCATGCGATGAATGGCTCGATGGAGCCCATCGATCCGCAGACCGCGCGGTCGCGCGAAATGACGTTCGTCGTGCTGGATACGCGCGAGCCTGAGGCGTTCGCTTGCGGGCACCTCGCGGGGAGCGGCCACATCCCAAGCGCCGAGCTGCGCGCGCGGCGCGCCGAGCTCCCGCCGCGCGACGCGGCGATCCTCGTCGTGGCGGAGGATGCGACCGCCGCGGCGGCCGCAGCGGCCACGCTTGAGACGCTCGGCTACGCCGCGGTGTCGTGGCTTGACGCGCCGCTCGGCGCAGTCGCGGGCGGTCTCGCCGACCGCGCTCCCGCCGCGTGCCTGTGGCGCCCCGCGCCATTCCTCGAGGAAGTGCTGCCCCTGATCTGCCGGCCCCCGGCGGCCGCGCCGGGGCCGAACGCGCCCGCCAGCGGCCCGCCGCTGGCCCTCGATCTGGCCTGCGGCGCCGGGCGCGACGCCGTCTTCCTCGCCCGGCACGGCTTCGAAGTCGAGGCGTGGGACCACGCCCCCGAGGCGCTCGAGCGGACCCGGGACCTGGCCCGGCGCCACGGCGTCACCCTGCGCACCGAGGTCCTCGACCTCGAACGCGCGGACCTTCCGCCACCGCCGCGGCCTTTCGATCTGATCATCTGCTTCCGCTTTCTCCATCGCCCGCTCTTCCCCTGGATGGAGCGAGCCCTCGCACCCGGCGGGTGGCTGGTCTACGAGACCTTCCGTACCGGCCAGGAGCGCTTCGGCCGGCCAATCCGGGCGCACTTCCTCCTCGCTCCTGATGAGCTCGCCCGCGCCTTTCCCACGCTCGAGACGATCCGATACGAGGAGCGCGACCCCGAAGGCGGCCCGGTCACGGCACGCCTGCTGGCGAGGCGGCCGGACCGCGCCTGGGGTCCGCCGGGAGCGGGATCGCCGGATGTTCCTCGGCTCGATGCCCGCACCTCCGCGCCATTCGTCCGGCGCGCCATGCTGGACGTCCCTCGCTTCCTCCGCATACATTCCCCGCTGCCCGGCCCGTGCGGCCAATGGAGTCTGCCCGCAGCTTGTTCGACCTTGATACCGGAGGGATGACCACAGTGAACACGATGTCTTCGAAGGACTACGTCGCCGGCCTGATGACCCAGGTGAAGGCCAAGAACCCCGCAGAGCCGGAGTTCCACCAGGCGGTCCAGGAGGTTCTCGAGTCCCTGAGTCTGGTGCTGGAGCGCCACCCCGAGTACCAGGCGGCGAAGGTCGTCGAGCGCATCGTCGAGCCCGAGCGCGTGATCATGTTCCGCGTGCCGTGGTTCGATGACCAGGGCGGGGTCCAGGTCAACCGCGGGTTCCGCATCGAGATGAACAGCGCGATCGGCCCTTACAAGGGCGGGCTGCGCTTCCACCCTTCGGTCAATCTCGGGATCCTCAAGTTCCTGGCCTTCGAGCAGGTCTTCAAGAACTCGCTCACCACGCTCCCCATGGGCGGCGGAAAGGGCGGCTCGGACTTCGATCCGAAGGGCAAGAGCGACAGTGAAGTCATGCGCTTCTGCCAGAGCTTCATGACCGAACTGCAGCGCCACATCGGCCCCGACACCGACGTCCCGGCCGGCGACATCGGCGTGGGCGGCCGCGAGATCGGCTTCATGTTCGGGCAGTACAAGCGCCTGCGGAACGAGTTCACCGGCGTGCTCACGGGCAAGGGCCTGAACTGGGGCGGTTCGCTCATCCGGCCCGAGGCCACCGGCTACGGCTCGGTGTATTTCGCCGCGGAGATGCTCAAGACCCGCAGGCAATCGTTCGACGGCAAGGTCTGCCTGGTCTCTGGCAGCGGCAACGTGTCGCAGTACACTGTCCAGAAGCTGCTCGACCTGGGCGCGAAGCCGGTGACCCTGTCCGACTCGAACGGCATCATCCACGATGCCGACGGCATCGACCGCGAAAGACTCGCATTCGTTATGGACCTCAAGAACGCGCGCCGTGGCCGCATCAAGGAGTACGCGGACAGGTTCAAGAGCGCGAAGTTCATCCCGACGGACGCGAAGCTCGACCACAACCCGCTCTGGGACCTCAAGGCGGACTGCGCCTTCCCCAGCGCGACGCAGAACGAGATCAACGCCAAGGACGCCGCCAACCTGCTCAAGAACGGCGTCTACGTCGTGTCTGAGGGCGCCAACATGCCCACCACGATCGAGGGCGCGAGGCTCTTCCTCGAGGCAAGGATCCTCTACGGGCCCGCGAAGGCGGCGAACGCCGGCGGCGTGGCCACCTCGGGCCTCGAGATGTCGCAGAACAGCATCCGCCTCTCCTGGCCCCGCGAGGAAGTGGACCAGCGGCTCCACAACATCATGATCGCCATCCACAAGAACTGCTTCGAGACCGCGGAGGAGTACGGCACGCCGGGCAATCTGGTGAACGGCGCCAACATCGGCGGCTTCCTGAAGGTCGCCAGCGCGATGATGGACCAGGGTCTGGTCTAGGGCTGGTCCCGGCGAATCGGGACAGTGGGTAGCGGGGTCTTCCCGCTACTCCCCTCCCACGCCACCGGAGATGCGGGTCCGCATCCGGCAGTTCGATCGTTCAGCGACTGGCGAGGCGAGGGACCGCGATCCGGTCGACGAGCGTCATGGCCTCCACCTGATCATGCGTGACGCTGATCATGGTGGCGTTCGCGCGCTCGTGCAGGCGTTTGATCTCGCCGCGCATCCGCACGCGCAGCCTGGCCTCCAGGTTCGAGAGCGGCTCGTCGAACAG
>Ga0315284_10015662_pt1 | contig 10778 bp, 8 predicted proteins | sample YL17G09_16_MG_FD_203696 | JGI IMG/M metagenome (GOLD analysis project Ga0315284, IMG submission 203696) | Sediment microbial communities from Yellowstone Lake, YNP, Wyoming, USA - YL17G09_16 | ecosystem: Environmental > Aquatic > Freshwater > Lake > Sediment | place: USA: Wyoming | collected...
CAAGCTACGAAGGGAGGGGAGCACCGGGTGGGCTTTATCAACACGTTTGCCCTTGCGTGTCAGGCCTGCATGCAGGCGTTGAAAGGGAACAGAACCCTAGCCCTAAACATCGAAGATGAAAGCTGACTCCCCTCCCTTCGTAGGGGAGGGGTTGGGGGGAGAGGTGTCCCCGCACGAGGCCACCGGTTTTGAAATTGCCTCGTAATGCAAAGGATTGGACTTGATAATCGTATGGGAGTATCGATACGAAATCGGTATCTGGTGGCATTTTCAGAGCGCCTGAACCTGTTGGCGTTGGCAGGCGGCGTGGCGCTGCCGATCGTGTTCGGTCAACCCCTGCTGCTGCTGATCGTCGGCGCGCTGGAAGTCTGCTACCTGGTCTACGTGCCGCCCACCGCCTGGTACGCGCAGCGGCTGCAGCGGCGCGGCGATGCGGCCGGCCGCCGGCGCCGGGAAGCGAAAAAGGCGCGACTCCTCCCCACCCTCTGCACGGCGATGCAGGACCGTTTCGAGCGCCTGGAGATCATGCACCGGCAGGCGTATGAGCAGACGCGCGAGGTGCAGCGCTGGTTCACGGACGCCCCGCGGAAATTCGATTACCTGCTGGATACCTTCCTCGAATTCGCCGGCAAGCAGGCCGTTTTTCTCCAGTATCTGTCTTTTGTTCAAGAGGAGGTGTGTGGCTCCTCGCCGGTCAAGTCAAAGGAATTCAATCCCTACCGCACTGTCACGCCAATCGACCCGGACTCCCCCTGGGTGGGAGAAGCCCTCAGCAGCATCACAGCGAAATATACGGAGGAGCTGGCAGCGCTGCGGGAGAAGATCGACCGGGAGGGGGACGAAACCACCAGGGCGTTGCTGGCCAAGCACGCGCACGTTCTCACCCGCCGGGCGGAGTTCATCGAGAAGCTGGCGAAAACGCTGGCGAATCTCAATCGCCAACTGCAGCTGCTGGAGGATACCTTCGGGCTGATCAACGACGTGATGCTCGCGCGGAAACCGGAGGAGGCGGTCCTCGCCGATATCGACGACGTCATGTCGCAGACGGACGCCATGGCGCGGGTGCTCAAGGAGATGGCCGCCTCCGAGCAAGTCATCCGCTCGCTCGATCGGATACGGATTGCATTCTGATGGTTGTTTAAAAGTGAGTAGTGATAGTGCCCGGTCCGGTGGTTGAGTAGGCAAGCAGGCTCTCTCGCACCTTTCCGCAGCTCTCATGCCGTATCGAAACCACCTTGCGTATAGCGCCCGTTCTTGCAAGGCCTTCCTGTCCCCGCGGTGGTTTCGATACGGCACGAGAGCTTTGAAAAGAATCGAGAAGGCTTCCCTGCCTACTCAACCACCGGACCGGGCGCTCTTTACGACTTACGACTTACTACTCACTACTGACTACTCACTACTTACTATTTCCCCGCCGCTTTCCTCGGCTTCGGCCGCAAACTCGCCGGCACGAACTCCAAATCGCTGGCTTCGCGGATGGCCAGTTGGATCTGCGCTTCCAGCACCTCCAGCGGCACGGGATTTTGATAGTCGGCCAGGCATTCCTTCAGCGCGGCGGCGGGGGTTTTGGACTCGGTGCGCACGATGCGGTACATCTTCACCGCCAGCGTCTCCGCGGCGCCCGGCGTCAGCAGCGTGGGCAGGCTGTCCTTCAGTTTGTCGAACAGACCGTCCTCCAGCTTGAGATCCCGGCGGCGGCAGAGCGTCTGGATGAGCTGGAAGCTCTCCTCCGGTTTCGTAGTGGGGAAGATGGGGATCTTCACGTCGATGCGCCCGGGCCGCTTCAGGTCCACCTCGATCAGATCGGGACGGCTGGAGGCGAGCACCCAGATGATCTTGCCGCGGTTGTGCGGGTTGCTCATCTCGGCGGCCATCATCGAGTAGACGCGCCCGGAGATGCCGGAATCGTCCGCGCCGGAGTCGCGCTTGCCCAGCGCCTGGTCCGCTTCGTCAACGAAGACGAAGCACCGCCCCAGCGCGTGCAGCAGGCGGAAGATCTTCTCCAGGTTGCCCTCCGTGCTGCCGACCCACTTGTCGCGGAAGTTCTTCAGCTTGACCACCGGCACGCCCGCTTCACCCGCCAGGCACTCGATGAGGAAGGTTTTGCCGGTGCCCACCGGGCCGCACAGCAGGTAGCCCATCGGCATGGCTTCCAGGTCGTTCCGCTTCCAGAGCGCGATGTCCTGGCGCAGCCACTGCTTGGCCTTCTCCATCCCGTAGAAGTCGTCCAGCGTGCGCGTCGATTCCACGAATTCGATCAGCCCGTTGCAATCCTTCTCCACCAGCTCCTTTTTGAGCTTGGACAGGTCCTCCGCGGCGATGGGTCGGCGGACGTGCTCCTTCGTCTTCAGCAGGCTCTCCACCGCGCACAGCGTGGCACCGGCGAGCTGCTCCGCCGGCGTTTCCAGGTTCTCCTGGTAGGCCTGCAGCGCCGTCGGGTGCTGCGGCGCCAGCAGGCGCAGCGCGTTCAGCAGATCCGCGGGGTTGGGCAGCGGGATTTTGATCTGCGCGGCGCGGGTGTTGTTCACCAGCAGCGGATTGAGGTCGTTGAGGTTTTCCGTGATCAGGAAGGTCGCGAGGGTGTGATGGCTGAGCGATGATTCCGTGGCCCAGTCGCGGATGAGCACGGCGAGGGCGCTCAGATCGTAGCTCCAGCCGCCGCCCAGCGCCGGCGCCGCCAGGTCCGCGGCCTTGATGAAGCAGCCGACCTGATACCGGCTTTGCTTGATCGCCGCCAGGTTGGCGGTGTAGCGGAAGTAATGGGTGAGCACCTCCACCGCGGCCAGCGGCGTGCGCGGCAGGTTGGCGATCTCCGTGTAGCTCGGCCACTGCGCGAAGATCTCGCCGCCCTTTTCCACGCGGATGCCGTTGCCCAGGTCGTAACTCAGGATGACGTCGAAGCGCGGCATCAATACGCGCAGCAGGAAATCGGTCAGGGTACCGAGCGCCGTCTGCGCGCCGAGCGGCAGGATCAGCCGATCGTTCACGTTGCCGCAGAGGATGAACTGGTTGGCCGCGTCACTCTCGTATAGCGTGATCAGCTCGGACGCCCACCCCGGCAGCGGGACGGCCGGCGGCGCGGATTGTGCGGTGGGATTGGTCATGGAATTGGGTCCTAAATAAATCATGCTCATGCTCTTACTCATGCTCTTGCTCAATTTGATTAGAGCATGAGCAAGAGCATGCCTTCCGGGGGACTGTCCCCGCCTACAGCGCCCGTGGGGAAGAAACCCCGCCCGTTGCAGGGATTGTCCCCATAGGCGTTAAGTTAAGCATTTTCATGCTCTTGCTCTTACTCTTGCTCTTGCTCTAAAAACGTTTTTAGAGCAAGAGCAAGAGTAAGAGCAAGAGCATGAAAAACTTGGTGATTCATCTTATCTTAACGCCTATGGGGACTGTCCCCAACAGTATCTGGTGGCGACTTTAAGGAGAAAACGAAACCCGTTGGGGACAGTCCCTGCAACGGCGTTGTCTTTTCCACACGAGCTTGAGATGCGGGGACAGTCCCCCGAAAGGCTTACCGTTTTCAGGATATGAGCATGAAAGGAATGGTCGGATTCCAGTATGCGCGCGCTACGACCCCGACGGTCCCGTGGTCGGTCCCATCGTCTTCACGCCGGGTTCTTCGGCGGGCGCGGCGGCCGCGGGGGCTTCCGCGGCGGGCGTTTCGGCGGCGGGGAGCGCCGGCAGCGCGATGCCTTCCTTCGCGGCGAAATCCGCCAGCGCCTGTTCGGCCAGTGCCTTCTGTTCGGCCTCTTTCAACTTGAAATCGTCGGTGTCCAGCGAGTCGCGCGCCACGCGGGCGCGGCCCGCCGCCTTCTGGCGCTCCTCCTCCACCATCTCGTGCACCCGGTCGATGGTGTCGCCGGTGCCGCCGATGGAGCTGATCATGCCGGTGGCCATCTCCGTCAGCTCCGCCTGCGCCTTGGCGATCTTCATCTCGTCGATGCTGCGCTTCAGGCTGTTCAGCTTGGCCTTGGCGGCCTTCACCGACACGTCGCGCGCCTTGAGCAGGTCCTGGTAGGTCTTCTCCGCCTGCTCGAGCTGCTTGCGGTTCTCCGCCAGTTCAGTGGACACCGCCTGCAATTGCAGGGCATATTGCCCGGCGGCCTCCCGGTTGCCGGCGCGCAGGTGCACCGCGGTTTTCGCGCGCAGGTCCGCCTCCTCCGCCTCCTCGCGCTTGATCTGGGTCATCAGGTTTTCGCAGAGCGCCGCGTGTGAAGCCAGGCCCTGGTTGTAGCGGGCGATCTGCTCGCGCAGGTGCTCCTTTTCCACCTCCAGCAACGCCTCCGGGTTGCTCCTCTCCAGGCCGGACACGAATAGGCCAAAGAAACCGCGAATGAGATTCATCAGACGTCGAAACACAGTCGTCCTCCTCGCAGCGCGCGGACCGGGCCGCGGAAATCGAATGGGGAGGGAAGACCAGGACGGTACATGCCGAAAACACGTCCGGACCTGGGTTCCCGACCTGTTTATCTACTCCCCTAGCGTATCGTGAAGGGCAGGATTCGTCAAGCGAAGGTAAAGTTTATGGTTTGTAGTTTATGGTTTATGGTTCATGGTTTTGTTATTACGTTAAGTTTGCTTATGGAGTGTAAAAGGAAGAATGCAAGGCTGGAAGGTTGGAAGGATGGATAGGATACTTTGCTTAACAATCCATCTATTCTTCCACCCTTCCCACTCGATCAGTAGACTTAACATAATAACAGAACCATAAACCATAAACGACAAACCATAAACTCTACTTCCCCGCCTCCCTCGCTGCCCGGTAGACCTCCAGCAGCGGCACGCCATGCTCCTCGGCGAGTATGCGGCAGTCTTCGTATTCCGGCTCGGCGCGCTCGACGTCGTGCCAACGGCTGATTTTCAGGCGGACGGGGCCGTAGGGAGTGTCTACGGTGCGAAATTCGCGAGGGAGGACGGCGCGGGTGTAGAGAGTGCGGCGGACGCCGAGGGTGGTGGTTTCCGCGAAGAGGACGCCGGTGCAGGCGTCCACCTCGCCGGGGGCGCAGAGGACGCGCACCAGCACGCCGGGGCGGTTCTTCTTCATCTGAATGGGGGTGAAAAAGACGTCCAGCGCGCCGGCGGCGAAGAGGCGGTCCATCAGGTAGCCGAGGATTTCGCCGGGAAGGTCGTCGGTGTTCGTCTCCAGGCCGACGATCTCCGTCGCCGCGCCCTCCGCGGCTTCCTCGCCCAGGAACAGGCGCAGCACGTTGGGGCGCGGCAAGTCCCTCGACCCGGCGCCGTAGCCCACCTGGCCCACGGTCATGCTCGGCAGCGGGCCAAAGCGCTCGGCCAGCGTGGTGATGATGGCGGCGCCGGTGGGAGTGACCAGCTCGGCGTCGATGTCCGATTCGGCGATGGGCACGCCGCGCACCAGCAGGGCGGTGGCGGGTGCGGGAATCGGGAAGGCGCCGTGCGCGCAGGTGACCCACCCCCGTCCCAGCGGCAGCGGCGAGGCGAGCACGCGGTCGATCCCCAGCGCCTCCAGCCCGATGGCCGTCCCCACGATGTCGATAATGGCGTCCACCGCGCCCACCTCGTGGAAATGCACCTCGTCCGGGGTGGCGCCGTGCACCTCGGCCTCCGCCTCGCCCAGGCGGGTGAAGATGGCGCTCGCTGTCCGCTTCACCCGCGGCGACAGGTCACTCGCCTCGATCAAGCGCAGGATGTCGCTGAGCCCGCGGTGGGGGTGATGATGGTGCTCCCCCTGCTCCATCTCGTGCTCGTGCGCCGCTTCCTCCACGCGCACGTGGATCGCGCTGATGCCGCGCTTCATCACCCGCTCCGCGGTCAAGCACCAGCCGTGCAGCGGCGCCTGCGCCAGCCCGGCCAGCAATACGGTCTCCTCCAGCCCGCAAGCGAGCATCGCCCCCAGCACCATGTTGCCGCTGATGCCGGAGAAGCAGTCGAAATAGGCGATACGCATAGTATGCTCCGTTGGGAGAATGAAGTACTGAGTGAGTAGTTGCAGCGGGTCGTCACGTTATAGTTTGCATAACAATAATAGCGCCCGGTCCGGTGGTTGAGTAGGCAGGGAAGCTTTTCCGCCTTTTCTCACAGCTCCCGAGCCGTATCGAAACCACCGCACGGATAACGCCCGTTCCCACAAGGTTCTCCTATACCCGCGGTGGTTTCGATACGGCACGGGAGCTGCGAAAAGATGTGTAACGCTCACCTGCCTACTCAACCACCGAACCGGGTGCTATATTTGAAAAGCTTAATACAACGTGAGGCGCCGCTACAACTACTCACTACTTACGATTTACTCATTCTTCCAACCTTCCCTTCTCCGTCCTGCAGGGAATTCCCCCCGCAGTGTCGCACTTATTATGTCATGCCGGCTATTGTGTTGCAAAATATACGCAAACTCGGGGTGCTGGGCGGCACCTTCGATCCGATCCATTACGGGCACCTGCAGATTGCGGAGGAGGCGCGGGGGCGGTTCGCGCTGGACGCGGTGCTGTTCATCCCCGCCGGCGAGCCGCCGCACAAGCCGCGCGGGCAGGCAAGCGCGGAGCAGCGGTTTGTGATGACGGAGCTGGCCACCGCGGATCACCCGCAATTCGCCGTCTCGCGGCTGGAGATCGACCGCCCCGGAGCGTCATATACGATGGATACGCTGCAGGCGCTGCGGGAGCGGTATCCGGAGGTGGCGCTCTACCTGATCATGGGCGCGGATATGGCGATGGATTTCCCCACCTGGCGCGAGCCGGCGCGCATCCTCTCCCTCGCCCGCGTCATCGCCGTCACCCGCCCCGGCGTGCCGGAAGCGCGCCTGCGCCGCCACCTCGCCACCCCCGCCATGCAGGGCGTGGAGCTGCTCGTCGCGCCGGGACTGGATCTTTCCTCCACCGAGCTCCGCCGGCGCGCCCGCGAGGGGAAAAGCCTGCGCTACCTCACCCCGGATGCGGTGATCGGGTTTATTGAGAAGGAAGGATTGTATCGGGTTTAAGGAAAATGTCTGGGACTGTCCCAGCCTGACGGAACTATCGTTCGTTTACGCCTTTTGCGCTTGTAAGCGTGACCTTAGGGACTGTCCCCTTCAACGCATCAGTCCTTTCCGCCACATCCGTCCCATTACTCCCATAACTCCCATTACTCCCATCCGTCTAACGCTTCCACAAAATATTTTTCTCTCTCTTTAGCAAAAATCCCCATCGTTGCGATATAATGGGTGACGGCGCTCCGGCGCCACAACCGCATAACGGCGAATCTTTGGAATGGAGGTTATCACGATGACCATCTGGATAAACGACAACCACATCACGCGCAGGGCAGGCTGCCCGCTCCATTCCGGCGCCGCATCGGGTTAACGCAACCCCTCAGTTTCGCATCATGCTTCCCAGCCGGTCGAGCCATGGGCCGTTTGCGCCTGCCGGGCTCGATTTTTTTCGTCTGTATCCCTGGAGGCATGATGAACCACACGATTATGCAGGCAAAACGGGGCGACCCGTCGGCCACCGCCGCGCTGGTGGAGGCGCTGAGGCCGCGCATTTCCCGCATGGCCGCCCACTACGCCCGCGTGTGCCGGGAGGATCGGGATGATCTGCTGCAGGAGGCGTGGGCCGGGTTGCTGGAGGCGCTGCCCGGCGTGGACCCGCACATCGGCTGCCCGGAGCAATACCTGATCCGCTACGCTCGCTGGCGACTGCTGGATGCCATCCGCCGCGCGCGCTGCCGCCGGTTCGACTCGCTCGATGAAGAGACATCGGACCCGGGCGCCTTCTCCGCGCTGGAGAACGCCGCGGCCGCCGTCTTCGCCTCCGACTTTGTCCATCACCTGAAGGCCACCCAGCGCGCGGTGCTCGCCTGCCTGCTCGCCGGCCTCACCTGGCGCGAAGCCGGCCACGCGCTGGGCTGCTCGTCGGCGAACATCGCCTATCACGTGCGGCAGATCAGGCAGCAATATGAAGAATGGGCGGCCCGCTCGTAGTAAGCCGCCCCCCTCCCTTCTCTTACTCAACATCACATAACTCCCATAACTCCAAAGAGAATAAGCAATAGAGGTAATTTCAAAACCGGTTGCCTGCGGGGACACCTCTCCCCCCAACCCCTCCCCTACGAAGGGAGGGGAGCACCGGGTGGGCTTTATCAACACGTTTGCCCTTGCGTGTCAGGCCTGCATGCAGGCGTTGAAAGGGAACAGAACCCTCGCCCTACACATCGAAGATGAAAGCTGACTCCCCTCCCTTTGTAGGGGAGGGGTTGGGGGGAGAGGTGTCCCCGCACGAGGCAACCGGTTTTGAAATTATCTCTCACAACTCAAGACTATTCAGCCAACGGCAAGGTGAAGTAAAACGTACTCCCCTTGCCGACTTCGCTTTTGACCCGGACGAGCCCGCCCTGGGCTTCCACCAGCATCCGCGTGATATACAGACCCAGGCCGATGCGTTCCGCCTTGCGCTCGCCTTTCACCCGGTAGAAGCGCTCGAAGAGATGCGGCAGATCTTCCGGGTCGATCCCGCGCCCCTGGTCGGTCAGAGACACCTCCACCTGGCCGTCTACGTGATGGGCGCGGATGTGGACCGGCGTGCCGGGGTCGGAGTATTTCAGTGCGTTAGAGAGCAGATTGGTGACGATGCGCTCCAGCCGGTTGTAGTCGGCGCGGACGGGCGGCAGGTCGTCCGGAAGATCGAGGCGGACGCGGTCGGTCTCCATGGCCGCCGCCGCGCGTTGCAGCAGGTCGGGCAGATAAGTCTGCAAATCGACCGGCTGCAGCTCCAGGTGGAGCTGCCCGCCTTCCAGTCGCGCGGCATCCACCAGGTCCTGAATCATCACGTTCATCCGCTGCGCGCCACGCAGGATGGCATCCGTGCCCGACTGCAGGATGCCATTTATCCGTTGCTGTTGCAGGTATTCCTGGATCACCTGCGCGTGCCCCTGCATCACCGCCAGCGGCGCGCGCAGGTCGTGGGAGATGGTGTGTATGTAAATCTCACGCTGTTCCTGCAGTTCGTATAATCGGGTGATGTCGGTGTAGGTGCTGGCGACGCCGATAATGGCGTCATCCCGCTGCCGGATGGGCGCCGCCGACACCGACACGCGGATTTTCGTGCCGTCTTTCTGCCGAAATTCGAGCACGTCGCCGATCACCATCTCCCCACGGGAGGCACGGTACCCCGGCTCCTCCTCGAGGGTCAAGGGCTTGCCGTCCGGTGTATACGCATACCGGCTGAGCCACTGTGGGAGCTCGCTGCGAAATTCTTCCTCGATGAGCAGGCCGTCCAGCAGGCGCCGGGCCGCCGGGTTGTCGAGGAGAATTTCGCCCGCCGGGCTGTAGATGATCAAGCCATCAGCCATCGAATTCAGGGTCGCGTCCAATTCGGCGGTCCGGCGTTGCAGCTCTTCCAGCGCCCGCTCCCGTTTGGAGATGTCATGCCAAATGCTTACCGCGCCCCAGAGACGTTCCTTTTCCAAGAGCGGAGCCGCGGAGACCAGCACGATCATCACATGCCCATCGACATCCGTGACCAGCAGGCGCTCCCCGACGACCGGCTCCCCCCGCAATGCCCTGGTGATGGGGATTTCCGTTTCTTCAAGCAACGTGCCGTCCGGACGTCGCATCGACAGGACGCGGGCAATTTCCGTATGCGTCATGCCGATGGGATCGTGCCCGATCGTCAACACCATGGCGGGATTAGCGCGGATAACGAAGCCATCCGCATCAAAGGCTGCCGTCGGGTCCACGATGGTGTTGAAGATCGCATCGAGCTCGGTGTAGCGGCGCTGTACCTCGACCAGCAGCCGTTCTCGTTCCTCCTCCGCCCGCTTGCGCTCGTTCACATCAAAAATAATGGAATAGAGCAGCGTTTTGCCCGCCACCGACACCGGACCGGAGTAGACTTCCACATCGCGCACCTCCCCGCTGGCCAGCCGGTGCCGGAAGAGAAAATGACGGCGTTCTCCCGTGCGCGCCCGCGTCATCTCCGCCAACACCTCCTCACGTGGGAGAATGTTGATCTCCCATATCGTCATCCCGCGCAGCGCATCGCGCGGGTAGCCGTAATACGCGACGGCGGCGCGGTTGGCATCGACGATCTGCCCGGTATCCGGATCGATGAGGAGCATGACGGCCTGGTTGTCCTCGAACAGGCCGCGGAAACGCGCTTCGCTTTCCCGCAGCGCCTCTTCCGCGCGCCGGCGTTCCCGGCGCACTTCGGCATCCTGCAGCTCGCGCCTGATGGCCGGCGCCAACCGGGCCAGGTTCCCTTTGAGCAGGTAATCCTGGGCGCCCGCGCGCATCGCTTCGACCGCTGTCTCTTCGCCCGCCTTGCCGGACACCATGATGATAGGAAGGTCGAGTCCCAATTCCCGCGCAATTCGGATCGCCGCAACCCCGCTGAAGCGCGGCAGGACATAATCGGCGATGATCAGATCCCACGTTTCTTCAGCGAGGGCGGCGCGAAAGGTCGCCTCCGTCTCCACGCGTCGGTCATGGACAGTGAAACCACCCTCCCGCAAGACCTGCACGATCAGGAGCGTATCGTCTTCCGAATCTTCGACCAGCAACACGCGCAGCGGTTCAGGCATTCTCACTCCTCTGGCCAGGCGGCGGCGGCTCGTTCAGCACTATCCAGTAGATCCCCAGGTCCCGGACGTCCTCGACCAGTAGAATGATCGGTTTGCTCATGCATTCTCCTCTCCCAGCGTGAAATAGACCGTTGCGCCCTGTCCCTCCGCCCCTTCCGCCCACACGCGACCGCCATGCCGGGCGATAATATGCTGCACGATGGCCAACCCGATGCCGGTGCCGGGGAATTCCGCTTCGGTGTGCA
>Ga0315284_10015663_pt1 | contig 10777 bp, 11 predicted proteins | sample YL17G09_16_MG_FD_203696 | JGI IMG/M metagenome (GOLD analysis project Ga0315284, IMG submission 203696) | Sediment microbial communities from Yellowstone Lake, YNP, Wyoming, USA - YL17G09_16 | ecosystem: Environmental > Aquatic > Freshwater > Lake > Sediment | place: USA: Wyoming | collected...
GAGTCTGTCCTGTATCATTGACAGTTCCTTCTCCCTTCTGACCGGCTTGAAGAGGTGGCTGTATCTGCCCTGAACCTTCAGGTAATCCTCTACAGGCTTGAGCTTTGACAAGTCCTTCGACTGCGGGCTTACGACATGTTTCCCGTCGATTATCTCATACAATGGGACAGATCCGGTCTCTACCGCAAGCTTTGCAACCTCTATAGACTTTGCGGGGTCTGATCTCCACCCCGTCGGGCAGCTGGCAAACAGGTTCACGAACGTCGGACCCCTGGTCTCCATCGCCTTCTTAAGCTTCCTGAACGCGTCCGCGGGATAACCTACCGACGCAGATGCTACATACGGGGAGCCATGCGCTGCAAGTATGTGCATTATGTCCTTCTTCCACTCGACCTTCCCGATGCTCTCCTTGCCGGACGGCGAAGTCGTCGTGGATGCGCCAAAGGGCGTCGCACCGCTCCTCTGTATGCCGGTGTTCATGTATGCTTCATTGTCGTAGCAGACGTATGTGAAATCCTCGCCCCTCTCGAATGCGCCGGACAGGTGGCCGAATCCTATGTCATAGGTCGCGCCGTCGCCTCCGAAGGCTACGACCTTTATCTTGTCGGCGAGTCCTTGAGCCTTTAGCGCTGCCGAAACCCCTGACGCGATAGCTGAACAATTCTCGAATGCGCCATGTATCCAGGGAAGCTTCCACGCAGTCTCAGGATACGGAGTGCTGATGACTTCCATGCAACCCGTAGATTCGACAAGGATGCTGTCTCTCCCGGCCGCCTTGGTTATCCAGCGTACAGCGGTCGCGCAAGCGCACCCGGCACATGCCCTATGACCGCATGAAAAATATTCTTCCTCAGGTAAACCCATAATAGCCATTTTCGTTAACCTCTAAAACAACCACTCCTGCCTCTTGCCAGAACCCTTCTTGGTCATGTCGTAAATCTTCTGTATATGATCCAGCTTCACATCCCTCCCACCCAGGCCTACGACAAAGTTGCGTATATCAGCACCACTCTTAGCCTCATATAGCAGAGAGGATAATTCCTCAAACACAGGACCGTATCCGCCCGGGGAAACCGCCTTCTCTATGACGGCAACCTTCTTGACGTCCTTAAGCGCCTTCTTGAGAGCATCTCTCGGGAAAGGCCGATAAGTGATTATCTTGACAAGCCCTGCTTTCTCGCCCTTCGTGCGAAGGTCGTCCACGACATCCTTTACCGAGCCGCAAACCGAACCAAGTGCCACGAACGCTATGTCAGCATCCTCCATCCTATACTCCTCCACATGGAAGTACTTCTCAGGCCTGCTTCCTTTGATCTGTACAGGGAACTTGTCCGAGAACTCTTTGAACGTCTTCTCTATGACCTTTATCGAATCCTCCATCGCCTCCACCTGCGCACTCCTAAGTTCCATGTAGTGAGACGGGAAAGCGATCGGTCCAAGAGTCAACGGCTGCTCAGGATCAAGTACTGCATGAGTCGGCACATAGTCAGGCAAAAAGTCTTTCACGTCTTCCTCGCCGGCCACATAAAACGGCTCATACACGTGAGACAAGGTGAAACCGTCCAGGCAAACCATCGAAGGAAGGAGCACATCCTTGTTCTCCGAAATCTTGTACTGCATGAGCGTAAGGTCAAAGCACTCCTGCGCAGTCTCGGCATAAAGCTGTAACCAGCCGGTGTCCCTGCAAGACATGCTATCCTGGTGGTCGTTCCATATGTTTATAGGCGCGGACAAGGCCCGGTTAACCACGGTCATGCCTACCGGAAGCCGCATACCTGAAACGATAAAAAGGACCTCAAACATCAAAGCAAGACCCTGGGATGAAGTAGAAGTATATGCCCTGACACCAGTAGCCTCCGCGCCCAAGCATGCCGAAATCGCCGAGAACTCAGACTCCACACGGATATACTGTGAATCGATCTCTCCATTAGCCACATACTCGGAGATCCTCTCAACAATGTGAGTCTGAGGAGTGATAGGATAAGCCGCGATAACCTGCGGCTTGATCATCTTGACCGCTTCAGAGATAGCATGAGACGCTTCCATCACAGTTTTCATCTTATTTTTCCTCCTTGACCATGGCTATCGCCTTGACAGGGCATTCATTGGCACAGATGCCACAACCCTTGCAGTAATCGAAATTAACCTGGAACTTCTTATTGTCTTTCTTCTCTATGCACCCCTCAGGACAAAAAGTCCAACATATACCGCAGCCGATACACTTCTTCTCGTCCACGACCGGCTTCATAGAACGCCAGCCCCCGGTCTTAGTCTTGGACGTAGACCCGGAACTCTCCAAAACTGCGCCGGTGGTTACCTCCACACCCCCGACCTTAGACTTAATTCCTTCGAAATCAATTCTTTGATTTGGCTTTTTCATAAACCTGTTCAACAAGTTTGATATTCTTCTTGGCAAGCTCCTCAGGAAACTGCTCCTTTATACCGTCATAAATAGACTCCTTAGTCACGAGACCGGTGAATGCAGCAAAGGCGCCAAGCATCGCAGTATTCACTATATCCCTGCCCAGCAAAGCAAACGCCTCCTTGCTCGCGTCAACAGAACGGACGTCAAAACCCTCCAAACCAAGGTCTTTAGCGCTCTTCTCGGTATTTACGATGACCATGCCCCCCTTCTTCAAGCCGCCTATGATATCGACGACCTTAAACAAGGTAGAATCAAGAACCAGAAGGATATCAGGATTATATACCTGATCCCTTCTCCGGATGAATTTGTCATCAATCCTGACAAAAGCCTGAACCGGCGCACCCCTCCTCTCGACCCCGAACGCCGGGAACGCCTGAGTATATTTGCCGTCGGCAAAACCTGCAACAGCCAGGATAGAAGCCGCCGTCACAGCACCCTGCCCGCCCCTTCCATGTAAACGTATCTCCTTCATTCTTAAGCCAATAAAACAAAAGTATAGGAATAATGAACTTTCAGACATATAAATTTGTCATTATTATTCATTACAAATCCCATAATTAATATCGACCCAGGACATATAAACTACACCCGAAAATGAAGGCCAAAGTAGCTAACTACAAAGGAGGACCGCACACCCAATACGTAGACCGAATGATCCTAATGCCTGAAGGAATAGAAAACAAAGAACAAGCAGAAAAACTAAAAGGCAAAAAAGTAGTCTGGACCACACCAGCCGGAAACAAGATAAACGGACAAGTAACCAAACCACACGGCAAAAACGGATCAGTCCTGGTCAAATTCGAAAAAGGACTACCAGGACAAGCGCTCGGAACGGAAGCCGAAATACTTTAGAATTCTAGTTTACATTCTTCCAGCAATTCCGCTCTAGCTGTAACCTCCCTACTCTATGAAGGGATGCTCACGAACCTGAAAGAAAAACCTAATTAAATAAACCCAATACTAATAATAACTACTTTCTCCCACAAGCCGCTGTAGCTCAGCCTGGGAGAGCACTCGGCTGAAGACCGAGGTGTCACGTGTTCAAATCACGTCAGCGGCAAAGAACCCCTTTTGCCGGCTTGCGCCGGCATGTCGGTTGCACCGACACTTTCTTAAGAAGAAAAGAAAAGGTGTTTCATCCCCAAAAGAAAGAATGTGCCACCTCTCCAAGTTCGATGGCACTGACGAATAATAACTAATTCTGATGCATTCAGTGGGGTCGAAGACCCCACATCAGGAGGGTCAGGATGGCCCTTCAGGGACATGCAGGCAAAGCCTGCAACCCTGAAACTGGTGCCGTAACCGGCACGCGGTTTGGATTTAAATACACCTTCCTAATTCCTATTTATGCTAGGATCAATAAGGCGTCTCTTCGAGAATCTGACAGACCTTAAAGGTGAAGACCTCATACCTAATGAAGAGGTCATTTACTCCACGAACAGGGTGTGGTTTTCGGAATTTATGATGATAATCGTTGCAGTCCTTGCCGTCGTAGGCGCTATGGGCCTCTTCATCTATGGAGTCCTCACGAAGGTGTCGGGGATATGGCAGAATCTACTGAATATCTTCTCTGTTGTCTGCTTCGTGGCAGGAATAGCATTTTCCATAGGCCTCCTCTTAGACCACTATGGGACAAGGTATTTTCTCACAAACCACCGGGTGATAAAGCGGACCGGAGTATTCTCCAAGAAGATAATATACGTGCAATACGACAAGATACAGAACGTCAAAATAAGCAAGAGCATCGGAGAACGGATAGTAGACATGGGCGACATACACATAGACACCGCAGGAGGCGACCAGGTGGAGATGGTCATACTAGACATACCGGATCCGGAAAAGATGCACACATTGATACTGGACATGATGGAGAAAGAACACGCTCATCGCGGCCCTTAACTCACTTCTTCGGCTTCTTGAACGGGAAGTCTTTAATCATCTCCTGCATCTTTTCTCTGGACACGTAGACTTCTTCGCCTATGAGCACTTCAGGCTCTTCTTTTACTTCGCCCATGTCAACCACCGGGCACCTGTTCCTGGTCGCAATCTCGACGATGCGCTTCCCCTCGGTGTCAGGAACGGATATAAGGTATGTGCCCATGTATCTAGTCATCTTCTGATAGGGAATGCTGGTGATGTTTATCCCCTTACGCGACTTGACAAGCATCTCGCACAGGTTCCCGAACCATCCGCCGCGCGAGCAGTCCTTTGACGCGTGGATCACAACGCCTTTCTCTACAAGCTCCATGAAGGTCTTGAATTTGACGCTCGCCCTCTGCACGCGCTCTCCTACTTCGCCTTCCACGACTTCGCCGAGCATGAAGACTTTGTCGCCGGCCCGCATGCCGGAATCGGGGATCGGCTCTTTAATTATCTTGCCGAATACGACGAAAGAGACGCACGGCAGTAGTAAGTCTTCCATCTGCGTGTTTCCTCCAACTATCGGGACGCCGAGTCCTTCGCTCTGCTTCTTTATGTCTTCGCAGACTTCCTCGGCTTCTTTGACATTGTCGACCTGCATCGAGTCGAGCGCGAACAACGGCCTTCCGCCCATGACCACGATGTCCGAGCATGTGTGTATCAGACCGGTCTTCCTTCCTATCTTAAGGGGATACGGACCTTCCATGTTGACTACGGTATCGCCCACGACGATCGCATCATCGCCCTGCCTGATGCCGTATGTAAGGCCTTCTACCTTGTCGTCCATATGCCAGAAGACCTTCCTCACGCTATTGGTCTCCAGCATATGCTCCAACGCGCGCAAGACTTCGTGATCCATCTTGTAAAAACAAGGTTTAGAGTGTTAGATAAGGGATTAAAGCCATAAATTTCCCGAAAAAAACCAACGTATGCCAGTGCCGTCAAAGACTGGACTCTTTTGGGAGTGTAGACATCCCTGCAAGGGGGGGTTCCAAGGCAGTCAGCTCGCCCATCAATCATCACGTATCAGTGGTTGTTCGCATCATCATACTGCCAATAGTTATAGTCGATTCAATGAATAAATCAGTCAAAACTCTGTTTTTTATCGGTCCGGCTCTTTATATATACCATGCATGAGGAGCATGGGCATTGGGCCGACGGCGTCGCTGCCGAGCTGTTGAAGAGGGGTGGCAAGCAGGTCATAGAGACTGGCACGTCTATTTCAGGGATTCCGCATATAGGCAATGCAAGCGACGTTATCCGGGCTGATGCGATAAGAAAGGTCCTTGCAGAGAAAAAATCGGACGTTGAACTGATCTGGGTAGCCGACGACTCGGACCCTTTCAGGAAGGTTCCCGGAGGAATGGAGGTCTTGAAGGATTTCCTGGGTTACCCTGTTAAAGACATACCAGACCCCTATGGCTGTCATAAGAATTTCGTCGACCATTTCGTTTCAAAGTTCATTGATGAGTTGGCAGACTTTGGTGTCAAGCCGACGATCTATTCAGGTACTGAGCTTTACAGGTCCGGCGCGCTTAATGAGGAGATAAAGACGGCCCTTGAGAGGTCTAAGGAGATCATTGCTATATTAAACAAGTTCCGGACCACTCCTCTCCCGGAGAACCATATCCCCTGGACCCCTGTCTGTGAAAAATGCGGCCGGATTTCGACTGCTAAAGCGTATGCAAGAGACGGCACAAAGATAAAGTATGTCTGCAAAACTACGCAGGTGACTGGGGGAGAGGCTGAAGGCTGCGGTTATGAGGGCGAGGTAGACGCCTTGAAGGGCGTGGGCAAGATGCCCTGGCGTGTGGAGTGGGCTGCGAGGTGGCATCATTTCAAGGTTTCGTGCGAGCCTCTAGGCAAAGAGCATGCGGCAGCTGGAGGGTCTTTCTGGACATCTAAAGAGGTGTGCAGGGACGTATTCGGCTGGGAGCCGCCTATGCCGGTCATCTATGAATTCTTCACCCTCAACGGCGAAAAAATATCGTCGTCAAGAGGTAATGTCATCACATTATCCGAGTGGGGGAAGATATGCGAGCCGGAAGTCCTGAAGTTTCTCATGTACAAGAGACTCAACAAACAAAGAGATATCAACCTCTCCACCATACCTGTGCTTGTCGACGAATACGACGAAGCCGAGAGGTCCTATTACAGTTCCGAGAATCTTAACGAAGACGCAATAAAGGCCATGAGGAGCTATGACCTTTCGCAGGTCGGCTGCGCAAAGTACCTGCAGGTGCCTTACACTTTATGCACCACCCTGTCCCAGATCGTTGCAGACCTTGACATTGAAAGGATCGCAAAGAAGCTCACAGCGCTGGGATATAAAGACTTCGATCATGGAAGGCTTGAGAGGAGGCTTATTCTGTCCAAGAACTGGGTTGAGTCGCATGGTCCTGAGAATCTCAGGTTCAAGCTGCTTTCAGAGGATGATTCGAGAAAAGGGTATGAGATGCTCGACGCGAAGCAGAAGGAAGGCCTAAAGAAGCTGGCCCGGGAGATAAACACAAACCTTGCCCCTGAGCAGTTCCATAAAAGGATCTATGAGACTGCGCGAAGCATAGACCTTAAGCCGGATATGCTCTTTGAAGCGATCTATAAAGTCCTTATCGGGAAGAGCAAAGGGCCCAAGGCCGCAAGTTTTATGCTGACCCTGGACAAGGGTTACATAGAGAAGAGATTTGTGTAAAGGACTGACTTTTAATCAATGAAAGGATATATTTAATGGAATTCAAAGAGGTTGTAAAAATGTTTAAAGCAGTGATATCAGATACAAAGGCATGGAAAAACAGCATAGAAGCGGTTGCTGCGTTAATAGACGAAGGCACTCTCCAGATAGACGAGAAAGGGATCAAGCTGCGTGCGATGGATCTCTCACAGATAGCGCTGGTTGATTTAGAGCTTCCGGTAAGTTCCTTCGAAGAATACAAGGTCGAGAAACCGGTGAGTATCGGGGTAGACTTCGCGGAATTATCCAAGATAACAAAGAGGTCGAGGGCCGAAGACAGGATAGAGCTTGCGGTAGACACAAGGTTCAAGATGGTCTTCAAAGGAGACACGACGAGAAGCTTCTCGCTCGCCATAATAGAGTCGACTTCAACGCCTCCCAAGGAACCGAAGATAGAGTTCACGTCAGAACTGAAGATCATCGCCAACACTCTGAAAGAGGCTTTGAAGGATGCCGAGCTCGTCAGCAACCACGTTTCTTTAAGGCTTGCAGACGGCTTCTATATAAAGGCAGACGGCGATACCGGATCGGCGGACATAAAGTTCGAGAAAGACGCGGTGATGAGCCTGAACACGAAACAAGAGTCTAAAGCAGTGTTCGCGCTCGACCAGTTGAATAATCTGCTCAAGGCGTCTGACGCGCAGTCCATAATACTGCTGAAGATGCGAACAGACGCGCCGATAAGGATCGAATACGCCATAGGCGACGGACGAGTCATATACTACCTGGCGCCGAGGATAGAGAGCGTATAATCCCTTTTTTTTATATCTTATATCCTCAAACGCTGTCCAAAGGACTCCTCACGTTCTTTATGAGCTGCGTCGAAATCTGTGTGTATACCTGCGTTGTCTTGATGTCGGAATGACCGAGCAGGCGCTGGATGATCCTAATGTCGGTTCCCGCCTCCAATAGGTGGGTGGCGTAGCTATGGCGCAGGGTGTGGGGAGTTACGTTCTTTTTAATCCCTGCTCTGCGGGCGGCATCCTCGACGATATTCTGCGCAGACTTGACATGCAAATGACCTGAACGAGTATTGAATACATACGGAGAATCGTCGCTCCTGGCATCGAGATAAGACTTAAGTTTAGCCCGGATAGAAACCGGCAGCATAACGTGACGATCCTTCCTGCCCTTGCCCTCCCGGACAGTCAAAAGACCTTCTTCAAAATTTACCTGATCCCAAGGCAATTTTACGGCTTCAGATACCCGCAGGCCGCAGCCGTACAAAAGCTCCAAAAGAAGCCGGTGACGTAGATTATCCTCAGCCGACAAAAGACGCCTAACCTCCTCGACAGTTAAGACCTCAGGAAGACTCCTGGGCCGCTCAGGATAAGGAATAACCAGATCGCGCTTATGAACGCTCAAATAAAAGAACTTCAAGGCAGAGATTGCCTGGGACACGCTCTCCGGCTCCTCCCTGTCAAGCAGGCCAGCGACATACTCCTTGATCTCGAGATCGGACACCTCGACAGACGGCTTGCCGATCGAAGACAAGAACCTGTTCACCCTGAACTGATAGGCCTTTACCGTCTTCTGGGAGAAGTTGCGAAGCTTGAGCTCCAGGCTTAAACGATCAAAATCATTCATAACTAAACAATATACATCAAAGAAATAAAAGTTCGCATAACATACCCATAACAGGTTTTATGCGAAGAAACTTCGCATAAAAGCTAGTTAAATGAAATTCTTCAGGTGCAGGATCACGATTAAACGTTATGAAAATTTATTAAAAAATTCAGTAATGTTGCTAGTAGAGGGTTCAATAAGCTCATTTTTTACCATTTCGTCAAGAAACTTGAATATATGTGACGGCAGTATTAAATTTTTGCCAGAGGACACCCTATTTACTTGAAATTCTAGCAATCGTATTATCACGTCTGAAGTAATATGAATTACTTCAGGCGGGGCATTTTTAATACCGCTTGGATCATAGCCTATCTTGGAACGGGATATGATGATAGGTTGTATCAAATAATCCTTAAATATTTCTTTAACCCTTTTTTTCAGATTTCGCGCCTGCCCGACAGCACCAGAACCAATTCCTCCTTCAGTTGATTTTGCTTCACACACTATGGCTCCACCTAGGTATGTTTTAGTAGGAGTATGTAAAGGATGATGGAAGAACAAAACAATGTCACCTCCACCTATATTATCACTGAAAAGGTGTTCTTTGTCAGTAGGATGATTTTTCAAGCGTGGAATAAACCCCAACCTTCTAAAAGATAGTGAAATGAAATCCAAAAATAGCCGCCCCCTTTTATTGTCGTCCTGTTCAGATTTCATTTTATCTAAAACTTCCTTAGGCTCACATAATATATTTTTTATGGGATTGAATTCTTCAATTAACCAGTCACGTAGCTCTCTTTCTTTAAGGTACTCTACTTCTGCAAGGGATAGGACATCAAACCCTCTAACTTTTCCCTTTTTAAGAATGAGCTTATTATTTGATATACAAGCTAGGTCAAGATACTCCAACCAGCTAGCATAACCTTTACCAATAGACTCTTTTTCTTGATTAGACCATTTACTACTGTGATCGAATTTAATGCGAATTATGTCAGCAATTTCTTTAAAGGAAACCGGAGTATTACACTTATTTAGCTCATTGATTAAATGCGGAAAGGGTTCTTTATCTTGAAGACGCCAATAATTCTTAGCAAATTCACCTCGCTTCTCTCCGTCATACATTAAAATCCGTTCCCCCATTTCAGTTAATGCAATTTTCCCATCTGTTGAATTAATCAAGCCAAAGTATTCACAAAAAGATTTTGCCAATCTAATTGGCGGCCATTGACACCTTAAAGCGGCTCTAACCTGCTCTATTGTGCAGGGATGAAGGTTTTCTAAGGATTCAATTAATTTAAATACTTCTTCAGGTTCAGAATGGGGAATTTTCATATACTATATTTATAGATATAGGATAATAAATATACTATGGAAAAGCAAAGAATACACGATGGAGAAACAAAGATTAAAAAGAAGGGGGAGGTGTTTGGAGAATCGTTAAACATGCCTGCAAAATTCTCAATTGATATTTTTCTAAAGGTAATAGATGTTCTTAATCAAAAAGGGCAAAAAACAACGAAAAAGAATTTAGTGGAAATACTCGGAAAAACTAATCGTGAGATTGAATTAGCAAGAAGAGCGATCAAGTTCCACACCGATATCAAATTCATTGACGGAGAAAGAAATATCGCCATGACACCTAAAGGCATTGCCTTCATCACTGCCAATGATGTCGAAAAGAAGGTATTATTAAAAAGGGAATTGTTAGCGTTTCCTCAATACAAGGACATTTTCATAAAAATTAATTCAGAGGAGGATAGAACATTAAAGAAAACCGATATCACCAACTTTTTATCTAAAATTGGTGGTGGCGCGGTTATTCGACGAGAAATGACGAAAACATTTTCTAGTCTATGCGAATGGGCAGGAATTCTTGAAGACACTGGAAAAACAGTTAAATTAAAAATAGACTTGAATAATGAGGAAGTCCCTATTGGTGCTTCTGAAGAAAAGAAGGAAGAAATCACCCCAAAAGAGGAGAATAAACAAATAGACAATAGTGGAAAATCGATTATGAAATCCCAAACGCCAAATTTGGAGATAAAAATTGATCCAACATTAGATCCGGAAAAACTTGAAAAGCAGTTAACGATATTAAGGAAATTTGGTTTGATTTAAAGGGCATTAATAAAAAA
>Ga0315284_10015664_pt1 | contig 10777 bp, 8 predicted proteins | sample YL17G09_16_MG_FD_203696 | JGI IMG/M metagenome (GOLD analysis project Ga0315284, IMG submission 203696) | Sediment microbial communities from Yellowstone Lake, YNP, Wyoming, USA - YL17G09_16 | ecosystem: Environmental > Aquatic > Freshwater > Lake > Sediment | place: USA: Wyoming | collected...
CCGTGGTCGCTTCGAGTTCTATACTAAGCACGTTTCCTTGTTTTTTGATTTTTTGCAAGGCAGATGCTGCTGGGCGAAAATCGGCTACCGCAGCAGCCATAATGAGTACATCTGCTTGTGTGCAGGCTTTCATAACAGCGTGTTCCATTTCTATGGCGCTTGTCACTTGGATGTGCTTGGCGCCTATGGGTGTAGAAGGCGCGACGGGTGTTGCAATGAGTAAAACATCTGCTCCACGATCTAAAGCCGCCTGTGCCAGGGCAAGGCCTTGTTTGCCTGAGGAGCGGTTGGTCAATACCCGTACCGGGTCAAGAGCTTCCTGGGTGCCACCGGCGGTGATAACGACCACTTTCCCCTTTAATTGACCGTTGCGGGAGAGGAGATAGCGAATATGACCCAGCAAGTCTGCTGGCTCAGTCATACGCCCCTTACCAACCAACCCTGAGGCTAGATGTCCAGCTTCGGGACCAATAACAATGGCGCCCCTTTCAATTAGGACCTGAAGATTCGCCTGGGTAGCCGGGTGGCTGTACATGTTACCATCCATGGCGGGAGCAATCAGCAGGGGTGGGAAGCTCTCGCCGCTGCCAAGCGCCAGGGCGGTTAAGCTGAGTAGGTCATCGGCTGTTCCGTGAGCCAACCTGGCTATCGTAGTGGCTGTAGCTGGAGCGATGACCAGCATATCTGCCTGGCGCGCCAGTCCAACATGCAACACATGCGCCTGAGTACCCCATAAATCCGCGTCGGTATACGCATTGCGTCCGGTTACGGATTGAAAGGTTATTGGGGTGATAAATTGTGTCCCAGCTCTAGTGAGAATCGTATCCACCAGAGCACCGGCTTGGGTTAGTTGACTGGCTAATTCGGCGGCTTTGTATGCGGCAATACTACCAGTAACGCCTAACAAGATATGTTTCTGATTAAGAGGGTTCGTAGACATATTATTATTTTATGGTTCGTTCATTTCGTAGATAATACGTAGACCGTCCAGGGTGAGCCAGGGAGCGACAATCTGGATAACCGCTGTCTCTTTGGAGATTAATTCCGCTAACCCGCCAGTGGCGATCACCTTTGTCCCCAGGCCAAGTTCGGCTTTAAAGCGGGCTACCATCCCCTCCACCAACCCAACATATCCAAATACAAGACCGGATTGCATGGCATGGGTGGTATTGCGTCCTATAGCTGATGGTGGGCGGGCAAGTTCTACACGGGGGAGTTTCGCTGTGCGTTGAAATAGGGCGTCCGCGGCAATGACAATGCCAGGGGCGATCGCGCCGCCCAGGTAGTCTCCCTCAACCGAGATGGCATCAAATGTTGTCGCCGTGCCGAAATCCACGATGCAGGCTGGGCCGCCATAGAATCGAAAAGCCGCGGCAGCATCAACAATTCGGTCAGCGCCGACTGTGGTTGGCTCCTCGTATAAAATCTTGACCCCTGTCTTAACATTTGCTCCGACCACCAGTGGCTCGAGATTCAAGTAATTCCTGCAAACTTGCACCCAACGCTCTGTCAAAGGCGGGACAACTGAGGCAATAGCTCCTTTTTGAACATCCTTTGGAGAGATACCAGCGTGAGCAAGTAACCCCAGCAATTGCAGGGCGAATTCATCTGGCATGCGTTCATGGTTTGTGGCTAAGCGCCAACGAGGACCCAGGGTTTCATCCGTGTAAATCCCCAGGGTAATATTTGTGTTACCAATGTCAATACATAATAGCAAGGTTTGCTCCTCTTGGCGGGATTATATAGCTAATTATATATGAGTCCACTGCAAAAAGGATTGGATGAAATTAGTCCAAATTATATCATTGGATTCAAGTCAATACCTTCGCCAAATTTAGGGACATAAAAGGGCTTTTCGAGTAAAGTTGTAGTTTCTCAAAAATACAAGCCACTCGATAAAGTCTATGACAGAGATTTTATCACTATCACAAAATATTGTGCCTCTTTTAGAGAAAACGGGTTTCGCCAGATGAACCAGGTCATCTTTGGAATGCTGGTCAACTCAAAACCCCATCCTGGACAGGCCATTTTGTTACCGATAATAAGTTCTTATAAGCCACAATGCCGTTGTAATAGATTCCGATTATATATCTAAATCTGAGGGTAATATCTATTCGGTTGTCCTTCGAGGGAAATCGCCGCCAGAGTAACATAGTTCAGAGGGATCAGAGATAAGGCTTAGCTGCACCCAGCCCGAGATGGGGGATACCCACACCCGAAACCCGTAGTGTACGAGAATGTTGACTATGGAGTAGTTGGTGCTGTAAGCACAGCGCACGATATCCTGAATGCGGTCGAACGCGCCGCCCCGCAGCACGCGGGAATCTCTGCTGTGTAAATTCTCGCGCCCATCTTTCGCATTATAGGGATAATACTTCCAGATACTGCTGGTCCAGTCCTACACATTCCCGGCCATGTCGGTGCAGCCATAAGGACTGTCTCCTTTAGGGCTGTACATCCCTACCGGCTTGGTGTCGCCCACATTCATGGCGAAGTTGCAGGTATTTCTATCCGGCGGATGGTTGCCCCAGGGGTAGATACGCCCGTCCGTCCCCCGCGCTGCCTTCTCCCATTCCTTCTCGCTGGGCAGGCGCACCTCCCGCTCGCTCACCTGGATGGCCCATGCGCAAAATGCCACCGCATCACCCCAGGCCACCAGGGTGACCGGATGACCTGCCTTTTGGTTGACATCACTGCCTGGCCCGCGCGGCTGCTGCCAGTTGGCGCCTTTTACATCCTTCCATTCGCTTCCGGTATAGGTGTATCCGCGGTCCTCTCGCTCAGCGGTGGTCTGTTAGCCGCTGGCTTTGGTAAACGCAGCAAACTGTGCAACCGTCACAGGGTGTTTGCCGATCAGATATTCCGGCAGGTACAACTTATGCTAGGGTGTTTCATTATCCCACGCGTATTTATCTTTGCTCTTGTCGCTGCCCATCAGAAATTCACCCGCCGGGATTCGTACAAGTTCCAAGTAGACGCCGGGGCCAAGGGTAAGGATAAGTTCAGAGATCACGCCCAAAGCCAACGCCCAGGTCTCAACCGCCCAAATCGCCACATCTTCTGATAGCCCCAAATCCTCCATAAGTCTTTTTACCAATCGCGCTAATATCACTCCCTGTGGAAAACTATCATTGGCTTTCAATAATTCGAATGGGACACGCTCTTTTAGCGCAGCCGCTAATACATTGACTTCCCGCTTGTAAGCACTGCAGTGATCTCGCAGCAGGGCTTCCAGACGGCGGGGGTCATAAATAAGCTTACAGCTATATTGGGAAATGATTTCAGAAAGTTTTTGGCGGGGGAAATTATCCATATTAGGAAAATACAGATATCAGATTCGGTTCACAAATATCTAACCTTCTATTTGCACAAATATAACCTAGCACCTAATTATTGCGTTAGGTTTCTTGTGTGGATTTGGGGCTATGATCTTTTCTATGGTGTGAATTGAATATTTTTCTGTTAACCAATGATTATAACTATATACAAGCTACGGATTATTACCAGGCCCAATTATTATATCAGTGATTATACCGTCACCATAATCATGATATAGAACAATGAAATTACCTGGTTCCCCATTATCCCACCAAGATTCATTTAACTTTGATTCATTAATGGTATTTTTTAGATGTTCGCTAAAATACAATTTTACAATCGTTTCTGGACTTGCGGGTGGGGAATAGGTATTTACTAATTGACTATCAAGGGGAATAATCGCTTTGCTTTCCTCTTCGATTGTTTTTATGGTTGCGGGAGCATCCTCCGGGTATTGATGCTGAATAAACCAAACACGATCATCCATGAAAAAGATATCATATTTATTATCATACGGGATACCTATGGGCGTATAACCTAACGATTCCTTATTTGTTTGTTTGTGTAGAACCTCCCATTCTGTCTTGGACAAACCTAAACCACCGCCCTCAGATGAAGATAGCTGTTCTAGGGTCGCAATCGGTTCAGGCGTTTCAGTAGGCATAGATATGGTAGGCTGGGGTTGTACCTTTGTGGGGTTAGGTGTATTGGTTGATATACCGCCCTTTTTCTTTCCAGTATTCCTAGACAGTGAGGAAAAAAAACACAGGGCAATCAATAACGCAACAATTAGAATGAACCAATTCTTAAAGCTAGTCTTCTTCATGGGTGGATTCATTGCAATCTCCTTAAGTAGTCGTGTAAAAATAACTTACACACTTTAAAGCCGATCTAAAACCGGAGTCAATCGCGGGCGAATGGTGTAATTCCAGTCTGGGCAAGTTGCTTGCCGTATGCTAGGATTGATTAGGATCGGAATTAATATCCTTACCACAATGTGGGCAGACCTTAGGGTTTTTTACATTATTCTGTAATTCCGATGAAAAACCAGATGCGAGGATTCCGGCTGGCAGAACAAAAAGACCAATTCCCATAACCGAAATAAATGAACCAACAATTTTTCCTAAAGTGGTTATTGGATATATATCTCCATATCCTATAGTCGTAAGGGTGGATACCCCCCACCACATTGCACTAAGGATACTATTGAATTTGTCCGGCTGTGCATCTCTCTCGATATAATACATAATACTTGAAGCGATAATCAATAAAATTACACCAGCAAAGAGGGTCACAAGAAGTTCTTCTCTCTTTGATTTCAATACCTTTCCCAGGGTTCTCAAGGATTGTGAGTAATGCCCGAGCTTAAGGATACGGAATAAACGGGTTAATCGAACGGCTCTAAGAACCTTATATGTCCAATGTGTGGAGTAAAGTATCAATTTGCCACCAAAACGGATTTGCTTAGATCAGCCACAGCCAGTGGGGGAGATTTACTGGAATATTATATTGATGAAAACAGCAAGTCAGAACGTGGGAATGAAAGTAACTGAATAAGTGACTTGTGAAAAAACTGGTAACAATCCTATTCGTTCTCATAGTGTTTGCAGGTTGTATCTCTCCAACTCCTGAAGCCAGCCCAATAGCGAAGGTCACAATTACCAAGATTATCAACAAGTCTACAGGGGAACCGGTAACTGATTCGGTGATAACACTCCGATGGGAAGGGCCAGATGGTAAAATAATTCGCACAGAGCATTATCAGAATATAGATAATTTGACCACTACGGTAACAGCAGATGGGCGAACCCGTTTATGGGTTAGTGTGGAATCGCCTGGTTATCTCTCGTGGGGAACTGCGATAAGACTAAAACTGAACAAAGACAAGCTCTTGTCGTTTCCAGTAGAACTGATACCACTCGGGGGACAGGAGCAAGGCTGATTTATTGTAAATTCTTAGATTTGTTGTCCGACTAAAGGGGTCCACCCCAAAAAGACGGTATAAACGCCTGTCTTTAAAGCATCGCCAACATCAAGGAATTGTTACCGATAATGGTTGCTTACAAACTGCAATACATAGCTTTTAATAATGCGAATATTAGGAAGCTATCATCACACGCCAGCGCTGCGCTTGTACGCCAGCTTTTGCAAATGTGCGCTGCAACATACAGCCCCAGCCCATAATTGGCGAAGGTATTGTCAAGTAGTAAGGCCTTTTAATACCTGGCAGGTGTTGGTGGTTGCTCCGCGGTGAATATTTTTACCCTTTACAAACTAGAACAAATGTGCTATAATAATCTATGGTTCTTCTTTCCCCCCTTGTTATCACCCACGTCACCGGATAACCCCCGTCAGAGTACCCCCGTCTCTCCTCCACCCACGAAAGGATACCATTTATGCCTGCCCGAACCTCCTCCCGCTTGCACAAGAACAGCCTCCCCGTTTTCCCGGCGCCCGCCTCTAAGCGCAGGCGTGGCAGCCAATCCGAAAATGCTATTTTATTAATGCATGGTTATTATTTAAGCCATTTCCGCCGTTCAGATCTCAAAGACCTCGATAACTGTGAGTTTTCCGATTTAGACCCTAAGGGTTTCGATATTTATACAATCATGGCCCATCAAGGTAAAACCCTTAGGGTCTTGGTTTCCAAAGCGCGCAGTTATTTCTTTACAAGCCCTAAGGGATTGGTTTCTTTTTTTTTTAAATAAAACGAATCATGACTTTCTTGAAAATACCACATTTTCATGCTTTGCGGTGTCAAGCAGACATGACATCTGCCCTGAAAAAAACATAAAAACCACACATGACACAGATGAACACAGAGTATCATGATGACTTAATAATGAATGTCTTTGCGAGGAGGCCGTCAGGCCGACGAAGCAATCCCCCCTCTCGCCGGGGAGGAGATTGCTTCGCTCCGCTCGCAATGACATTAAGGGATTGTCTTTGCGTGAGATTATTGAGTTATTTCAGTGGACTAATAAATGGCTCATCTTGAATTTGGGGGATGAGTCATTGCTAAAGTATTCTTCTTTTGACATTAGGGCTCTACCGCTATATAATGGGGCTATAAGGAGCTTTCATTGATCCGTATTACCCTCCATTACCGCCGTTTCAGGAAAGACTATGCAGGTTGGGGGTTACACGTCTGGGGACAAACCTCCGAGAAAGTTACCTGGGAAGCGCCTCTGCGACCTGTCGGTGAAGATGATTATGGTGTTTACTGGATCGTGCGCGTTCCTGATAGTACTCAGGTATTGAATTATGTCCTTCACCGGGGCAACGAAAAAGATTCGGTCAGCGATCAGAAACTTGACCTTTCAAAGTATGGCTATGAGGTTTGGCTGATTGAAGGAAGGGGTGATCCAGCTCCATCCCAATTTACTGATCCCAATGAAGCCATAAAGGCTCTGGTTTCCAAAGACGCGGGGGATATTAAAGATAAAGCCCAAGCATACTGGTTAACCAAAGATACAATTGCCTGGCATATTGGTTTTGTGCCAAGAGCGATCTACAAATTGCATTATTCTCCTTATGGTTTGCTGAAGATAGGCGAGGATGGTATTGAGGGAGGAAAAGAAATCGCCCTGATCTTTACTGATGACCATCTAAGCTCTGAGTTAGCCGCGAAATATCCCCATTTGAAAACTGCAGCCATGCTTAAGGTTCTACCCCAATACCAGCAGAAAATCCCTGAAATTCTTAAAGGCCAACATGCGGTGTCAGTTACATCTCCACTGGAAAATTTTTTAGCTGTAGCTGCATTGCAGATCCCTGGAGTTTTGGATGATTTGTATGCTTATGATGGTCCTTTGGGGGTTACCTTTGAACATGGCAATCCTACGCTCAGGGTATGGGCGCCTACTGCGAAATCGGTTTGGTTGCGCTTGTATCCTGATGTTTCTCCAAACACGGCCGGCAGACCCATCCCAATGATCTGGGACGCTGTTACTGGTGTGTGGAGTGTGACAGGCGATGTAGGATGGAAAGGCATGTATTACCTGTACGAGGTTGAGGTCTTTATCCGTCAGGAGGGTAAGTTTGTCCGTAATTTTGTCACCGATCCGTACTCCTTCAGCCTGGCAAGAGATAGCTCCCGCAGCCAGATTGTCGACTTGAATGACCCAGAGCTATTGCCAGAAGGCTGGTATGAATTTGCAACCCAAGTCGCAAAATCAAACCTTAATCACAGGCATCCAACCGATAGAGTATTATACGAGTTGCACTTACGCGATTTCAGCGCCAATGATGCCACTGTCCCTGAAGAACACCGTTGTACATACCTGGCTTTTACCCACTTTGATTCAAATGGGATGAGGCATCTTAAAAGATTAGCAGATGCGGGTGTAACCCATATTCACCTGTTGCCGGTGGCAGACAATGCCACAATCAATGAGAACAGAGCTGAATGGTTAAAGCCTGATTTCAGTCTTTTGGCGAATCTACCCCCGGACAGTGACCAACAGCAAGCCATCCTGGCTCCATTTCGCGGTAAGGACGGATACAACTGGGGGTATGACCCGTATCACTACACTGTTCCCGAAGGAGGCTATGCCTGTAACCCTGATGGGGGATTTCGCATCCGCGAGTTTCGTCAGATGGTGATGGCGCTTGGTCAAATTGGTTTGAGGGTTGTAATGGATGTGGTATTCAACCACACCTTTGCTGCTGGTCAGGATGAGAAATCAGTGCTCGACCGGGTTGTGCCCGGATATTATTACCGCCTGGATCATGACGGCTACGTAAACACGAGCTCCTGTTGTCCCAATACTGCCAGTGAACATGCCATGATGGAAAAACTGATGGTAGATTCGCTCATCACCTGGTCCGTACACCACAAAATAGATGGTTTTCGCTTTGATTTGATGGGCCACCACATGAAGGCTAACATGGAGAAGGTGCGAACCGTCCTGGATTCTTTAACCCCAGAAAAAGATGGAATAGATGGAAAAGGTATATACATCTACGGAGAGGGCTGGGATTTTGGCGAGGTGGCAAATAATGCCCGCGGTATAAACGCCACCCAGTGGAACTTACATGGCACCGGCATTGGTACTTTTAATGACAGGATTCGCGCTGCGTTGAGAGGTGGCAGCGCGTTTGGCAACAAATGTGAACAGGGTTTTATTACCGGTTTATATACCGACCCGAATGAGCTTGAACAATCTCCTATCGGAATTCAACGGGAAAAATTACTCAGTTTAACTGACCAGGTTCGAATTGGTTTAGCAGGCAATCTGGCAGACTATATGTTGGTTAATGCCAGGGGTATAACGATTTCAGGATCACAAATTGGTTATGGTTATGGTGGTTATACAGCTAGCCCGCAAGAAAATGTAGTATATGTATCCGCCCATGATAATGAAACCCTTTTTGATGCCATCCAGTATAAAGCCCCGTTACATGCCAGTTTGGAAGAACGGATGCGTATGCAGATGATGGCTCTCAGTATCGTGGCTCTTAGCCAGGGAGTACCCTTCTTCCATGCTGGCTGTGAACTCATGCGCTCGAAATCTTTCGATAGAGATAGTTACAATGCGGGTGATTGGTTCAATAAAATTGATTGGTCTAAAAACACGAACAATTGGGGTAAAGGTCTACCGTTTGAAGATAAAAATGGGTATAGTTGGGGTTTGATGAAGGAAAGATTGAGACGGCAAGAATTGGCTCCTGCCCCGGAACATATTCTTGCTTGCCTCCATCACTTCGAAGAGATGCTGCGAATCCGAGCTAGTTCACCCCTGTTTCGATTACGAACTGCGGATGACGTGATGAAGCGCGTCCGTTTTGATAATACCGGACCAGGGCAAATCCCAGGTTTAATTGTCATGAGTATATCTGACCGCGGAGCATACCGACTTGACCCATACTATACTTATATTCTTGTTTTGTTTAATGCCAATAAATACAGCCTGGAATTCCCTCTAGCCAGGTTAGATACTGCTGATCTGGTTTTGCATCCCATCCAAGCTGCATCCAGCGACCCTATCGTCAAAGCCTGTAAATGCAATACCATAGTAAACACTTTGATTGTCCCAGGATGGACAACGGGTGTATTCGTATCCCCTACCAAGGCGTTATAATTATAATTAGATATTGAAAGGGAATATTAAGACCAAAAGGATGTAAATATCTAAGATGTCTGGCTTTAAAAAAGTCGGCCTACTGTTTGTTTCTGTGCTGGCATTTGTGGGGGCTTCTCCGGTCATGTCGCAGGCATGGGTATATCAATCCGAGCGCCTCACCCCCGTAGTTATGACTAAGGGGTTGCGTCCTCTTCTTGAATCTACTGAGGTCGATCTAGATCAGGATGGTCAGGTAGAATGTCTGCGTTTAAATGCAACCAGAGTAGAAATATGGAGGCAACTTGGCTGTTCTGGTAACTCACCCCAGAGTGTGAGTGGAGAAATATTATGGCGAAGCCCAGCTTCCTGGCAAGTCCTTCAGGTAGATTTAACCGATCTAAACCGTGATGGCCAGGCTGAAATTACCTTGCTGATTTGGCGACCATTTACGCCCTGGCCAATTGACCGCTACCTGCCGCACAAGGGTCGTATTCAATCCTTCCAAAATGCCGATGGCCAGAGTTGCCACCTGATCTTGATAGGTTGGCAGCGTGGGGAATATAGGGAACTCTGGGCCGGTTCTGCTTTAGCAAATCCCTTGCGCACTTTCGCTGTTGGTGATCTTAATGCGGATGGTTTACAGGAATTGGTTGTGCTTGAAAGTGATTACGATGATTTAGCTAACGAACCTGCTCATATTTTATCAGTGTGGGAATGGAACGGTTTTGGTTTTACACGGTTCGCTGGTGTGGAGGGTGACTTTCACCGTTTAACAATATTGACCAGTACTGAAGATCAATCCTATATATTGACCCAATAGTTGTTTCCTGTAAGGAGGCGCCTTATGAACACAAAGTATATATCTGGATTTTTACCGGTCGTCATTATCCTGTTGTTGGTTTCCCTCTCTTGTCGAACCGTTATGGAACCCTTGGAGCAGATGATGGCTGAACAAACACAGAAACTTGGCCTGATCATTCCGACAAATCCACCAGGATTAGGTGGGACTTTGACTGAAGGTCAGACTACCCAAGGTGTCAATCCAACCCCTTATCCAACGCCTCCTGGTGGGGTATATGGAACCAAATTCTCGGAATATCCAGGTATCCAGGTTACCCTGCCTGAAGCTTTCGTGGGGGGATATAACCTACCTATCGATATGGGTACTGTGCAGGGAACTGAAGCTTTTACATTGACGCCTCAGCAGGTAGCCATGCTGGGCGCCAATGGTTTTGTGGTCGCAGCGCCAGGCCCCAGCGAATACAAGGAATTTTACCAAATCTATGAGTCAACCCGCTACCTGGCTGACCAGCCGGTTTTTACTACCACAGATGCCGTCTTTCACACCTACCATTTGATCTTCAACAAAATGCTTCGTGATCTGGAACAAGAAT
>Ga0315284_10015665_pt1 | contig 10777 bp, 4 predicted proteins | sample YL17G09_16_MG_FD_203696 | JGI IMG/M metagenome (GOLD analysis project Ga0315284, IMG submission 203696) | Sediment microbial communities from Yellowstone Lake, YNP, Wyoming, USA - YL17G09_16 | ecosystem: Environmental > Aquatic > Freshwater > Lake > Sediment | place: USA: Wyoming | collected...
AATATGGGGAACAAACCGAAAAGCCCAAGATTTTCGGCTTTGTCATGGAGATTGGGGGCCAGTGGGACGGATTCTGGCCAAATCCCAACAATATACCACAGCTTTGGAATGGCGTTTTGCCTTCGTTGCTTTATCTTTCGAGAATCGCAGATAATCCTTACGCCTCCGGAGCGCCGTCAGCGCCGACTCTGAATCCGATAAGCGATGTTTACGCCGACACTTTCACGGTCAGCTGGCAGCATTCCGACACCCTCAATCCCGCCGTGGCGTACGAACTTAAAGAGATGACCGGCATGCAGGTCATAAGCGACGGTTTCGAAAGCGGAACCGAAAATTGGACCCTGAACGGTTTTGTACGGCGCACCAACCGCCGTCACAGCGGTACTTATTCGCTTTATTCCGGCTCGGCCAATAATTACAATGGCAGAGCCACCATGACCAGCCCCATCGATGTTCAGACGGGAGATACTCTGCAGTTTTGGACCTGGTATAGTATCGAAAATGGGTACGATTACGCCTATGCCTGCATAACTACAGATGGCGGCGCCACGTATGTTAATCTGCCGGGGAATATCACCACGAACTCAGACCCCTATGGGAGGAACGAGGGTAATGGGATCACCGGAAATTCCTCGACCTGGGTGCTCGCCAAATTCCCGCTCGAGAGCTACGTTGGCCAATCGGCAATAATCGCGTTACGCTACAGCACTGACGGTGGAGTTCTGCTGGAGGGCTTTTATGTGGATGACTTAACGCCTGTCGTTACGTTTGCGCAGGAAAATATCCTGAGCAGCGATATCACCGATAATTCCTATCTCATCTCGGGGCGGACGGATGGCCAGTACTATTACGCGGTCAGGGCCAGGGATGCTCAAGGCCAAAACTCGATCTACTCCAACAGGCGGCTGGCCCGCGTCTTCTATCAGGTTGCAGTCGATGAGGCAGCGTTGCCGAGTGGATTTGTCCTCGGACAGAACTACCCCAATCCATTCAATCCCTCGACAGTTATTGAATTCAGCCTGCCCGCTCGTTCGCGTGCTGAACTATCGGTCTACAGCATCATGGGGGCGAAAGTATCAACGCTTTTGAGCGGGATTCTTGAAGCCGGGTCACATCGGGTGAAATTCGAGGGTCGCGATGCCGATGGCAATGAACTGGCGGCCGGTGTATATTTTTACAGGCTGACCATCGGGGATAAATCGTTTTCGAAAAAGATGGTATTGGTGAAATAAGCTGAGTCGACAAGCTAAGGCGCTTTTGGGGGCATATTTTAATGGCTTGAGGATTTTGGCCGGCATGGTCAAATTCCTTGACCATTTTTGCTGGATAACATACATTCATTCACCCAGGAGACTGGGATATTCATTCCCCAGGAGGGCTAGTCCTAACTGGTAAGGCAGCAGACTTGAAATCTGCCGGCCGCAAGGCCATGGGGGTTCGAATCCCTCGCCCTCCGTAAAATATGTCTCGGGCTCACGTCGATTGGCGGATTCCCTTGGCAAGTCTATACTCCTGCCGCGTTTCACCGCAAAGCAGGCGCCATACGATAAATATATCACGCTTGACTAATCGTCGGTTCCGCCATATAATTATTATGCCTGTTTAATTGGCTTCGTGGGTGATGGATTTTGAAAAGAATAATTCTACTGATGTATCCTCGGTCGACAGCTTTCCTTTCTATGTAAATTTTAGGATTTTAGGGGAGGGCGCCGGGGACTTTTCTTAAGCGATTGAATGCCATGGTCTGTATTAAAATAATTCCAGCCAGGATATTCGGGCTTCTTCGCGAGAAAGCCGAATGCCTTATTACACCGGGGAGAACCAATGAAGAGAGCCATCGTTCCAGTTCTCGTTCTGATCTTCTTGCTTTCGTTTTCGGCAAGCTATGCAATTACATCGCAGGCCCAAAAGGCCGCCACCGATCAACTTCTATCAACCTGTCCTTTTGTCAGATTCTATCATGAAACCGACCGGTTAACTCGTATCTATGGGCAGTCGTTCGGCTCCGGCACCAGCCCCCAGGAAACCGCTGAGCAATTCAGGGGGCAATACGCGTCAATATTCGGCGTCGAGCCTTCCGAGCTTTTGCCCATAAGCTTTGTCGTGCAGGACGGTAACACCTTGCCGGTAATGTATCTCGAGGAGGAGGGGCGCTACAAGTTCACCCTCGTTTACTTTTCCCAATACAGGGATGGCCTTCCTGTTTACAGGGCCGATCTGCGGCTACTTGTCCGTAACGAGCCGGGGTATGCACTTGTGCTGGCGTCCTCAGCATTGAGGGAACTGGGTGATTTCCAGGTTGACCAGACCACGGCCGCCGTCAGTCCTCAAAGGGTACAGCAGGCCTTTGCAGCCAGAAATCCGCAATATGTCGAATTTTCGGAGCCAAGCCGGGTCATTTGGGCGGGAATCGATGATTCGAAGGTCCAGCCGGTTCTGGGGGTACTCTTCACGGCCTCGGCCGCAGCCACCGATATCGACAAGTTCAAATATATCATTGAGCCTTTGACAGGGGAGATATTATACAAGGAGAATATGATCCTCGATGTCGACGTGGTCGGAAATGTCGATGGTTACGCCACGGAAAACTTTAAATCCGAGCAATGCGGCAATGAAATTCCAACCGATATGCGCTGGGCCAGGGTGTATATCAATGGCGGCAATGTCGCATTTGCCGATTCTGTGGGGCATTACGTCATCCCCAATGGCGGAAGCTCACCAGTTACTGTCATATCATATGTCCGCGGCCACTGGTTTCAAGTCTGGAATAATGCCGGCGCCGAGAGTTACCTGAGCCAGAGCGTGACACCGCCCGGCCCGGCCAATTTCTTTCACAACCCAAGCAATACGGAATATACTCGCGCCGAGGTTAACGGATATGTCCACGCCAATCTGGTGCGCGATTATACGTTAAAATTTAATCCAACATATCCGGGGATATATAACGATATCGATTTCCCGGTATATGTCAACAGGACCGATGTTTTTTGCCCGGGCAACGCCTGGTATGATAATTCCGATTTTTCCATTAATTTTTGCAGCGCCGGCAGCGGGTATCCTAATACAGCCTACTCAACCATTATTCATCACGAATATGGGCATCACCTGGTTGAGATGGCCGGCAGCGGCCAAGGGCAGTATGGCGAGGGAATGGGCGATGTCATGGGGCTTTTGATTACCGATGACCCCGGCGCCGCCTGGGGCTTCTACGGCCCCTGCAATCAGGCTCTGCGCAATGCCGTGAATTCGATACAATACCCCTGTAGCGATGAAATTCATTACTGCGGTCAAATGCTTTCGGGATGCGTATGGGAGACTCGAAACGAACTGCTGTTGACCAATCCGACTACTTATAGAAACATAATCTCCAACCTGGCCATCAACGCCATACTGCTTCACACCGGGACCGAAATCACCCCCAGCATTACTGTCGATTACCTGACGCTTGACGATGATGATGGGAATATCGGAAACGGCACCCCACATCATTCAGAGATATGCACCGGTTTTGGCGAGCACAACATGGATTGCCCCCCGCTCGACCTGCTGGTGTTTTCATATCCAAACGGGCGGCCGGAATTTGTCCACCCATTTGGCGGAACTACGTGTCGCGTAGTCGTGACAGGCGCTGCCGGTACGCCCCAGCCCAATACGGGGCAATTGCATTACAACGCTGGGGCCGGCTGGGTCATGGTTCCGATGACGCAGGTTACGCCGAATGTCTATGATGCCGTATTTCCTGCGGTTACCTGTCGCACCGAGATTAATTACTATTTCAGCGCCCGGACCACCGGCGGAAGCACTGCCTACGACCCCAAAAACGCCCCATCAAGTTTCTACACGACGACCAGCGGCACCGGCGTAACAGTACTTTATCAAGACAATTTCTCCACCAACCAAGGATGGACCGGCCTTGGGGGCACGGCCGAATGGACCATGAGCGCCGCCACGGGGGGCGCGGGCGATGATACGCACGGAGGCCCTGACCCCTCGGTGGATCATAGTCCGACCAGCGATAACAGGGTTCTGGGCAATGATAATACCGCCGGGACCGGCGGCGATTACAGCGCCAGCATCACTTCGACTCAGTGGGCAACGTCGCCGATTATTAATTGCTCCGGACAGACTAATATCAGCCTTACGTTCTGGCGATGGTTGGGGGTAGAACGAAATCTTTACGACCATGCATATTTCCAGGTCTCCAATGGTTCGACCTGGACCACGCTGTTCGAAAATGGCTCGACCACCATCGATACATCTGTCTGGCTGGAGCAAAGGTATAATGTATCGTCCTATGCTAACAACAATCCCAATTTCAGGATTCGTTTCGGCCTTGGAATAACCGACGCCTCCTGGCAATTCTGCGGTTGGAATATAGACGACATAAGGGTAACCACCGTCCAGTGCGATACTATTCGCAACGGCACCATAGCGGGTGTCATCTCCGATATCAACGGGCCGGTAGCCAACGCCATTGTACACGCTGCCTCCGGAGGTGACCACGGCTGGGATACAACCGCGGCAAACGGCTCGTACTCGATGAGTGTTCCGCAGAATACCTACGGTGTTACCGTCACGCATTTCGACCACCGTGATACGACCGTGGCAGGGATCGTAGTGACATCAAACAACACCACGACGCTTAATGTCGTGATGCGACGATTACCGGGGACCGTAAAGGGAACTGTCACACGCGGCCCATCGCTGCCGATAGCCAATGTCCGCGTGGTGGCGGTCGGCTCGGGCAAAGAGGATACTACTGACGCCGCCGGGTTCTACCGCATCAATGGCCTTACCGACGGAGCTTTCAGCATATTCTATACAAATCCTGATTACCGCGATACGACGATAACTGGAGTAAATATCACCCCGGGTGACACCACTACCGTCAACATTATCATGCAGCAACTTCCCGGTTGGATCGTGGGGGTGGTGCGCGATTCAACCAGCGCGCCGATCGAAAGCGTCATTGTCATTATCAATAACGTTTCGCTCGTCATGTCGACCGGCATCAAATCACTGTCGGAAAGCGGGGGAGGGCCGCTCATCCTCGCGGCCGATTCGCTGTATACAAATTCGGCCGGATATTTCGCCTCCCGCCTGGCGGTCGCAAGTTACAATATCACGTTCCGCAAAAACGATTACAACGATACGACCATCACTGGCGTAGCAGTCACGCCCAACGACACTAGCAATGTCTCACCTGCCTTAGGGCCATACAACCATCCGCCGGTCATTACGTCCCCGGCAACGGCCAGCGCTACCGAGGATATCGCATTTTCATACTTAGCCGCGGCCACAGATTCGGATGGTGTTGTGGCGACGATTACATTCAGCAATTACCCCGCATGGATGAATGCGGTCGGCGATACAATCCGAGGCACTCCTCTCGAAGGTAACGGGAATACATCATTCAGGATTATCGCATCCGACGGCCACAAGGCGGACACGCAAATGGTGGCGGTCACGGTGACAGCCGTGAACGACCCGCCCGTAGTAACCTCGGCCGCTCAGGACACTGCCACGGAGCATCAGGCATTCAGTTATACTACGGCCGCGGTCGACCCTGATAATTCAACTCTAAATTACAGCTTTGCGGCATTTCCCGGCTGGATGATGCCGTCCGGGGCGACAATCTCCGGCACGCCCCCCGAAGGCGCCGCGAATACATCGTTTATGGCGATTGTCTCGGATGGTTCGCTTGCCGATTCACAACTTGTGACTATCATCGTATTGGCTGTGGACGACCCGCCAGTGATAACATCAGCAGCGGCAGTCACCGCGACCGAGGACGTTCCATTCACCTATATCGCGGCGGCATATGATCCCGAGGGCGCCACCGCGTCGATCGCGATCGATCAGCTTCCCGCCTGGCTCACGGCGACAGTGGATACGGTTAGGGGCACCCCGCTCGAGGGTTACGGCGACACAACGTTCAGAATCATCGCCTCCGATGGCGTCCTGAATGATACTCTCATTGTGGCTGTTGATGTCATCCCTGTAAACGATCCTCCGTTTGTGACCTCGGTCGATACGGCCACGGCAGTCGAGGACCAGCTATTCAATTACACCGGTACCGCGACCGATCCCGATGGCACCACGCCGACAATCAGCTTCGCCGAGTATCCGTCTTGGTTGATACCAGCAGGAAATATAATATCGGGGATTCCACTGAATGGCGATGGCGACGCGACATTCAAGGTGATAGCATCCGATGGGGAGCTGGCAGATACTATGATTGTGACAGTCGATGTCCTGCCAGTGAATGACGCGCCCGTAATAACATCAGCCGCGGTTGACACCGCTGTTGGGGGCGAGCCATTTGCATATATCGGAACGGCTTTGGACATAGACGGACCGGCAATAACGATCGCCTTTGCCAATTACCCCTCGTGGCTCACTCCGCATAACGATACATTGTCGGGTACGCCTCCTGTTGGCGCCCCCGACACCAGTTTCCTGATAATTGCATCGGATGGTCTGCTTTCTGATAGTTTGATCGTAACAATTAATGTGCAAATGCCAAATAGCTCGCCGCAGATAACATCGGCGGCCAATGCTACCGCCACGGAGGATATTCAGTTCAGCTATATCGCCACCGCGACCGACCCCGATGGCACAACCCCGAGCATATCATTCCCGCAGCGGCCATCGTGGATGTCTTCTGTCGGGGACACCATCTCCGGCACACCCCTTGAGGGATATGTCGATACGTCATTCACGATCATAGCATCAGACGGTGTCTTATCGGACACGCTTATGGTCTTGGTTGATGTCGTTGCGGTCAATGATGCGCCAATCATAACGTCGGCGTCAGAAGACACCGCCGAGATCGATGTTCCTTATTTCTATCTTGGCACGGCCTTCGATCCCGATGGCACCGATCCATTTATCAGCTTTGCGCATTACCCGGCCTGGATGAGCGTTTCCGGTCCCGCCATCATGGGGATGCCGCCGGTGGGCTCAAGCGACACTTCTTTTGACGTAATTGCTTACGATGGCCAATATTACGATTCGCTTTTGGTTCATGTAACCATGCTGGGCGGATGCCGCTATATGCCGGGCGATATCAACGGCAATGGCGCGGTCAACGGCATAGACGTTACATTCAGCGTTACCTTTTTAAAGGGCGGGGACGAGCCCTTGGATCAATGCGATTGCCCACCCAATGGCATGCTTTATGTTGCCGGCGATGTCAACAGCAATTGCGCGTTTAACGGCATCGATATAACATTCCTCGTGGCTTTCTTGAAAGGATTGCAGCCGTCATTAGGATGGTGCGAGGATTGCCCGCCATCGGGCCCGACAAGCGCGCCACCGGGAACTGAAATGCCAACTCCGAAAAGATGAGCGATCGACTGCGATCGGCGTTTCCCATCTCTATCCTGATACGATCATCGATGTGCGTGGCGTACGTCCCCGTCCGCCACTGCTTTACGGGCACAGCATGCTGTGCCCCTACCTCAGTATTCATAGATTAGCTCCATAACAGCACTTGACTTATGCCATTGAAGGGCATATATTATATTTGTCTTCGGGGTGAGGCGGAAATCCTCGACCGGCGGTGACAGCCCGCGACGTTTACCCCTGCCGAGTCCCTGCTCCGCCAAAGGCGGATGCGGGACGAGTGCGGGGTCTGACTTGAATCGGTGAAATTCCGGTGCCGACGGTAACAGTCCGGATGGGAGAAGACGATACTCAATCTATTGGCAGGCCCATTTGGGCCGCCTGGATTGTACTTGGATTACCCCGAAGCATGGGGTTTTTTTAATGGCTGAATTTGACAAACTGATGGCCAAGGCGTTCCACCTGGCGGAGAAGGGGCTGGGGTATACCTCGCCCAACCCGCCAGTCGGCGCTATTCTCATTAAGGATGGCGAAATCGTCGGCGCCGGGTACCATCGCAAAGCAGGCCTGCCGCACGCCGAGATCGAGGCTATCAAGAAGGCCGGCGAACGCGCACGGGGGGCTACGCTGGTTGTCACGCTCGAGCCCTGTTCCCATTTTGGCAAAACCCCACCCTGTGCCGATGCCCTTATTGCGGCCGGTGTCGCAAGAGTGATCAGCGCCACGTGCGATCCTAACCCGGTTGTCTCCGGCAGCGGCTATGGCAAGCTTAGGGAGGCTGGAATCGAGGTTGTCGACGGCGTCCTGAAAAATTACGCCAGAGAATTTTACCGTCCTTATTTCAAATATATAACCACGGGCCTGCCGTTTGTGACTCTGAAATTCGCTCAGAGCCTCGATGGCAGGATCGCCACTCGCAGCGGCCATTCGCAGTGGATATCGTCGCATGAGTCGCTTGTTTTCTCACATCGCCTGCGCGCCATCAACGACGCCGTTCTAATAGGCAGCGGCACTCTTCGCAAGGACAATCCCAAGCTCACAACCCGCCTGGTCAAAGGCAAAAACCCGATTCGCGTCGTGCTATCCGCATCGGGCAAACTTCCGACACGCCGCGATATCTTTACCGATGGACAATCGCAGACCTATATTGCCACCTCTGCCAAAGTTTCTCCAAAGTCATACAACGGCTGCGGGGTTATAAGCGTACGGAAAGGGAATGGTAGGCTGAACCTGAACGATTTACGTATAAAATTGGGCCGGTTGGGTGTCATGAATATGCTTGTCGAAGGTGGCGGCGGAGTACTGACATCGTTTCTCAAACAGCGCCAGGTCGATAAGATCATGGTCTGTATCGCGCCGATGATAATTGGCAAGGGGATCGATGCCATCGGGAACCTGGGTATCGGCAGGCTGGATAATGCCATCCGGCTGGATAGTGTCGAGTTTACAAAATCGGGGCCAGATTGTATAATAAGCGGTTATCCGGTCTGGAGATAAGATGTTCACGGGAATAATAAGCGAAATTGGGAAGATCAGGTCGCTCACAAGGCAGGGTTCTAACCTGGCTTTTGAGGTTGAGGCCCGCAAGGTTACGCCCGGGCTCGATATCGGCGCCTCGATTGCGATTAACGGCGCCTGCCAGACCGTGGTCCTGCGCGGCCAGAATTATTTTCGGGTCGAGGCGGTTGCCGAGACGCTCTCGCGCACCAACCTGGGCGAGCTTGAGAGAGGCTCGGTGGTCAATCTCGAAAATCCGCTTTCCCTGACCGATCTCCTGCATGGGCACGTTGTCCAGGGGCATATCGATTGCGTCTCACGTATCACTGATATCACGCCGCTCGATGGCAGCGCTCTTTTCACATTCGATTGCCCGCGCGAATATGAGAAATTTCTAATCGAGAAGGGTTCTGTTGCTGTTGACGGTGTCAGCCTGACAGTCGTTAGAGCGGAACCATTATCATTCCAGGTTTCGATGATTCCGCACACGCTTGAGAATACGATTTTCAGGTATCGCAAGGCGGGAGATACAGTCAACCTGGAATTTGACATTATCGCCAAATACATAAGTAAATTGATATTGCGGGGCGATAATCACGAGAACAGGATAACGATTGAGTACTTAAAGGAGCATGGATTCTGATTATGTCTGAATTTTCCAAAGTCGACCGGGCAATCGAAGCCATCAAGGCCGGCAATATGATAATCGTGGTCGATGACGAGGGCCGCGAGAACGAGGGTGACCTGGTCATGGCTGCCCAGTTTATTACACCGGAGAAGGTCAATTTCCTTACGAAGTACGGGCGGGGGCTGATCTGTGTCCCGATGCTGTTCGAACGGCTTCAGCGATTGGAACTTGCCCCGATGGTGCAGGTCAATACGGCTCTTCACGGGACACGCTTCACGGTTTCGGTCGATGCTGTCAAGGGGACCACCACGGGCATCTCGGCTCATGATCGCGCGGCCACCATCAAGGCCCTGGCCGATCAGGGCACGAAGCCTGAGGACCTGGGCCGTCCCGGCCACATTTTCCCGATCCAGGCCATGCCGGGCGGGGTTTTGACGCGCGCCGGCCACACCGAGGCTACGGTCGATCTTTGCCGACTGGCCGGGCTGGAACCTTTTGGGGTGCTTTGCGAGATTCTCGACGATGACGGCAGCATGGCGCGCCGCTCGAAACTTCTGCAGCTTGCCAAGGATCACGACTTGCCAACGGTCAGTGTCGAGGAACTTATCAGATATCGCCGCATAAACGAGAAGCTCGTCGAGCGCGTAGTTTCTGTCGATTTCCCAACCCGTCATGGCGATTTCAAGCTTCACCTGTATCGCAGCTCGGTCGATGATCACCACCACCTGGCCATTGAAAAGGGCGAGGTAAGCGGCAAACAGAACGTCATGGTGAGAGTCCACTCATCATGTCTTACAGGAGATGTTTTCGGCTCGTGTCGCTGCGATTGCGGGGACCAGTTGGCCGCCGCCATGGATCTGATCGAGAATGAGGGGCTTGGTGTTGTCCTCTATATGAGGCAGGAGGGAAGGGGAATCGGACTGGCCAACAAAATCCTGGCTTACAAGCTTCAGGACCAGGGTCGCGACACGGTTGAGGCCAACGTTGAACTGGGTTTTCCGCCCGACCTGCGCGACTATGGAATCGGAGCGCAGATCCTGGCCGACCTCGGCCTGACCACAATCAGGTTAATTACAAACAACCCCAAGAAAATTGTCGGGCTGGAGGGGTATAATCTCAAGGTCACGGGACGGGTGCCGCTCCAGATTCCGCCTAATAAACATAACGCTCGCTACCTTGAGACCAAGCGCGACAAGCTTGGTCATCTGATAGATATATTGGACGACGGTTCATTAAAGAAAACAAAATGAGAGGTGAATCATGGTGAACGAAATTGGTGGCGACCTTAATGCCGCCGGCAAGCGC
>Ga0315284_10015667_pt1 | contig 10775 bp, 9 predicted proteins | sample YL17G09_16_MG_FD_203696 | JGI IMG/M metagenome (GOLD analysis project Ga0315284, IMG submission 203696) | Sediment microbial communities from Yellowstone Lake, YNP, Wyoming, USA - YL17G09_16 | ecosystem: Environmental > Aquatic > Freshwater > Lake > Sediment | place: USA: Wyoming | collected...
GCCTCTTCAAGGTCTTCACCGACCTCCCCCTCGCCCCAGACAGGCCGGTAGACTTCGGCGTCACCCGGTTCTGCAGGGGGTGCAAGATGTGCGCGGAGGCGTGTGAGGTCGACGCCATAAGCTTCAAGGACGACGCCGACTGGGAGCCCGCCACGAGGAGCAGCAGCCCCGGTGCGCTAAAGTGGTACGTGGACGCGGAGAAGTGCTTCGAGTACTGGTGCGACAACGGGATGGACTGCAGCACCTGCATAAGCGTCTGCCCCTACACGAGGGGGCGCTCGGAGGCCCACGCCGGCGAGTTCTGGGGCTCCCAGTAGCCTTATACCTCCCCGCTTAATCTTGTCTCACGGTCGGTGAGCCGGTGAGCGGCCGCCGGGCCCGCAAGGGTCTGAGGAAACTCCATCCACCGAGCAGGGCTGCGACGCCGCGAGGCGTGGCGCGAGAGCGTCGGCTCCGGACAGAAACGACACCTCCCCCGGTTAATGCTGTGAGCCCCGGTCAGGGGCGAGGACGCCGTGGGGCTGGGGTGAGACGGCCGACACGCAGGGTGAAAGGGCGAATAGGCGCCGGGTCCCTCCTGCAGGGGGCGCGGGTAGCCCGTATAGCTGAATGCCGCCTAGAACAGAAGGTGGGTTACGACCGGCACACCGACCACCCTCGCGTGCGCGTGGGGGGAGGGGGGGGCTTCGTCGTCGTCATGATTTCGGCTGTTTTCGTCTCTTTTCGGGTTTAAGGCTGTTTTCTGGGTCCGTTGATGGCGACGGACGGCGGATGTCGGCGACGTGTATTCGTGGCGTGCGACTCAGTGGCCCTCGATCTTGAGCCTCTTCTATCCAGCACTTCTCAGCTGATCACGCGCAAGCGGGGTCAGCGTCGGTGATCTTGCCGGGGTGCCTCCCGATTCTTCGCTGATAACCAACTGATGAAGGGCGCTGTTCTCAATAGCCTTATCCTCACTTCCACCTGATTGTAATCTGTGATTGTATGGTTGACTTAGCTGAGATTCAGGCCGCCTATTACATGGTAGCGGCAACAGGGGTACTAATAGCAGCGATCTACTATATCATGAACATGAGGGCTGCTGATAGAAACAAGAAAGTGCAACTAAGTACAAGCATCACAGAGAGACTTGGATCAAAAGACTCAATGAGAGACTTCGCTACACTAATGACCCTCAAATGGAATGACATCGACGAGTACGTGAAAAAATATGATCTATCAGACAACTCGGAGGGCGCAAGGGAGTTTTTTGCACAGCGTTGGACGCTCTGGGCTCTCTACGAGAACGTGGGTTATCTTCTTAAAAACGGTCTAGTGGACGCTGAGATAGTATATCACTCTCAGGGAACTCACCCGATGTTCATATGGGGACGATATTTACCCGTCTTCGAGTATTACAGAAAGAAAGAGCTTGGACCAAGATATTTTGAGAACTTCGAGTATCTAGCCAGGAGGATGTGGGAGATGGGTAAGACCCGGGGGCTTACTTCTCCGGATTTCAAGGGAGGCTTGACTGCTGATGTCTTTAAGGATGTGTTTGAGCCTAAAACCGTAACTTAACGTCTAAATAATGCATATCCTGATTTTTACTATCCCGTTAAGAAAATCTTATCCCAAAGTCTCTTTGGCATTAGCCTCATCTAACGTACAAGTGTTTGACGGGCGAATGTCTTATCCTCACTTCCACCTGACTCTAATCAGTGACTTGTGAATGGTTGACTTAGCGTTACTCCAGTCGGTTAGCTACATAGCTGGGGCATTAGGAGTATGCGTAGCAACGATATACTACGTGATGAATCTGAGAATGACCCAGAAAAAGGCAAAAGTAGACGCAGCGATCCTCTACGGAAACCTCATCACAGACAAAAATAAGGTACTAGAGTGGAGACACTTCCTATACGAAACGAAGTTCTCGAGCTTCGCGGAGTGGGAGGAGAAGTATAGATCAGACCCAGAGTCCTATGCAAGTATGTACAGTGCAGGCGGTACGCTAATCCAATTGGGTTTACTCCTTAAGGAAGACGTCGTTGACTCTGATATGTTGATGAAGATGGTTTCTCCCACGTGGGTTAAGACCATCGGTGGAAAAATTCTCCCCTTAATTAAGGGAATGAGGGAGGTCTTCAACGACCCATTTTATGGTTACTACGCTGAATTTCTCATAAATGAGGTTGAGAGGAGGTATCCTATTGTGAAGGTACCTGAGAGACGCTACACGAGTCCTTAAATCTATTCAATAATCTTATCCTCACTTCCACCCGTTACTCAACCGTGTCTCCATGGTTGACCTGGCTCAACGCCAATCCCTGAAGCATTACAGGATACACGGTGACGACTCTGGGGAATCACACTTAGACCAGATTCAGGTGAAGCAGAGTCTAGTAAACGCTGCTCCGCCGGCACCACCCTTCTACGTGTCAACGTTTAACCCCGCATCCAAGTATGGGTTCTACTCAGCCCCAGATGGGTGGGTTGGTGACTGGCACCCGGCTCCAGCTAGGCAGTTCATGGTTCTTCTAATGGGTGCGCTGGATGTAGAGGCAAGTGATGGTGATGTGGTGCGGCTTCATCCTGGAGACGTGCTCTTGGTTGAGGATACGGTGGGAAAGGGGCATAGGTCGAGGAACAGCGGGGAGGGTTACTGCCGATTCTTCGTGGTCCAGATCCCTGTGGGGTAGGGTAGTACTCTCGCCGATTTTCCCGTAGTCTTATCCTCAGCTCCACCTGATACTCGAAAAATCTTACCACAAAGTTACTTTTGCATAAACCTCATTTAACGACAGGTCCTGATGTAAAATGTATTTTCGACATTGCTCCGTAATCTGGTAGAGACACGGTGATTTGTTTCCATAGTCAAACACGAGGAGGAAGTTATACTCAGTAGCGAGCTTAAAATGACAGCGTTGGACCTTCGGCACGATTGAATTTCATAAGAAACTCTGTGGCAGAATGTGGCTCCGTTCAATGTAATAATCCTTAAACGCTGTATTCTTCGGAGCTGAACCGTGCACAGCTGTCTGCTCGAGGAATCAGCAGCTTCTGTAAGAGCTGGTTAGTTCACCTCATCTTTGAGAGTAGAGAGATTCCTGAGTGCACTGTATCCTTTCAAATCGAGAGAACAGAATTGGCTCTATGGTATTCCGAGGTTCAAATTGATCCTCTTTCTGGTGAGGAGATGTCTAAGAAGGTAAATGCCTTATCCTCACTACCAACTTAATATTATTAGAAAAAGTATTCGCGAAAGCGATGGGTGCTGTAAATGGGGACGAACGATGACCTCACCAGAGGAATTGATGCTCGGATGGATTTTTCGTTAGTTCAACGAAATGCAAAGTTAAAACACGAACTATGGATCGTGTCTTCAAGTTCAATGAAAATATGGGATACGCCCTACAGCGATTCTAGAAATTGTCAAGCATATCTTGCATACAAAGGGCATGATTTCAAAAAATGGCTTGAAAATCCCTTAGCTAAATCAATGCCATGGTTGATACTTAGTCCAAAATATGGATACATTGAGCCAACTGAAATGATAAGTGATTATAAAGTAACTTATGATGACGATGAAACTAGGCCCAGAACAATTAGTGAATTAAGAACACAAGTAATTCAGGAAAAACGATTCGGACGCTCGATGAATAGTTGGAAAAAAATCTATGTCGTTTGGAACGAAAAAAGAGACCTCTTTAATAGAGTTGTAGATTCATTCAGCGGACTTGGTCCAGATGTTGATTATTATTTTTCTTCAGATATTCCCGATTCTCCTGAAACTAAAATATCAATCCAACCTAAAATTATACACTCAACTAAGATACTAATTGATGGAAGTAACGTTGCACGTTTTGGCAATTCTGGAGAAACAGGCAGATTTGGTAATATTTTACTAATTTTAAACGAACTTGAAAGACTTGGCTATAATGATTATCTAATATTTTGTGATGCAAACCTCATCTATTTATTGGATGATAAAACTACTTTTAGAAAAATGAGAGAAAAGGAACAAATCATCGATGTACCTGCTAACACACCCGCAGATTTTTGGATCTTAAAATATGCTAAACAATTCGAAGACAAGGGAGTACCTGTAAAAATTGTTACTAAGGATAAGTTCAAAGAATGGAAAGAGGAAGAGGACTGGGTAAAAAATAACTATAAGCGTCTTAGAGTTCCTTTTACAATAGTAGAGGGCAAAGTGCAATTATATAATTTAAGACCTAGATTTTCATGATCCGAGCGTTTTGGATGTGAAAGCTATAACTAATCATACCTCATTATACCTCAAGTTAATGATGATTGAACATAACGACTCTAGGTAATCCTTAAGAAAAAATCTAGTTTATCATATCTGATACATAATAACCTTAAACCTAATTGATTATGAAAAGTTATTATTGAAGAAAGTTTAATATCCCTTTGCCCTACTTAGGCTATATGGAGCAGTGAACGAGATGGGCGGGAAATATGGGAACCTGGGAGATGACTTAGGAGGTAGGAAGGACGATGAAGTGACCTTAACCTTCAGCGAGATTGAGGAAATGCTTTCATTTAATCTTCCTCCGTCAGCGAGAAAATTCAAGCCTTGGTGGAGCAACGATAAAGGTCATGTTCAAGCTAGCTCTGGGTGGCTGAGCAAGGGATGGAGAACCTCAGAAGTCAACCTGACATCTGAAACCGTCAAATTTACCAAATTTAAAAATGCAGACAACTCCACGAATAAACTCAATGTTCCCTTAGTATTTCAAGAATTAGCGACTAAGATACTGAGCGTCCATTTCAAAACCGATCTGAGGCCAAGAAAATTGCAGAGTTTCCCAAAACTATTCGATCTAGTCTCTGAGGACTTCTTGATAATTGGGGACGCAAAATACATGTCACTTGTGAAAGGCCAATTCACCCCTCCAGCCAAGTTTTCGATCATCGCTGAACATGTTTGGTTCCTCGAAAAAGTAACGGCTAAAAAGAGGTTTCTGGTTTTTGGCAACCAAAGAGAGGTACCAGAAGAATGGCTGAAGAAGTATGGGCGATTCGTGAATAATGTTGACTTCTATTTCATAGATAATGATGACAATTTATCGAAATTGAATTAAGGCGATGAAATTGAGAAATTCACGATTTCTCGAAAAACTATCTATGCTTCTAGAGTCCGCTAGGATTTCAATTCACACTGTTGAAGACTATATAGAATTTTATAGAACAGGAAAATTAAACGAATCATTTGATTCTTCCACAGATCAGATCTTAGAATTTAAATTAGAAACATTAAGTGAAAAACCACAAGTGAGTCAATTGGATATCATTCGCGATAAAACTGATGACGTCAACCTTATCTTGGATAAATTAATTGATGAAATATCTTCTTTTAAAAAGATACAATAAAATGAACAATATCTAAAATTAAAGGAAATTAATAGCTTTACGTTACTAGGTTCTGCGTGCAGTATTTATTTAGAATTAATGCGTAAAAGTAATTTAGAGGTTATAGATTCAATTTCTTCTGTGTCTAACTTTATTTGCTCAAGGTTTTCTCGCGTATTATTATCTTGGGATAGTTTTTTGAAAACTCTTTCAGCGAGAAAACGAAGTCTATTCAAATCATCTTCGGAAATATGTTGTGGCCTAGCCATGTTTTACACAGATTCCTTCGTGCCTTTTCAGTCTTTTTGTACTTTAATCAAAACCTAACTTTAAGGGGAATTATGACAAAGACCTCAACTGAAATGATGTAGATTTTATACCTAATCCTCAGTCCCTTAAACACGATAATCTTAACCCAAATTCACTTTGGCATAAGCCTCATCTTACGTGCAATAATCTTATCCTAAGTTCCACCCGATACTCAGCCGTGACTTGGACGGTTGATATTCACGGTTGTTTAAAAGAGAAGTTTAATATCTACAATTAGAAGGCGGATACGTATGAAGAACGAAGAATGCATAATTTATATTGTTACTAAGAGCGGTCATATAATACAAACATATCGTAGAAAGAAAGATGGATGGACTCAAACAAGTCATAATGGTACAGTTAGATATCTTAGTGCAGAACAGCTATTATCTCATATTTTACCACCGCTTGCTGGAGTTAGTTCTAGTAGTGTTAAAGTAGAAAAGATATAGAAGGATGTGGGGGTCATGTTTTGTTACCGATCAGATGCAGTTCCCAACTATACCTAAGAGAGGGCTTTCTCCGCTTTTCCATAGTCTTATCCTCACTTCCACATAATACTCAGTTGAGAGTGTGAATAATGGACAACTTACCCAAGATCGACATACACCAGCACGCCCAGAAGATGGAGTATGAGGCCGATGGCACCCCCGCAATCAACTTTGTAACAGGTAAGCCCTCCATAGCGGACTCCGATGAGTCACTCATTACGAAGACATTGGAAGAGATGGATAAACACAATATCGTAAAGAGTGTGATCTCAGACTCATTTGAAAACATCTACAAGTGGGTGGATGCTGCCCCAAGCCGCTTCATACCCTCGCTCCTGGTTGGCGGGAACCCTCCAGAGCCAAGCGTTGAATCCATTAGGAGGGAATACCGGAAGGGTAGAATCAGGGGAATCGGGGAGATAACCACTCAATACAGCGGCATACCTCCAAACGATCCGGTTCTTGAGCCGTATTGGGCGCTGGCTGAGGAACTCGACGCCCCCGTCTTCATCCACCTGCATGGCGCTGGTGGCTTCCAGCCGACGTTCAGGTCCCGTTGTGGGTATCCACTGCTCCTTGAAGATGTCTTAGCTAGGCACCCGAAGGTTAGAGTCTGCGTCGAGAACGCTGGTTACCCGTTTCTTAGCGACATGATTGCTTTGATGATGATGCACCCGACGGTATACGCCGATATTTCGACTCACACTTGGATAATTAATCGTGAGGGTCTCTATGATTATCTGAGATTGCTGTTGAGGGGTGGTTTCACCTCTTTTAAGGCGGAGAGCCCGATTGTGAATGGTTTACCGATTTCTAAGCGGTTGATGTTTGGGTCTGATCAGATGATTTGGCCTGAGACTATCAGTATGGGCGTTGAAGCGATAGAGTCGGCTGACTTCCTGACAGGTGAGCAGAGACGCGACATCTTCTACAACAATGCTGTGAGGTTCCTAAGACTCTGATTGTTTTGCTAGTCCCTCAATAGTCTTATCCTCACTTCCACCTGAGTGTTACCCGTGAATTGTTGATGGTTGACCCAGTATTGCTTCAATCCCTATCCTACATGACTGGAGCGTTTACGCGCACATAGTTGATGCCTGAGAAAATCACAGACACATTATTATCAGGCTCATGCCATTGATTTCTAATGGGGTTGGGCGAAGCGTGATTCTGGTCACCGGCGGCGCCGGGCGTCTTGGTTACGAAGTCGTTAAACTGCTACTCTCCAGGGGTGAAGGGGTCAGAGTTTTTGACCTCCCAAGCATCAACTGGGCCCCGCTTGAGACCCTCAGCCGCGTGAGCCTCTTTAAGGGAGACATATCCGACCCGAGACACGTTTCACGGGCATGCAAGAACGTGGAGGCCGTTATTCACCTCGCCGCCATCATGCCGCCGCGTAGCGAGGTGGATGAAAGATTAACCCTGGGGGTAAATGTCGATGGGACCAGGAACCTGCTGATGGCTCTGAAGGGTGTTTGTCCCATGGTTTTCGCCTCATCAATCTCCGTTTACGGGGTGACTGCCAACAAGAAGCAACCGATCGATGAGCGACGCGTCCTCACCGCTCATGACAACTACTCCCGGAGCAAGATTCTGGGGGAGACGCTGGTCGCTGAGTCGGGAAACCCGTACACGATCCTGAGGATCTCCCCGATAACCATCGCCGACTTGGTTGAGCTGCCCCCGATTATTCCTTATAATGATCAGCAGAGGGTGGAGTTCATCTTCGTCGAGGATGCTGCCCACGCAATTGTGGCCGCATTAAAGCTGGTGGATGAGAAGGAGACGTTCAACGTCGCTGGAGGCAGTTCCTGGCGTATGCTGGGCCACGACTATATAGACCGGTTCTACACGGCACTCGGGGTTGAGGTCGAGCCCAGGTACTCGGAGGTCTTCACGGCCGTCGACTGGTACGATACGAGCAAGAGCATGCGTCTCGGATACCAGAGGACATCATTCGGTGACCTCGAGGAAAAATTGAAGACAGTAGGCACGGAGTATGGGTTAAGGTGAGAACATGAGCATCAGACTACCCTTCATTAAGGAGAAGTTGGCCGGGATCAAATCCACGCTGGCTGCAACAGAGAATGGAGAAGCTTACCCGGCTGGCTTGCAGACTAGACTTGGCAGAGTATCGAATATCGTGATTGAGAACGAGTCGAAGATCTGGCTCCGGACAAAGATCGGAGAGCCCATGCTGAGGGAACTCCAGGACGCCGTCGACAATGCCCACAAATTACTCGAAGGCGCGTGCGCGCAGGAGTTTGAGGCGGCCCTGAGGATGGTTGAGGTGAAAGCCGCCAAGATAGACGAGGAGAGTCGACGCCGCAGCATGGTCGTCACCTAGATGATGCGATTCAAGCCGAGTCTTAAATAGAGATGAATCCTACTCATACCCAGTGTTTCCTGAGGGATGTGGGTTGAAGAGCAAGGTCTACTTCATGGACGACCGCTACAAGGGGCTGTCGTCGAGTATACCCGCGAAGGCGATGCAGCTATTTGACCACGCTGGGCTCGGTGACTGCTTCAAACCCGGGGACTCGGTCGCGATCAAGTGCCACATGGGTGAGTGGTTCAACACGGCGTACCTCCGACCGATACTCGTGAGGGTCATCGCGGACAAGGTCAAGGAGCTCGGCGGCAGGCCCTTCGTAACCGATACGACGACGGCTCCGTACTACTTCTACGGGGCTCGCAGCACGGCTGACCTCTACCTGGAGACGGCGGCGCGTAACGGGTTCACGGCTGAGACGATGGGTTGCCCCATCATAATAAGCGACGGCATGTACGGGACCGACGATGTTAAGGTCGAGATACCCGACGGCCTGCTGCTGAAGGAGGGGTACCTGGCGAAGGGAATCGCGGAGGCTGACGCAGTCATAGTGGTGAGCCACTTCAAGGGCCATGGCAGCGGCGTCTACGGCGGCGGGATAAAGAACGTCGCCATCGGCTGTAGCTCCAAGAGGGGAAAATTCAACGTCCACCTGTGCACACACCAAGCGGTGGGGTGGAACAATTGGAGCTTCGACGGGGAGAACTGCATAGGCGAGGAGTGCCCCGACGCCACGCTCTGTAACAACCTCTGCCCGGTGGGAGCCCTAAAGATCAAGAAGGGGGAAGCCGAGTGGGATGGGTCGAAGTGCATCGGCTGCTTCGGCCACCAGAGGCCACTATTCAGGTGCGACCTCTGGGGGAGGGAGAAGTACGATGAGTGGAGGAACTGGTTCCTAGTTGCCATGGGCGACGCCGCGGCTGGCTACCTACGCCACATAGGTGGGGAACACGTGGGCTACCTCACCTACGCTCTCGACCTTACACCGGCGTGCGACTGCGTCCCCGGCTCCGACAGACCCGTTATACCGAACCTCGGAGTCTTCGCCTCCCGCGACATCGTAGCCATCGATGTGGCGGCCCTCGACATGTCCGTACAGGCCCATGGGATCCACGGCTCAGCCGCCGAGGAGAAGGGCGTAATGGAACCGGACCAGGAGAAGTTCACCGCGATAGTGGGCATGAGCCAGTGGATAACCCCGAACACTTGCAGCAGACTCGGCGTCGGCTCCAAGGACTACGAGCTCATACAGCCCCCGGCGTCAGATAACGAGGCGGCCTTCAGCCACCCCCTCTTCACCCCAGAGAAGCCCTCGGGCCACTGGCTGGGGAAGGCTATGGCTAGCTTCGGGGGCTGGACGCCGCCTGGGGGCTTCAGGTACAATGACGCACCGAGGGTTCCACTCGAGGAGCTATCTAAGAGATGATGCGTGTTCAGTTTTACTATTCAGGGTTTATGTGGGTGATTTGTATGTCGGCGGGGCTCCATCCGTGATCTCTGTGAAGCAGTCGGCCATGGTCCATGAATCTTCACCTAGTGCCTCGTGGCTTCGATGAGCATCAGGAGGGTTCCATCGACGTGTCTGGCTGAGGTAAGTGAGGTGCCCTAGGTCTCCATTAGCATCCTAACCAGAGACCTATTCTATCTCTTCTCTTTTCTCAGGGGTTAGACAAGGTTCGGGAGATTAAAGGAGTGATAGGCTAGGTACGGGAGTTGGAGTAGGGAACTATTTTTTATCTTGTATTATAGTAACGTGATAGTACTATACATAGAATTGCATAATGAGTGGGTGTGCCTAAAGGTAAGGTAGGTGTACGCCTATCTAGTGGAACTCGTCAAATACCTCTGTTACCTACTCCTTCTCCTCTCTTTGAAATAAATAAGTTGGATGAGATTCGTAAGCATGCGTAAGGTAAGTTCAGGTGAGGTTGTCGGGGGTCGCTGTTCAAGGTAGAGTACAGACTCCTGCGGCGTGCTTCTAGGTGTCTGTCTCCGGGGCCTTGGAAACCGTCGTCCTAGCCTCGTAGTGGGTCGCCATCTTCCTCGCGGCTATGGTCACCCCCTGCCGCCGTCCGTGCCCGATGAATTGGAGTACACCTTTTTTGTGATTGTGTGTTGCGTTTCTCAGGGGGCTTCTAGTCTTTTTCTTGATTGCTCTTCATGATGGACAAATTTATAAGGTGCGTAATTACGTACTATATGATTGTCTTTGACTAGACCCAGCCTCGCCGATGAATACTACTTGGAAGCCGAAGATACACCCGAGGAGCCTGGGGTTGAGTGGATAC
>Ga0315284_10015668_pt1 | contig 10775 bp, 7 predicted proteins | sample YL17G09_16_MG_FD_203696 | JGI IMG/M metagenome (GOLD analysis project Ga0315284, IMG submission 203696) | Sediment microbial communities from Yellowstone Lake, YNP, Wyoming, USA - YL17G09_16 | ecosystem: Environmental > Aquatic > Freshwater > Lake > Sediment | place: USA: Wyoming | collected...
ATTCGCCAATTATTGACACGTATTTGTCGTTCAAATCAAACCGTTTTCCAACCACCCTAACTTGAATCACGTCCCCCGGTTTGATTGAATCCATTGACATGTGATTTGCGATTATCCGCGTGGTGGTGGTGGTGGCAGAGGAGGCATCGTGCATTTCGCGTGAAATGTAAATGACAACGGGAGACGGTTCGCGGAGATGGTCAAATGCGTGCGCCCGAATGCCGGCTTGGGTCACCGTTTTTGCAATGCAATTCATGACAGTGCCCTCTTTGGGGCAGCACAGCATGCACTCAATCTCCAAATCAAATCGTATGTTTCCGGCCGCAAAGGTGCCGTTGGAATAAGATTGAACGAAGCACGAACCCGGTTTGACAAACCCTTCGGCAATGCAGCGGCCATCCATTTCATTGGAAATGACTTGCGTCAAATGGGCCTCCACGCAGCTGAAATCGGTTATGGCAGAAAACGGAATGCACAATTTACGACGAATGCGGGTTGCATGATACAGCGAATTTATGGCACACGTGGGTAATGATTTCGTCATGGTTGGTTCGGTTCGTGTTAGGGTCTTAACTACCTAATTCATTTCACTGTAATTTTAATTCAATTTTTTGAATTAACATTTATTGGGTATTGCATGAAATAAAATAAATATATATTATAATGCACCATTAATACACAATATATACACGATAATTTCAAAATGTCCAATTATTTGTTTAACATGAATATAACCCCACAACCGAGACCTGAATGCAACAATGGTTGTCCCATAAACAAATTTCCGGATGGAACCACAACCACGTTGACAAAATCCAACGTGAGAAGAAATAATTCCTTTACGAATGAAGACATTGTGTACAGCGTGTATCAGACCTATCAAAAAACATTTACACCAATGTACATTCAAAATAATTTGTTACAACTAACAAATCCCAATAATTATTTGAATGATCCCATGGGTCCTTCCAACATTTTCATCATTCGCCATGTTGAAAAATTATTAGATAATTTTGTTACGCCAACAAATGAGAACACGTATTATGCTGCGGACTGCAATGGCATTTATCGTTCCATTCACCTTCCACAATTTATTAATAATTTGGGATCCAATGGCTTTCCCATAACAGCCATTGTGATACCAAATGAGAAAATGGACATAAATATCAATGGGAATGTGTCAATCCGAATGCAGCAAACATTAACATTTAGTGCATGGTTGTTGAACATTCCAGTGTACACATTTTCTTATGCAAATTGTGCACAACCATATGATGCCACGACTGCAATAAACATATTTACAAACACAAGTTTGCGAGGAAAAAACATAATAGTATCATGGCAACATGCTGACACACAATCATTAACGAATCAGCTAGTGCAATGTTACCATTATTTTAAAGGAAACACCGAACATCCGACCAATTCCACATTGTACGGTGTTTCAACGGAAGAATGGTGGCGACAGAATACGCCAGTCAGTCCTCAATATCAGTATAATAAAATCCAATATCCTCAAACTTCACCACAGTATCCATTCCCTTATGAAAAATATGCACAATATTTGCCATATTGGAATGTCAACTCGTATGATGGAGTGTACTGGCTGTCTCAAACCAATTCACCAAATAATTTAACATTTAATATTTTTTATCAAAACATCACCACTTGTTCAAATGGTTGTCGCCTTTTGATCGGGTTACTTCAATGGGCATATGTACTAAACGGCGAGAATGAATATGCAAATGATGGAAATTGTTTACCACCGGACTCACCTGCCTGACCGATTTGATTGGTCGTGCGCTTGAATTTCTCTCATTTGTCATGCCGCGCAAGTTCCCCAATGACCGAAACGGCGGGATCATTCAGCTCAAAGTGCTGCCCGATGACGCGCACCACGATTTCATCCCCCGCTTTGATTTTGGCGAACCGCGGGTTTGAATAGTTGTGGTCACGTGACACAAATATGATCAACGGACTGGGTTCGGGCACAATGTGTGCCTGAAGACCGGCCTGCGTGACATTTTGCACGACACAGGTTATGAGCATGCCCTCCACCGGGTTGCAGGCTTGATACTCGTACATGACTTCAAATGCAACCGCGGCATGGTCGGTCAAATCTCCGGACGAGTGCGCCAGCAACTGGGTAGACCGAGGACGCACGAACCCCTCTGCATTGCACTTGCCTTCGTGCTCGTGCGCTAAATGCCGTTCCAGCACGTTCCGGATGTTGCGTCCGATTGCGGTGAACGGCAGCACCACCCTCTTGGACACCATGGTCGGAACATAAATGTCGGTGTCAAGTTGCTGTTGTTGGCGTTGTTGATGGTGATGTGGTTGGTGGTGTGGCTGGTGGTGGTGTGGCTGGTGATGTGGTTGGTGGTGTGGCTGGTGGTGTGGTTGGTGGTGTGGCTGGTGCATGCAATTGAGAGATAATGATAATAATATGATTATTATATGTTCATATTATTATAGTTTTATTTGCTTAAACACAATTGGCGGATTCGGATTCGGATTCGGATTCATTGTGTTTTGGATTGGCGCACTGCCTGCACCGGTGTTAAAAACCAGTGCTTACCATCTTTGCGCAATAGATCGTAGCTGCGCAACAGAATCTCCGGCAAAACGCAGAATCGCGCGGTGTTTTGGTCCTTCGTGTTTTCCATGGTGTAAATCGGCGGTTCAGCGTCAGACAATCCGTGCATGATTTGATTCACGATGGTGATGCGGCGCTGTTTGGACGATATTTGGTCGCACCTCGCGCCAACCCCTTTTTCTTGCACATATTTTATTTTAAACACGGCATAGCTTCCCCCGCTTTTTTCTTTAAATTCCGAAATGAAACCGATGATGTGGGACAGTTTTGACTCGTGCGGCAGCATGGCAGCAATGGATTCCTTGTATGGCAGCCATAACTCCGCAGATTTGGCGGCGGCCCATTCAGATGCCGCATTTTTTCGCATAACTAGCTGCATGCCCGTTGTTTCCCGCATGTTCAACATGAGGATGCCTTCCTCACCCGCATATTTCGGATTTTTTAGTATCTGACTGTCAAAATATTCGCGCGCGAATCGGTCAAACTCGTTGTCCGGCTCAACCGCATACAGTGCGTTCAAGTACTGCATCCCACTGTCGTAGGACGAAACCAGCAGCTCTTCCACGAAATGATGCACGACGCATCGCTTCAACGCGGGGTCGGCACCAACACCAACACCAACACCAACACCAACACCAACACCAACACCAACACTCAATTCCTGAATGACTGACCGACACAATTCGTTCCAGTGTTTTGTGTTTTTGTCGGTCGGCTTCACATTCACATTCATGGATCCAAATATTTCATGGTATGATTTCTTCATGTCTTGTATTTGCGCGGGTTGCACAACGAGTCGTGCGGGCAATGGTGGTGCTTTGGGCTTTGTGAATCCGTGCTTTTCAGCCAGCCGTTCCAGCGTGCCGTCGGTCAGCGAAAACGACACGTGATCCCGCTTAAACTGCAATGGAGCGCTGCGCTCGTGAATGCTGATCCGCGGGTCCGTGATTTCCGATGGTTGAAACAGATAATATTCGCCCACGTTGATGAGACGACCGGTGCGCCCGTATTTGTCCACCAAATTCTCTCTGTCGTCAGTGATCATGCGGGTCAGGGCAACATCCACTTGCTCGCGCGAATGACCCATCAAGTGGTTGAACAGCGTTCGCCGCGTGTAAAAATGCTGAACCTTGAACAAATCGCGAATGCGCTGCAGGATTCGGTCCGCGTTCATCACAACGAAGGGCTCCGAATACGTGTCATCATTGACCTGCATTTTGCCGACGCCGCCGCCGCCGTCATTCATGCACTTGTACTCGCAACTGGCCTGGTAGTCGCACACGAATGAAAACGGGCGGTCTCCCACCGCATATTGACTGAGCACGGTTCCGTCCGCCAGCACTTGGCGCACGGTGACATCTCTGCCGCCATTGTGCCGCCGAATGACGTCTTGGCTGAATTTGGTTTGGTCAATGTTGAGCAAGCAGTCCGCCGCATTTTCTTTGATAATGCGGCTCACTTTACCGATTTGGACGGCCTTCGCTTCCGCCAGCCGATACACATAAAGGTCGGCAGCTTCCATGTCGGGGCTGCCAGGCAACAGCGTCCCATATAAAAACAGCTGCACATTGCGATCCACAAACGGGAGGTCGGAGTGGCTGCAGTTGCGCACGGCGCGACCAATGATTTGCTCAATGCGGTTCATGTTGTACCACGGCTCCATGATGTGCACCTGGCGCACGTTCTTGAAATCAATGCCCTCGCTGCCCGCCTTGGAAATGATGACGACCTTGATGCGCTGACCGTGCTCGTTGTCGGTGGTGAGCGCTTCCAGCTCGGCGCGATTGTCCGGGGACAGCTGCTTGTCTCCGGTGAACATGGCGTATTTTGCGGGCTTTTTTGTGGCTCCGACGAAGCGCTGCGACACCGGCGCGGTTTTGAACAGCGATCCCACATCCCTGTCGTGGCGCGTGAATCCCATCTCTTCCAGGGCCAGCGCAATTGGAACCGCACCGCCGCCAATGTATTCGCTGTAAATCAGGACGATGCCGTTGGCTTTTTCGGTTTGTTCGCAAATGCTGGCGATTTTGCTGCTATATTTGCCGATTTCCGCGCGCGAAAAAATGCGACCATATTGCAAGAGCACATTGGGCTTGTATTCAAAATTGGAAATGCGCGCGCCGTCTTCGGACTCTTCGTATTTCATGACCCGTCTCAGGCCCGCATCTCCCAGTAGTTCGTTGAGGTCCATGCGTGCAACCGGGGCTGCTGCTGCTGCTGCTGCTGCTGCTGCTGCCGCCTCTCCCTCTTTGTCATCATTCTTTTTCATGCCGCCGCGTTCCACCAGCTTGTCAAATTGCACGCTGGGATACACCATGTTGAGCGCTTCTATGGGCTGCTTCAGCAGAAACGACCCGAATGACGTGGCATCCGCCGATATGTCCCGCCGTTTTTGGTCAATGATGTAGTTGTAAACCGCTTCCTGGTACGTCCCCGCGGGATTCAAGTACACGTCCAGGTTCTGCAGCGGATCCGGAATCCGGGTTCCGTTCAATTGCAGAGCGGGATACTTGTCCCGATTCAGCAAAAAGGAATGCGCGGGAGCAAAATCCCGCGGGTGCATTCTGTAAGGGAATATGTATGGGTTTTCCCCCTTAACAACTGACACGTAGCCCGTGGATTTGATGCGCAGCAGCTCGGCACCCACCTCGCGTCCGTCCACGCGCAGCAAATTGCCGTCGCGGTCAAACACGTCGCCGACCGAAATGGTGGCCCGACGGTCGTTCACGTTCATCAAATTCAGCAGCCACACGATTTCGCGCGGGTCGTTGTACATGGGCGTGCCGGACAGCAGCAGCAGTCGCAAATTGTCGGCATACCGCACCAATTTATACAATTCTTCTGCCACGCTGGTTCGTTTCTTGGCGTCCTTGGCGGCGTCCTTAGTGGCGTCCTTAGCGGCGTCCTTAACGGCGTCCTTGGCTTCTTCGTCGCTGCGCACGTTGTGAATTTCATCCACGATGAGCAGCCGGTTGTTGAACTCGTGCTTGATGGCACGAATTGCGTCCAGTTTTGTTGAGGTCGTGATCCGATGCACCAAATTGGCCAATTCAATGTAACCCATGAATTCATACGTCGCATTGATCAACCGGGTGATGCGTTGCACAATGCTTGCGCGCACGTTCTCCACATTCCGATCGGTCAAATCCGTCAGTTCCGCATTGGCTCCCACTTCTTTCAACAGCTTGGTTCCCGTGCAGCCGCGAATCACGAACTGGCGCGTGACTCGGTTGAATTTCAGCTTCTTGAAATCAAACAACTGTTTGCGAAAATTGTCTTGCACGTTGACTGAAGCCACCACCAGTATTTTCTTGACCGTTCCAACTTGGGTCATGTAGTCGCGCATCTCTTCGGCCACGCTGATGGCAGAGCACGTTTTGCCGGTTCCGAGACCGTGATACAGCAACATGCTGTTGTAAGGCGTCATCACAGACAAAAAATTGCGCACAAACAGCTGATGCGGAGCCAACTCAAAAGCCGCCCCGCACAGCTTGGCAGCCTCGGTTTCCATCTGCTTTTGAGACTGGGGAATGACCACGTCGTATTTGGTGTCATTGAATTCCCGTCTCTGCGCAATGTTGAGTGCAAATTCGGGATCATTCAATGTCGGGTACAAAAACTGCAGGCCGTCATCCTCCTCTGCCTGTGCCTGTGCCCATTCCATCAATTCGTTGGACTGCAATGCGGCATTTGGTGTCGCATGCTGTGAGTGCATGCGCAAAAGCGGATGCCGCACCACTTGTTTGGATTTTTTTTTTGGATCTGGATCTGGATTGGCATTGGCATTGGCATTGGCATTGGCATTGACGTTGTGATCTGATGCTTCCATCGGGGTTGGCAGCGTGTTGTGTTATATAAATCCAATGTAGTTAAGTATCCAATGTAGTTAAGTTATAATATAAAATTATTATAAATTATGTGATTTATCAAATTTGCACCACTAACATGCTATCTGATATTCAATTAGAGCATTGTTCAAATTGCGCAAAATGTTGATTTTTTCTAAATTGTAAGGACGAATGTGTTGAATGCATTGATCATACGAAAACCATAACATTTTGCTAACTTCTGTTTTTTGAAAAGTATGAGATGATTCCGAATGCAACAACACAGCCGAAGACACCGCCGCCGAAGACACCGCCGCCGAAGATGCTGACGAAGACGCCGAAGATGCTGACGAAATCAAAGGCAAATAAGCAACAAAGTACTTGTGTTTGTATGTTTTCAGATTGGACCCCATGAATATTTCTTCATATGGTATGATGTTTTGAATTACAACCAAATCATTTGAATTGTATCCCGTTTCTTCCGAAAATTCACGCAGAGCACAATCAATGTCTTTTTCTTGATAATTGCGACGCCCTTTTGGAAATCCCCATTCCGGTTCAGTCCACTGCGTGCCTGAATTTGCAATGAGCATTTCAAGCGTGTAATAGTTGTTCCCGTTGCGATTCGTTTTTATGCCGGATTTCAACAGGTTGAATCGGTCGCACGAGACCGCTTCTTCATTTTGGTATTTTGAATTCAAATAATCTCCCCACACATTTTTCCACAACTCGCTAAATGTTTGCGTTTTTAACCGGTGTTTTTCATCCACCGTCATCTCGTCAATCAATCGTTGCACGTAAGTTTGATTGTAAATGGGGTACTTGCCACGAATGAATTCCACAAATCCGAGCGTGTCTTTTCGTCGGATCATCAAATAAGATGCGCCTTCTTCTCCGTCCTTGAACACTATCATGCCGTTGCTGATGATGGGATGTTTGCAAGTGTGCATCACGTGTCCGTTTTTTCCACAATTATTGCAAAATACATTTTTTTTTGAAAACTGGTGATGCACGAATGATGATTTTATGGGTGGGGCACCGACGCCTTTGAATACCCCCCCCTCTTCGTGCATTTCTCTATTATCTGCCCTGGTTTCCATTTCTTCTTTTTTCGCATCTTGCAATGCATTCAATGACTGCATGTGCAATTCTAAACCTCTAACGACACCGGTGCTTTATGTTTATGTGTTAGATTGCACTTCTTTTTATATTGTTTAATTGTAAAAATTAAGAATTGTAAACCCGGCATGAAATCCAACATGGTTTATAAAAACGGGGATGCCACCACTGCACTGGATCCCGCGGTTTGGGGGCCGCACTATTGGTTTGTGTTATTTAGCATGGCGGTGACGTATCCCGAGAGACCGAACGATGTCACCATCAAAAAATACTACGATTTCATCCAAAATTTGCCGTTGTTTTTGCCGAACCACCAAATGGGGAATGTGTTTAGCGAATTGTTGGACAAGTACCCGGTGTCTCCTTATTTGGACAAACGCGAATCCTTCATAAAATGGGTGCATTTTCTGCACAATCAAATCAACCTGCGTTTGAATCGCGATGAAGTGTCGCTGCAAGATGCAGTGAATGCCTACTATTCCAATTACAAACCAAAAGAAGTGCGCTTGCGCGAAGAATTCAAATATCGTCGCAAATTAATTTATGCCATGGTTTCAATGACGGCTGCAACAACAATGTATTATTTATATTACAAATGAATGGGGTATATTAAAATATATTGCAATGTGTAGTGTGGAATTTATATACATGCGAATGAAGCTCACCCGTCGTCGCAAACGAATCAATCGTCGTCGTCACCACATTCAACTCGGAGGGATTCCGGTGTTTGCGGGGGCGCAAGGGTGCGTGTTCAAGCCCGCGCTCAAATGCACGCACCAACCTCGCAATCCCAATGACGGCAACATCAGCAAGCTGGAACAGAAGGAAAGTGCAGAATCCGAAATGAGAGAATATGATCAAATAAAACAGCACTTGAAACAAATTCCGAATTACCAAAATTATTTCAGCATGAATGCCACGCTGTGCGAACCGGACCCATTGGAACCGCATGATCTCGTCAAATTTGATGATGTCTGCACAAACATGCATGCGTTGAACATAAATTCGGCCAATGTCAACGCCAATTTGAGCAAGCTGCGCATGATCAACATGCCCGACCTGGGAATTGATTTGAAAGTGTGGATAGAACAGGCCCCGTTCAACGCGGGTCGCCTGCGCAAACTGAATGACCACGTTTCAAATTTGTTGATTCGCGCGATAGCGCCAATGAATCGGCTCGGGGTCATTCACAACGATCTTAAATCCGAAAACGTCATGATTGACGAAAACAATCACAGTCGCATCATAGATTGGGGATTGGCTGGCGTCACCACCCCCGAACAAGTGATTCCCGCGCGCCATTTTATGAACAATCCGGTCACGTTCAACCGTCCCTTTTCCACGATGGTCATTTCACGCGAGACATGCGAACTTTACTCAAAATATTTGAGGACCATGGCCACGACCGCGACCATGACCCTGGAACGAATGAAAGAATTCACCGGCGCAATTTACAAAAAATACACAGAACTGTTTGACATCAGCGGATTTAACTATCTGCAATACACATTCAAGTCCATGTTTGGTGCAACCACTCCCGAATTGCTAATGGACACGGTTTCCACTTACAACGCTGAAATATTGCATCATTTCAGTGACCGCGCAAGAGGTGAATTTCGGTTGAATGAATATTTTAGCAATGTGTATCGTTACAACACGGACGTGTGGGGGGTGATGTCCGTGTTTTACATCATGTTCATGCTGCCGCGCAAAATGTTCATCATGTCTGATGCCGCGCATGCCGACATGCTGAGCCGTTACCGCAGCCTCTTCCGCACCGTGGTGTTCGCACGCGGACACGAGCGCATGAACGTGTCGCGCATTGTGCAGCATCTGCGACAAATCAGCGACGCGGTGATCAAAAAGAAAAGAACGGTTCGGTTCAACTTACATTTGAACCACCCACAATTCAGATCCAAATCAATGAAACGGGTTCCAACCCCGCATCCGGGTATGGGAATGGGTGGCAATGTGTTGTACGGTACGATCGCATGATTGCGATTGCCACTGAAAAAATAATGACATTGTATTGTAATACACACTTAGTATAAGCTATAACTATAACCCCTGTCATGAAACTGGAGTTGTTTGTGTTTGGAATCACCGCATTCCTCGTGTTCAACACGTATTATGATGGCAAGTACCTGAAGGTGTTTCACTCTTGGCAAAAAGAGATCAAGATGAGCACCTTCGCATTTGTGGGGTTGTCTCTCTACATCTTCCTGAAAAAGAACCCGGGACAGTCACACACCATGCTTTCGCACGCCAACGACATCATCCGATACATGCCGATCAGTCGGTCATCGGCCGACATGCTGTCCCCCTTTCTGGATTTCGCAAACAAGAAATCGTTGTTCCAGGAGGGAATGGAAGGCCAGAATTTAGCAGATTCGGGAACACAGTCAGGTGGTGGTGGTGGTGGTGGTGGTGGTGGTGCTAAACAGGCGCAAATGGAGGCGCGCATCACGTCGTCCGGGCGCAACAATGCCACCAAGCGCAGCGTGAGCGAAACCAAGAAGAAGTTCGTGGCGGCGCAGCAGTCGTGGAAGTGCGGGCACTGCGACCGCCAGTTGCCCGCGTGGTATGAAGTGGACCACATCGTGCGCCTGGAACACGGCGGCTCCAACAATGTGGACAATTTGGTTGCGCTGTGCCGCGACTGTCACGGTAAAAAAACCGCCATGGAAACTTTTTAGCGGCATTGCATTTGTTATGGGTAATTCACGCATTTTAAATATATGCAATGTATAATAGTATCATTTATAGTGTTATGCAATCTGTGCCGGATGAACCATCTTGGAAAAAACCTGGATTTTATTTGTGGATACTTGCAATCGGCGCAATGATTTATAATTTAATTTCCTACAAAGGTTTGAATCTGATTAATCCGGTCGGGTTCTTTGTCCTGCTTTTAGGATATTACATGTTTGTAAAATTGTGGTATAGCGCATCCGTTGAATTCATTTCGTCCGCAAATGTAGGACATTCGGGCATTGCATTCATTCTAAACCTGCTGTTAACTGTTTCTGTCTTTGTGTCGTTGTGCGCGTTATTCATCAAAACGGTGTATGGGATTTTTATTCCAATTTACATGTTCATTCTCATCTATTATTTTTACAAACATCGTCAATCATCGGATGCACTGCGGGTTATCATCACACAGGGATCATTGAATGCAAATTATTTCGCGTTGAGCATTTTGTTTCCAATCAACATTGTGATGGATAAAATGA
>Ga0315284_10015669_pt1 | contig 10775 bp, 11 predicted proteins | sample YL17G09_16_MG_FD_203696 | JGI IMG/M metagenome (GOLD analysis project Ga0315284, IMG submission 203696) | Sediment microbial communities from Yellowstone Lake, YNP, Wyoming, USA - YL17G09_16 | ecosystem: Environmental > Aquatic > Freshwater > Lake > Sediment | place: USA: Wyoming | collected...
GTCGGCTTGGCCGGCGAAATGCAGGTCGGTCTGCCGGGCCTCCCACTTGACCCGCGTGCGCGGGAAGACGATGGCCGTCCCATGCTCCCACACTTCCCACTGCTTATGGAAGCGCAGCCAAGCGGCCACGACCCTGGCGACCCACGCGTGGCGGTTGTCATCGTCGAGCGCCGTGGCCATCCGCTCCCGCCACCCGGCCCTCGGCGTCGCACCGGCCCGCACGCGGCGGGCTTCCTTCGAGCAGACGACCGAGCAGTACGATCGCTGCGATCGGACCAGCAGTTTCCCGCACGGGCAGAGTCGGCGGTCGCGACGAAGTTCGGCGCACTGCGGACATCGGCGCGGCGGCCGGCCGCGCCCAGGGTACACGATCCGCCGTCCGCAGGGGCAGACGTGGTTGCACTTGGCGCAGTGGTCTGAGAAGTCGGAGATCTTCGTCCCGCATTCGCAGCGTTTGCTTCGCGGCATCGGCATGGCGGCACTGCGGGAGCGTGAAAAACAATATGACCGTTCGGCACTGCAAGTCGGCACATTCGCTCGGTTCGCCGACCGGCCCCGGCGGCGTCGGGAGGGCGGGTCGCGGCGGCCTCAAGTGGGTGTCTCGTCTGTGTAGATGATCCGCCCACGCGCTGGCCGCGCCACTCCCCTTGAGCGGCGGTCGGGCCACGGCAAGCCGGAAGGACCTTACAAGGCGGAGTGCCACGATCGGGCACCGTGGCGGCGTCCGCGTGCTGGCGCCACGCGACCCGAGGGGCATGCGGCGATTTCGCGCTGGTCAGGCGGGACGGCGCGGCTCAGGTCGGACGGCAGGCAATCGTGAGCGTGTGCGATGATGAATGGTGCATGCGGACAAGTCGACGTGTTGGCGATTCTGCTCGCCGCCCTGTTGGTCGTCGTTGGGGCATTGTGGCGGTCGGCACGGCATGCATGCCACTGCGGGGCCCTTGTCCGGCATGCCTGCCGACGCTGCGGCAACCGGCGGGTGTTGCGATTCTGCTCGCGATGCGGGTGGCCGAGGGACGGTTTGCCGACGAGTGGTTCCTCGATGGGCGGCGGCGCTGAATCGGTTGCCGAGGCGATTGCGCCAGCGTCGTCCAAAGTCGCCTTGGATCCGAGATCTCCGGTATCGCGGCTCCGCATCGGCTGGTGTCAGGAATCGTTGGCGAGGGACGGCGGGGGACACGCCGTCTTCGCGCGGGAGTCCTCCGCCGTATCGTGGTCGCTGCTGGGTGCGATCGTGGCGTCGATCGACTCCTACACACCGGAGTGGACGGCTTACCTGAGACGCATCAGCCAAGTCTTGGGGGCTCCCTGCGTCTCCGTTCGTTGGCTGGTCGAGTGGAATGACGACCCGTCCCGGACGCAGGCCGAAGTCGTGGCGGCCGCGGCTGCGGCCGAAGTGGCGGGTCGTTGAGGCTTCCGGCGTCCATCTTGCGTCTGCCGGGGCGCGACCGCCACGGCGTTCCCGCCTCGCTTCGGCCGCGCGCCGGAGATCCACGGCCGGCGCGATCCACCAGCGGTTGCGTCATGGGCATTCGACGGCGGCGGTTTCCGGACCGGGGCCGGCCCGCCCCGCCGTTTCCGTAGGCGTCCGGGCGGCGCGGCGTCGGTGGGGCATGCGAAGCTGGAACACGGACGAGCTCGCGGCCGAGTTGGCCGGGTTGATGCTGCACGCGATGCTGGCCGGCGTGCCGCTGGACTCGCTGGACCGCGACCTCCGCGCAGCGAGCGATCCGGGGCTGCCAGCCGGATCGCGCGGATACGCCCGCCTGCTGAGGAGGGCGATCGCGCGCCTTCGAGACGTGGCAATGGAGTGCGGATACCCCGCGGAGGTCGTGCGGGCATGGGGCCTGGTCCCGGTGCGGGTGGTGCTGGCCATCGGCGAGGGGCTTCTGGAGGGGCAATTCGGGAAGTTGGTGGACTGAGGACATGGCGGACGAACCGCGCTCGGCGAGATGGGGCTGTTGTAGGGCAGTGGCTCGCCGCGAGCCCATCGGCGGGAGACTACACATGACTCACGGAAACGAACCCTCGGTGTGGGTGCTGCCGTACCGACTCGTCATCATCCATTGGGCCATCACGTTCGGCCTGGACGTCGACGGCGATGCGGCGGATTCGCTCGTGCAATGGCTGCTCCACTCGGCGACCCCGTACGACGGACAATTGGGGACGGTCGGGCGCAGCCTGACAGACACCCTGCTGTGCCTCGCCGACCGGATCACGGACCGCCCCACGGCAAGGTCGCTGCGAAACGCGGCCGCCGCCGTCGTCGCCGCCCTGGCCGAGGCCAGACTCGTCGATGAGCCGCGCGGCATCCGGCCACGCGAGCATGACGGCGAGGCGGATGGCGAGCCAGGGTGTGAGGGGGATGGCGAGAAACCAGGGATATCCAGCGCCGAGACCGGTGGGCACTGCGATCCGAGCGGGCTGGAGCCGCAGGGCAAGCGGCCTGCGGACGGCGCCCCGAGCAAACACGATGCGCGCGGCAAGCGACGGATGCCCCGCGATCCGAGCGGATGGAATGCGTCCAGCAGACGAGCGCGGCGACGCTACCCAGGCGAGCGGGACGCGCCGAGCGAAAAGACGCCGCGCCGCGACCCAGCCAAGCAGAGTGTTTGCAGCGAGCGGCCCCCGCGCCGTGACCTCATCTACGCCGAGCCCGTCGATGTCCGGCTGGCCGATGGGCGATCCGGCGTCGTGCGGCACCCGCCGTTCGACGGAAGGGTGCAAGTTGTGCCGCCGGCGGACCGAAAGCGCCGCGGATGCGCCATGAATGTCCCGCTCGATGATCTCGCCGAGCGCAGCCGGATCGCGTTGGCGAAGGCGAGGGTCCGCCGCCGGGTCGAGGTCCGGGTGAGATGTTCTTCTCGCCGCTCGTGCCCGCGCATGATCCGGGGCTGGTTGACGGAGCGGAACACGGTGGAGACCAAGGACGGCACGGCCATTTGCTCGCTGGCCGACCTCTTCTGCGGGAGGTGTCCACAGCACCGGGGGGGCCGTCCGACCTTATGAAGCTCCGCGGTAGGGCGCACGGGTGATGAAGGACGCGACGACAGGACGGCACATGGCTGCAATCCTCGGCGAATTGGGGTGGCCGGCGGGAATCCCCACCGAGCGGCTCGCGGCCAGCGTGTACGACCGGGCCATGCGGAGCGGCATGTTCGAGGGCGAAGTCCTCATGGGCTATACATTCGACCGCACGCAGTTTCCGGCCGTGGTGTCACGCGACGACCGCCTGACCGTGGCGATGTACGCGTTCTGCCGCTTCGCAGCCGACAACGGGCGGCTGGAGGCGCTGCGGTACGACGGCGCGCTCGCGTCCGACGAGGTCCTGCGGTCCGACGAATGGACTTCCGCGTCGCCGAGGCTGCCGGGCATGCGCGGCCTGTACGACATCGCACGAGGCGGGTGGGATCGGGAGCAGGCGGGCGTCGCGGGAGACATGAACGCGCGGAAGTACTTCCGCGCGCCGCGGTTATCGCCCCCGGCGGGCGAGTCGGGAACGTGAACGAGGGGGAGGGCCGGGTCCTCCGCCAGGGGGAGGAAACGATGCGTCTAGCGTGCTACGTCAGGACCTCGACCGACGAGAGGCAGACCGTCCGCAGCCAGAAGGCCGAGATCGAGGCCTACATCGAGAGGCGGTCCCCGACGAGGGTCAGGTGGTTCGAGGACCTCGGCCACTCGGGCGGAAGGATTGACCGCCCCGCGTTCCAGCAGCTCATGGCCGAGGTCCGCCGCCGGCGGTTCGACGTCCTCGTGTGCTACCGGCTCGACAGGGTTTCGAGATCGCTCTTCGACGCGGTCGCCGTGCTCGACGAGCTTCGCCGGCACGATGTCAGGCTCGTGACGCTCGCCGACGGGATCAGCTTCGACGGCCCGTACGGTCAGCTCATGTACGCCCTCGTCGCGGGCCTGGCGGAGCTGGAGCGCGAGGCCATCCGTGAGCGGGTGAGGGCCGGGCTGCGCGCCGCGAGGGCGAGGGGCGTGAGGCTCGGCCGCGCGCCCGCCGACATCGACGAGGGGGAGGCCCGCCGGAGGCGGGCCGAAGGCATGACGATGCGGGAGATCGCCGAGCATTTCGACATCAGCGTGCGGACGCTCCAGCGGCGGCTGAGGGACAGCGACAGAAACCACCCCCGTCCGGCCCGATAATCATCCAACGCTTTCCTGGGCGAAGCCGCACCCCAGCCACCGAATCGACGCGCCGGAATCAGATGTCTACGTCGCACCCTTGCGGAAGCCGAGAAGGCACGCCGAAGCGCGCGCCGCGCGCTCCCGGATGGAGCATCCCCGCCAACGCACGTCGAGGGCCGTGGGCGGCTGATGGCCGTGCCGCGTCGAGGGTCGTCCCGCGTTGGCGGCCGTCCCACGGCCGCGCTCCGCTCGGCCACCGTGCCGTGCCGCGACATGGCACCGTCTCCCACCCACAAGAAAAACCGGGGCGGGCGAAAAACCCGCGGGCTTCGGGGGGTATTCCGGGGGGGGGTGGCGGAGGGGTGGTTCCGCATGGATCCCAGGCAGTGGCCGACATGCCTGACGTTGGTGTTAATGTCTGGTCACCATCCCCGCGGCCTGCTGTGCAGATGATGCCGCACTGATAGTGACATTACCTGTCACTGCGGCCTGCGAACGCCACGGAGTGCCGCGGTCGCAGGGTCTTGGCCCGCCCGCCGCGTGACGACCGACAGCCGCGCTTCAGACCAGCATGATCGAGTTCGAGGGCCGGCCGTGCATCAGCGCGCCGCGGTCGGCGTACTCGCAGACGGCCTCGTCGCTGACGGCGACCACGCGGCCGTCGGGCCTCTCGATCACGACCAGTTGGATGCCTCCGCCGCTGTTCCAGGTATCGCCGCCAAGCACTCTCGCCACTGCCTGCGCCTCGGATTCCGTCATTCAGGGGCCTCCTTGGGGAAAGCGTGCGGCCAACCATCCCGGCGGCTGGGGCGTCGAGCCGCCCGACTCGCCCTCAGTGTGGACGACTAACGGGCGCCTGGTACTGCGCCCCAGGGGAAGGCTAAACCTCAACCCCGGCTCCCGCAAGCGGCGCCATGCCGCCCCGCGCGGCGCAGGACGGCGACTGCGGCTTCGTCGTGCCTACTGCCCGAACTCGATTTGCGCGGGCGTGTAGACGGTGTCCGGCAGGCTCGTCGAGGTCCCGCCGCACAACTGGTCGTGTGTGTTGTGGCCCCACGCCCACACGGTGCCGTCGGTCTGGACGGCGACGCTGTGGGTCTGCCCGCCGCCGATCGCGGCGACTTCGGCCAGTCCGACCTGCTTCGGCACGGTCAGGTACTTGCCGTACAGCAGGTCGCCTCCGGCGGCCGCCAGCTCGTCGTCGCTCAGCCCGAGCCGCCCGTCCTGGGCCCAGCCGCAGATCCACAGCGTTCCGTCGCCCTTGAGGAACATGCTGTGCCGGTCGCCCGCCGCGACCGCCGCGACGCCAGTCAGCCCGGACACCTGCGACGGCGTCGTGTAGTTGGTCGTCCGGGTCCCAGGCGTCCAAACTCGAAGGATACCCCGCCCAGGACGATCGATCCGTCGAAGTCCGCCCGCGTCTCGGCGCAGACATCGAACCGTCCGCCGCGAACCAGCGATTGGGCTCGCGAATCGAGCGCCACGGACTCCCGGTCCAGCGTCACGAGGTTGTCAGTGATCGTCAGCGCGAACGGTCCGACTCCGTCGGGTGCGCCGCACGCGTCGGCGTCCCGCTCCGCAAGGCGGAACATGACGGACGCACGGTGCTCCTGCGCCTTCACGTTCGGGCTTGCGCGGCCAGCCGACTCGCCATCGACGACGACGGTGACGCTCTCCGCACGGAGAGCCAGCAAGATGTCATCCGGCGCGTCGGCCAGGGTGTCTTCGGGCAGCGACACCGTCGCGAGCGAGTAGTCCGCGACGCCAGCCTTCGCGGCCAGCCCCTCGTATCCGCCGATCTCGGGCACGTCGACTGCCAGGAAGGTCTCCGCACTGGACCCGGTGGACGGTGCGAATGCACCGGAGCCGCAGCCGGCGGCCGCGCACAGCCGCTCCCTGCAAAAGGTGCTGGAGACGGCAGCTCGGCAGGGCCTGAGAACCCGCCGCGCCGACGATCTCCGCGTAGCCCTACGCCGCGTCCGCCACGGGCGGCGTGTAGTTCAGCCAAAGCACTTCCGTACGCCTGGCGTGCCGCTTGTTCTTCTTCGTCGATGCGCTGCTGACCGTGTCGATCTCGATCCGGTGCCAGCGGGCAAGCATCTCGTCGTACAGGGCGCTCGCGTATCCGCTGAGCACGACCTTGCCCTTGTATTCCCGCAGCCGAAGCAAGAGCCGGGCGTGATCCGCATCCGTCATCTCGTGGTCGTACGAGTTGCGGTTCTGCCTGCGGCGCGTCGAGTGCAGGTAGGGGGGATCGCAATACGCCAAGGTGTTCTCCGACTCGTACCGGTCCAACACCGCTTTCCACGACCCGCACTCGATCTGGGCGGCCTGCAACCGCAGACCCGCGACCGCCAGCCGTTCAGGTAGTCTCATCCACATGCTGGTCCGGCCGCTGACGCCCGCGGTCGTCTTGCCGGTCGCGTAGGACCAGTCCGAGGGGCGGCGCCCCACGCCGTTGCGGGCCTGCCGCGTAGCGACGAGGAACAGCCGCGCGCGCTCGGCGTCGTCCTTCCATCGCCCCGCCTTCCGCGCCGCGAGGGCGTCGCAGAACTCCTCGCGGCTCCACGGCGTGCCCTCGACCAAATCGATGAATCCGTCGCGCTTGGCCCCGTCTCGCAACACGCGGAAGAAATTGACGAGGTCGCCATGCACGTCGTTGACGACCTCGACGGGACTCGGCGGCTTGGCGAAGAACACGCTGCCCCCGCCGAGGAACGGTTCGACGTAGGTCCGGTGCGGCGGAAACAGCTTGACGATCGTGGGCGCGAGTCGGCCCTTCGCGCCGTACCACGCCAGCGGCGAGGGGGGCATGCCGCCGCCGTTCCTTCGGCATTTTCGGGTGGGATCGTCGCCCGGCGCAGTCGCCCGCGGCTGGCGCCCGGCGCGTGTGCTGCTGCGGAATGGTCCGCCGGTGGGTTCGTTTGCCCGAGGCAGGCTGCCCGTCAGCGCCGCGACCAGGCGCTCGGCCACCGCCCTGACCACCGGCACGGCGACGCTGTTGCCCAACAGGTTGTACCTGCGGGTGACGCTGACCGACGAGAGGTCGTAGCCGTTCGGGAAGCCCTGCGCCGGCTGGTACTCCAGCGGCGTGGGGCGCCACCACGTTCTTCCGTCGGGCCGGATGATGACGTTATTCTCCGTGCCGCTGCTGCTACTCAGCAGGGCGTGGAAGTGCGTGCGCTCGGCGAACATGTACCCGTGGTTGCTGCGTTTGGCGCGGTCCATGTCCTTCTTCCGACGCAGGTAAGTCCGGTACTTTTCGGAGAAGTCGAAGCGTTGCGGCACATCCTTGTCCGGTTCCAGAATCTCCTGGAGGTTCGTCGCGGGCGATCCGCCGACCGGGAAGCTGAACCCCCTGACGCCAACCGATCGAAGGATGCCGACGACGAACACGCGGCGCCTACTCTGCGCGAGTCCGAAGTTTCGCGCGTCGAGGACGGCGTCGTGGACTTCATAGCCGAGGCGCTCCAGTTGCGCCTTGAGGTCGGCGAAGGGCCGGCCGCCGTGGATGTGGCGGAAGTTCTCGACGTTCTCGAAGACCAACGCCTTGGGCTGCCTGCATTGCAGGATTCGGACGAGGTGGCGGATCAGGCCGCCGCGGGGGTCAGCCATCCCGCGGCGCTTGCCTTGGAGGCTGAACGACTGGCAACTGCCGCTCCAGTTCCGCGACGCGACGCTCCAGCACCGCGCAACGCGGACACGATGGACTTGTTTCCGGCGGCTCCGCCATCAGGAACAGATATCGGCAACACGAACGTCAGGATATCACAGGAAAACGCGGTAAACAGATACGTTTGGGGGAGCAGGCCAGCTGCACGCCCCAGTCGGTCGGGGGCTGAACCCGACGTGTCGCTTTACACGCGACGGCACGAGAAACGCGGCCTTCCGTGTGATTTGTCCCGCATCCATGCCATAGGTCCTCCAATGACAAACACTCGGACAACTTCATCAGCTCGGGCCGCGTAGTAAGGGAGCGTATGTGGAGCTGGAGTGCTACTTCACCTGTTGCATCTGTACACGCAAACCTGGCAGCGGCCATCCGAGCTGCGGAACTGCTTCGTCGATCGTCTCGTTAATAACATAGATATCGCCCTCCACGTCAGCGTCTCCGGCGTCGACGGCCTCCCCCGCCAATCGAACGGTGTCACGCTTCTGATCGTCGTAAACATAGCAGTCAACGAAGCGAATTCCTCCTTGTGCTCCATTGACGCTCCGACCGCTGAGCTCCAAGTACACCGGAGCTTCGGACGCCAGGCGCGCCACATCACGCCACTCGCAGTCCACAAAGCGTAACTCGATCGCTGAACCCATATTCCACTTGCATGCGACGCCGGCATACTGAATGTTTTGGCACGTGCAGTTTTGGAATTCGATGAATCCTCCCGGAGCCCCCTCGGTGGACAACAGAGCGCGCAGCCCCGGCTGGCGTGAACCCTCCACACGGCAGCCAACAATGTGGATCGACACGGGTTGCGATGACACTGTCAGACGTTCCAAGTTCGCCATGAAGCCACTTCCCGCGTTTCCGATTGCCGTACAATCTTTCACCTCGATGTCCACCATGAGGTCACGCGGATGACTGGGCTCCAAATCGATCCCCGCCTGTGGCGCAGTTCCGATCGTTCCGCTGAACGTGCTATTGACGATCGAAAGCTTCTCGGCCGAGATGACGCTGATCCCTTGTCGGTAGTTGTCGTGACAATCGCAATCGCGGATGACCACATTGTGGCATGCGATTCGCCGGTCATCCTCCGTGGGACCCAAGTAGATACCATCCCCGCCCGAACTTTGCAGCGATAGACCGAGGACTTGGACGTTGTCGACTCCGCGAAGGGAAAGCACATGGCGCAATTCCGAGGTGCTATAGCCGTTACTGGTATAATCGGCCTTTCTCATGCGTAGCACCGCCTGGTACCCGCGAAGCGTGACATTCGTCACTTCGTCCCCGGACAACAGGCAATCGCGCACGCCACGGAACGCACCCTCTTTGGCCATGAGCACTACGCCGGGCTCGAATAGGATCTCCTGGTTACTGACTAAGAATAACGAGCGGACAATCCATTCTTTTCCTACATACGGAATCAAAACGGTTTTTGCGCCCGAGGCTATCGCGCTTTGGATGGCGTTCGTCGCGTCATTGGCATCAAACCCCCACCAGGTCGCGTTTGCCGTGGAAAGCTGTCCCGCGAGGACCTGAGCAATGGCATCGTTGTTCCTGAAGCTACCCGGCGGGTCGGCAGCGTTCGTCTCCCCCGCGCAAAGGGAACAAGGCACAATTACTTGTACTTGGTCGATCCCAAACACACTGCCCTGCGCGACGGACAACTCGAACACGAGGGTCGCCGACGCCGGAAGATTCGCTGGCGCGAGAAAGGTTGTTGTACTGCGCAGTGGGTTGACAAGGGCGACTGCCGGGCCCTCGACCTGCCGCCACACAAAAGTTAAGGGCCCCGTTCCGGTTCCGCGGCTTGCGGACCCGTCCAGCGTAACCGACGCACCGGCCTGCGCTTCGAGGTCGACGCCCGCATCAGCGAGAACTTCCGTCTCGCCAACGATCGGTTCCTCAACTGATGGCGGCTCATTCACCTGAGGAGCGGGTGACGGCGTATCCGGCGGCGGCACAGACGTCGTGGGGAGCGACACCCTTTCGTCGGTTGAAAGGACGGTCCCGTCGCGAAAATCCGCCTGGAGGACTACAACGTAGTCGCCAGGCCAGCTGTACGTGTGCTCAACCCTTGAACCGCCGCCGGTCCGACCGTCTCCGAACTCCCAACGAAAAACGACGCCGTCGGAATCGGCTGAGTCCAGAACTTGCGCCTCGAACACCATGGACCGTGGATCGCAGCAGAATACCGGTGCAAATGTGAAGGATACAGACGTCTGAGGGCTTGTAGCTGACGGCGAAACAGCGTCATTGCGGTCCGGCTGATTCGCATTCACGTTGGAAGCGAGTGTCGGCGGCGGCGACTTTCCGTTCTCGACCGATCCGCATCCGCCCACGCACATCCCAACGAGCGCTATAACAGGTAGGCTGTAGATGGGCGACCACTCGGACGGGATCCCTGCTTTCTGGACGCCTAGTCGCGTACCATTGGACATTTTCGTCCCCTCCAACGGCGGATACAGGTGAACCTACCCGGAAGGTTTTCCAAGTCTTCGCATCTTTCCTTGTTTACAATGTACGATTTCCTACTCGAGTTGCGCGCCGACCGGCTCGTCGGAGTCTTATAACTCAAACGGACCCACAAATGAAAGCACGACCGCTGTCGTGGCTGCACGCGTTCGAGTCGGGTTCCAACGGTTGACGGCCGTCGCGACGTCGATTCCGCCGAAGACGGTTTCCAGAACGTGAGCCGGTAAGAAGAACGTCTGTTGGTCCACGACCGATTAACGAACAGCGAACATGAGGTGGATGACCAGCACGGCCAGAAGCGCCCAGCGGACCAACCGCGACAAGGCACTTTTCGCGTCGCAAGACCCCATACGGCCGCTGGAAGAAGATCGGAAAGTTCAGGGCGACAAAGCCGTCGCTGTTCAAGAGCCGCCGGGCCGAGAACGTCGTGTTCAAGGCGGCGTTGCGGAAACTGTGGCCGACGAAGACCGAGCTGAGATTCGTGCCCAGCGTATGGTTGTGGTTG
>Ga0315284_10015670_pt1 | contig 10774 bp, 6 predicted proteins | sample YL17G09_16_MG_FD_203696 | JGI IMG/M metagenome (GOLD analysis project Ga0315284, IMG submission 203696) | Sediment microbial communities from Yellowstone Lake, YNP, Wyoming, USA - YL17G09_16 | ecosystem: Environmental > Aquatic > Freshwater > Lake > Sediment | place: USA: Wyoming | collected...
GGCCAGGCTATCTTGCTGCCAACAGGGTAGCCGAGGACCTGGGCGTTAAGAAGTGGTGGAAACCCACAAAGGAGATGGAGAAGTACATTAAGACATACCTGGAATGACCGCTCAGGCTGCCTGTTTTATAACAACCGCCAATGGCGGTTGAAAGGAAAGAGACTATGAGCGATTCAACTAAGGAGCTATACGATTCCTACCCATCGGGAGTGACGCGGCGTAGCAACTAGGGACCGAACTCCGTTCTGGCGATAATATCATCTTGAATGAGCTTGCCCAGATCGGTGAAGAAGGCGCTGTATCCGGAGACTCTGACCACCAAATCCCTGTGGTTTTGCGGATGCTGTTGGGCATCTTCCAATGTTTCGCGCGACACCACGTTGAACTGCAGATGCATGCCGCCCAAATAGAAATAGGTCTTGACTAACGACATGACCTTTCTCAGCGTGCCCTCGTCCCGAACCAGAGACGGAAGGAGTCTGAGATTCAAGGCATTCCCATTGGACATTAGCCTGTGCTCCAGTTTGGCTGCGGACTTGAGCACTGCCGTTGGCCCCTTCCTCTCCCGCGCATTGACTGGGGATATGCCGTTCGAAATCGCTTCTGCCGCCATTCTGCCATCGGGGGTGGCACCCAAGAACAGGCCATCAAGGACGTGGGTCCCATAGGAGTAAAACGACGGTCTGAAGTGCCCTCCCCTAATGCTCTGGTGCTTTGTCACCTCACCACAGAAGAAGCTCGCAACTTCCCTAGCTATAGAGTCCACATAGTCGTCATCGTTTCCATACTTGGGAGCTCGGTTGATTAACAATTGCCGCAGGTCGTCCTTTCCCTCAAAGTTCGTTCGCAGCAACTCAAGCACCTCAGACATAGTCAGCACTCGGTCATCGAAAACGAGTTTTCGGATCGCTGCCAGAGAGTCAGCAGTGGTGCCCAAACCCCTTGCTGTGATGGAGCCAAAGTTGTAGCGCGCTCCGCCATCCGTTGCATCCTTGCCGTTTTCAACACAGCCCGTGAGGGTGGCGGAGACGAAGGGCGCAGGGAATTCTGCCCGATAGACTGCATCCTTTGCGTTCACCGCATCGGCTACCATCTTCACATTGTGCTCCAGCTGTCTACGGAAGGCATCCATTAGGTCGTCGAAGCTCTTGAAGCTTGATGGATCACCCGTGCACAACCCCTGCCCGGGCATCAGGCGATAGTCGCCATTGGTGAGCACCATTTCGAAAACCCCGCCGAGCTTGAGATCGTTGCCACCAGTGCAGGCAAAGGTGTCCCCAGAGCCAGTAGGCTCAACGCAGCCAACGATGGCGTAGTCCCTTGCGTCTTCTAAGGTGTATCCGTCACGGAGCAAGGCTGGAATAATCACCTCATCGTTGTAGAATGCCTGCCCCGAAGTCGACCTGTAGACTTGGCATGCCCTCAGCAGAAAATTTTCGGGGGTTCTGCTATGAATCCTCATTGCCAGGTTGTTGACGACAGCCCTCAATTTGGCGGATGATTCCAAGATCATGTAGGACAATTCGTTGGTGGCATCGCTACCATCTTTGGTCTGGCCACCTATGGTAATTGGCTGCGGGCTTGTGCCCAGTGTACTGGCAACGTCCGCCCCAGCTTCAGGGAGCAAAAGTATATTTGATGTCAGCTTGAGTTGTAGCTCGTCAATAAGCTCCTGCGCCCCTGCTTCGGTGATTGTTCCCGCCTCCACATCTCTCCCGTAGAATGGATACAGATACTGATCGACCCTCCCAAGGGCGAAGGTTGCGGCCATACCATAGCTGATATTAGCGATCACCTGCGTAAACCACAGGCACTGCATTGCTTCATGGAACGTTCTGGGAGGATTGGCAGGGACCCGTCGGCAGTTCCCCGCCATCTTTAGCAGCTCACGTCTCCTGCCTGGACTTGCTTCCATCTTCGCCAGCCTCTCTGCCTCCTTAGCAAACCTGTGAGCGAAGGCGATGGCGCCCCCGCAGCAGATGATCACTGCCAGGAGGAAGTCTGCCCCCTTGCTCTCATCAGGATTCTCTGCTTGCAGTTTTTCCAAGCGCTTCTTTGCCTTTTCTTTGATTCCGCCAAGACCCTGGCGTATCACGTTCTCATGTCCTAACACCAGGTGCCCTTGGACATCGAATATGTCGATAGCAAGGTTTGGGCAATTTCTATCGATTTCGCCGAGCAGTTTCACTTTCATGAGGCCCTTTTCGGCCCACAGTGAGGCTTTCTTGTCTCGAATCGATTTCCCCTTCCAGTAGGGTAGAATTTCCTCTCTCAAGGCCCGTTTGTCGTCCTCCCTTATAATGAAGGGCCGTTTCCTCATCCCCATCGTGTCCATCTCCATCTCGAGGACAGCGTTAATGTCGCCGCGCTCTACAGGGATTGCTCCTGCAAGGTGCTTGCTTGTTGTATTGCCAACAATGAGATCCTCCTCGGTGATGTAGATGGTCATCTCGGCAAGCGTTTTAGCCAGGGCCTTTGCTGCCCTTATGGCCGGTGGCTGCCCCTCCGTTTCCTGATAGCTCTTTGTATAGAGACGAGCCCTTTCGATGCAGACCTCGTAAGGGGAGGAAAGCAGCTTTTCCTTCATCCTCTCGATTCTAGATTGAGTTGTCCCTAGCGTTTGCACCTCTTGCCTCCCCCTCGACTAGCTGGCCCACACGTAATACTGGTCCAGACTTCTCGTGTCTGGCCCGGTACGCCTTTCATTCTCATTGTGGCTAGATCGATTCCACGCTCGTCGCTGGCAGAGCCATGGTAGATCACCATCGGGCTTGTGTCAATTGTTTCCCACAGTCCCATCCAGTGTGCAGGATGAATGACCGAAGAGATCTCGCTCCCAACTTCGGTACTACTTTTAGGTCGTCCGCCAGCTTATCTGAGTTTGACATTGAACAAGTCGATGAAATGTTAAGGTGAAGACGCTCAAGCTGTCCGGTGCCTGTCGGACTGCACATTACAAGCTTCTGTGCAATGCTATACATTCTGGACTTTTGTTACGGTTCCGAAAATATTCAAAATATGTAAAGGTTTAGAGATTCCCCTCTTAGGTTCCTATTTTAGGTATATTGGCTCTTAAAACACTACAAGTCCGGCACTCGTGCAGCCGTTTTTCGGGAACAGCCGGCTGCCCCGCCCCCCGCGCAAGCACAGGCACAAGCGCAGGCACAAGCGCAGGCACACGAGACACAGGCGCAAGCGCAGGATGGGGTGTGAGGCGGATTTTGAGCTTGTCAGAATCGCCCGCGCAGGCAGTCTATTATGGCTCCAAATGGGGTATAATTTCAGGATATTCGCTGGTTATGCTATATACAACTCACAATTCCCCATTTTATATTGAACCATAAGAAGCCGATCTAAAGGGTCACGACGGAAATCAGGGATACTCATTAATCGACTCTCTAACTCTTGTAATTCTTCTGTTAATTTGAAACGGTGTCGAACCGTTCCCCCTTCCGTCACTCTGTCGCCTGTTTCTTCTAAAACGATCAACCACAGTCAAGAACATCTAAAGGATGAGAACGAGTTGTGAGATTGATGGGAGGTGTGACTGTGATACGAGCGTCAGTACTATATCCAAACGAGCCAGGCAAGAAATTTGATTTAGTGGAAGTATATCAAATTCCGCTATATTGTTTTGATTGAACCCAGGACCCTGGCTTCTATAGCCCTCATCTTCTGCGCTTGCTCGGGAAGCTCGTGGTCATAGCCCAATAGATGTAACACTATCCTGCGGAGAGACGAAGCGCTCATCTTTTGTGCTCCGTTCAGAAAGCGCGGACGCTATGACATCGGTGGTTCTATCGACATTGCGGTAAGTTCGATTAAGTTCGTGGACAGTTTCATCGCCGGCAAACGCCTTACATCGATTTATTTAAGAATTTATCAATTCTATTAGCGGCATTTTCGCGTATATTATAGTAGTAAAAGTAATAATCAAAGCCATGATACACTCCTCTACCCATCGATGGAGCCAGTTCATATATCATGTCCTCATCTGCGGTGGTGCAGATCAGTACGCCCTGCGCTTTGTCGATCCTGGCATCGGCATACTGCGGCACCTGCGAAAATTTCGGCGTTACCGGGTCCGGCATATAAGACCCCAGCCCTTGACCGGTGGTGGCCAGAGTTTCATCTCTCGTCCAGGTTATGGGATTTATGACCTCGCCCACCAGGCCGCTCAGGACCGGATTGGCTCCAGGAGCGACGTCGGGGGCCTGGGTATTGTAGGAAATTATCACCCCCGTATCGTCCGGCCCCGTAGCGAACTTCAAAAACGGATTTTCAGCCAGGTACTCGACAGTGACGGGGAAGCCGATAACGTAAGCCGCAACCATATTTTTAAGCACGTCGGGATGGTCTTTCATGTATACGGACAACAGGTTGATCAGCACATTCGATCCCTGAGAATGACCGGCCAAAATAAACGGACGGCCGTTATTGTAGTGCCGGATATAATAATCGAAGGCCGCCACGGCGTCCGTTGTGGGTATGCCGGCACAAATCTCTAATCGATCGACCGGTGACAGGTTATTTTGCCGATAATACGGGGCATAAATATTGGCTACGGTGGCAAAGGCAGAAGCCTGGGTAGCTATGGATAAAGGTGCTCGGGTTCTCAAAGAAGGCTCATCGATCGCACAAATCGTGGGATAGGGGTCGCTGTTGGTCCAGGCGGTCGGAATCAGGAAAAATACATCTACCTTTTTATCGATCACGGAAGGCAGCGCCACCCAGTTTTCAGGTTTTGAGTAGTCGACGGCCGTTGCAGTGGGTGTTGGAATAGCCGTATTCGTAGTGGAAACCGTACCATTATTTCCACAGGCTGTCAAGGGGATACCTAAAAGAATTACCAGGAGCAAAAGCTGATAGAATATTTTCGGCATACGTTCCTCGTTTGAAAAAAACTAAAAATCGGGTCCTCCACCTTCATTAGCCTCAGTATAAAGTGGGCCGATGATAAACATCAATATTACTATCGTTTATTAGTAAACCTCAATAAACTACCCACTACCACTAATAACAACAGCTGTAGCAACATTTCCTCGAGCAATTCTGGTTCTTGGCCAGGCAGGTCAGATTATATTTTCGCGGCAAATGCCGAATAATAGATCAAAATTGTGGGCATGTGGCCGGCAGGGTCGATGACTGGATACCCTGGTATATCGCGTTGTCCACCGTCAAATTGCCTGAGGCGTCTATCGTCACTGTCCAGACAGTGTCATAATCGTCACCCGGCCAGTCAGGCGCCGTTGGACCGCCTCCGTTCGGGAAATAGCTCGAAAGCAGCGCGTTTATTGTCGTGGGGATATGCTCGTGCTCCCACGCTACCAGTACCTTCTGATTGGATAATTGGCCCCCGTTGAAGAAAAAGGCACTGGTATAACTGGCCAGCTTGGGCGGATTCTGAGAGAATATCTCGAAGTTGGCGGCCAAATAATAGGGCAAATTGTTGGCGATAGCGTATGGGGCCACGGTCAATGAAGGTCTGACATACGAACCTATAAAGGTTCCTATTATGCCAGCCTGGGCGGGATCGATTGAATAAACCAGGTTGGGGCTGATCTTACCGCGCAGCGCATTCGGAAGCGCCAGCGCCCGCCATTGCCCAGCGGCAACATTATTGCCGTCGTCCCATATTCCCTGCGGATGCGCCTCGGCGTGCCGTATCAGGTAAATGGTTTCGTTGGTGTTGATCCCTGCCGGAATTACGGCGCCGCCGGTACCTCCGGTCACTGTGATGCTGAAAGGCGTCTGCACCGGGCCTGAACTGACTAGCGCCGCCGAAGGCAGCGCAGGGTAAGTGGAGGGCGGATTCAGATTACTATTATAGGTAGTCAGGCTGGCGCTCCCCGACGGAGCGATCGAGATCGCGTAGATATGGTTGGGACCCTTATAGCTGGCCGGTAAAGCCAGGTTATAGCCATTGAGATTGTTGATATTTGCCAAAAGCCCGCTGACGGTTTCCCAGGGTGCCGAAAAGACATAAAAACCAGCGACCTTGGCCTTTATGATACTATCCAGCAGGGCTTCGTTATCGCCTCCCTGGTCATTGAAATCCAGTCCCTGGCAACCGATGCTGGGGATTAGCGGTATGGCAACTCCGCGGGGCACAGGCCCTGGCGCGTAAGATACACTGATCGGAAAACTGTTGGCGGTATATAGAGGCCCGCTCGCCATGTCAAAAGGCAGGGTGAACTGATTGAGAAGGGCAAATTGCTGAATGGTGACCAGTGCCGTCATATCAGGGTAATTGTGGGTGGTCTGTAAATGGGTCATCGGTTCAAGCGCGTAGATTTTAGTTACATTCTGCTTTCCCAGTACTTGTTGTTTCAGGAAAGTGCCCATCATGAGCGACCTCTGTAAACCCTGGTTGGTAAGGTTAGCGGTGTGGGGGTCGATGTCCCCAGAAGCGTTGAAAGCCACATCCTCGCTAACCACAAAGATCAGGTTGAGGTTACCGGTGCTTAATGAAGCGGGTGCGGCGGGAGGCCCTCCCCCTCCGCAAGCTGCCAGAATAAAACTTAACCAAAGCACAAAAACTAATAGTGTAACTTTTTTCATAATTAATCTCTTTTAATTCCTCACTTACCTCGCGAGGAGCTCTTCGCGGTTTTGCCTTAGGTCCATTCCGGTTGGTGCGGCGGGATAAGGTAGACTGCCCATCAACCCTGTCCAAAGGATGCGATTGTAGGTCGGGAAATCCATCATATCTGCGGAGGTAAAGTCCAGCCCTTTCGTGACCTCTGCCCAGTATGCCGCGTCGTGCGCTATCGTGGGCACGATCAGGCTGGCCGGCCTGGGAGGCAGCAGGCTCTCCAGTTTTGTATTATAGAGAGCCGGTGAAGGAGCGGCGGTAAAACTCCACTTGCTCGGCGTTGTGTTGAAGACATCAGCCATGGGTCTCCCGAGTGCGTCGTTCAGGTTCATCGGCGGGAGGCCCAGGACCATTTCTATCGTACGTATAAAATCGATGGTATTGTACTGCGTGGAGACCAGTGCACCCTGTTTCACATAAGCACCGGCGATGAACGCAGGGCTGCGATGCGAATCGACGTGATCAGGACCATCCTGGGCATCGTCTTCAATGATAAAGATCAGCGTGTTGTTGGCGTACTTGCTGCCTGCGATCTTTTGAATCAGCAGACCAACCGCATAGTCGTTATCAGCTTGTTGCAGCTCTGGAGTATTCACGCCGTCAATCGCGGTGGCGAAGTTTCCGGTGTGATCGTTCATAAAGCGGACCAGGTTTAAATTAGGAAGATCCTCTCCACCATTGACGTACTTGGTGTCGAATTCCCGCTCCCACTCCTTGAAACGCCAATAATCCGGATACGTGGGATCCCAACCGCGGAAGTACGGATCAGTATACGGGATGAGGGAAACAGCGGTAGGGTAAGCCGTAACCGTGTTGGTTGAGGCCGGATCGTGAGCGAGAGAAAGGCTATAGATGGAAGTTGGGGGGAATGCATAGCGGGTACCATCAATGGCGAACCCATAGTTTCGCACGGTGAGTTTTGCCCGCAACGCAGCGTCCCACAAAAAGCCGGTATTGATTTCATTGTCCGGTCCATCCGGCGCACCCGTATCGGTCTGGCCCGGCAGCACATCCGGATCGCCCGACGTCAGGGGATTGGCGGTCTGACGCTCGGCGACGCCCGGAAGGGCAACGTTCACGCTACGATTCAAACCACCTTGTTCGAGGCTGAGGCCGCGTCCCGCGTAGGCCACAGGGTATTGGCTTTCTACCATGTTTTGAGCCTGAGCCGCCGTGGACCACGCCCAGCCATCATAGCTGACTTCAGCGGTGCACATAAAGTTATCCAAGGTGACGAACGTTCGAGCCAACGAGTGCAAATTTGGGGTGAGCGCCTTGCCGAATTCAGCCAAAGCAGGGTCGCCGTTGCCGATCTCAAGGTCGCCCAGAATCTGATCGTAGGTCCGATTTTCCTTGATGATAAAGATCACGTGCTTGACACCCTGACGTACGGCGTCCATGACGGCCACGTCATTTGTACTCACGGTGCTTGAGAAACGGTTGTTCGCGGCTACCTGCGCCGTGAGCGTCAGGAGTTCCTCTTCATCCGGGGTCGGGAAGCTCTGTAGACCCGCTTTGGTCAACTGGGGATTATAGGCATTACTGGCATAGCCATTCTGGTGTGTCGGCGGGCCGTAGCTATAGTACATGGTCGGGTTTGCACCTGTCGGCGACTTGGCATTCACCACATACACATATTTGCCGTCGTCGCTTAAACTCACGGAGGTCGGGTACCAACCGGTCGGAATGAGTCCAACCACCCTGGAACCCCGGTCGCTCGCGCCAAGCGCAATCACCGCCACGGCATTCAGATTGCCGATCGTCACATAGAGCAGCTTTTCATCCGGGGATAGCGCCACGCTGTTGGGGTTCGCTCCTTTATACTTCTCCAGTGCGGCAGGCAAGACTGACCCACGCGGCAGTACCGGAATCGTTTCGAGGATGACGTTCCCGGCAGTGTCGATGACATCGATGGTATCCGCCTGGTCATCGACGACATACAGCCGGGTCTGGGCGGCGTTCAGCGTCATCTTGTTCGGTTGACCTTTTACGGGAATGCGAGCCGTTATTACCGGTTTTTCGCCCAGATTCACGACAACGATCTCGCGGTCGCGCAGGCTTGACACGTACGCAGTGGCGCTCGATCCGGTCCCTTTCACCGCCACCCAAAACGGATATTCCCCACCCGGTACGCCCACCCTGGCAGGGTCGTTCTTGCCGGGGCGCAGGTCAAGTTCCGTTCCCTTGGACCATTGGCCCAGTCCCCCGGTAAAAACCGTGATCGAGTCGTTATAATAATTCGCCACCACCAGCGTCAGGCCATCCTGCGAGATCGCCACACCAGCGGCCATGGGTTTTACCGCAACCATCTGGTTGATCGGGACCTGTTCGCCGGCAGGCGGCTCTACAACCAGGCCGTTGCCCGCGGGATGGTTCAAGGCAAGCTCTGTGGCGTGCTGCCAGGATCCGCCAGCATTCAGGGTAAAGACATGGACATTGTCACCGCCGGCCTTCGCGGGGTTAAAGGCGCCGGTGGCGTCATAGGGAAGGTCTCCCGATCCGCTGGATACGTAGAAAGCCGTCCCGTTAGGATCGAATACCATCCCGTAGTAGGTATTGGGGACCAAGATCACTTGCTTCTTGATCGGCTTGTTCGTCGAAATGTCATAAACGAACACGTACTCTTGCGAATCCGGCCAGTTGAAATAGGTGCCGAAGGCATCTGGCTTGCCGTCGGTTCTAAAGACGCGGTTGTAGCCACTCGTCAGGACCAGCAGGATCTTCTTATCTGGACTCACCAGGGTAGTAGCCGCCTGCCCGGCCAGCCAGTCTGGATTGTCGGCCAGGCCGGGATTCAACGATTCGAATGTGGAACCCCGGGGTGCCAGCGGCGTAATCTGTTGGCCCATATTGGGTAGCAACTGGATGTCCTTCGGGTTTGGTTGGGGCCCTCGCCCGCACGAACTGAGGACAGTGGCGGCAATAACCAGCACCGCCATCCACAAATAAGCCATACAACGGATTTTCAACTCATTCCCTTCCTTTGGTCTGCCCCCATCAATAGTGAGGTTGACCCTGACCCCGAAAGATGTACCACTTGTTAAGTTAGTGCCACCAGCATAGCTTCACTCCAAAATTTGGCGTCTGCCGTGGCAGCATCTTTTATGCTCCTGTGCCTGAGTATACCCCGGGGGAAGCATGTCTTGACAAGCCCCTTTCAGGTAATCTTTTTTCAAAAGATTACCCAGGGGGCGAGTCTCCATTAGCGTAGGGATTACCCCAGAAGGGTTACTGCTTTGTGCAATCATGCTAACGCAGTATAGCCCAGCCTCCACACCCAAAACATAGCCAGCACCACTCCCAGGCTCTAAAATTCAAAACAAGCCCCTCAATTTCGCAAACCATACCTTTAAAAACATACCCGGGTAAATTGCTAGGAAAATCGTAAACGTGCGCTTGCTATTTTCCCCAAAAGAGAGTATATTCCTACGCGAAGACCATGGCACTATAACGTCCACAATAGAGCTTGGCGTGGGCAAATGCCTGCAGTGTGGCCTTCGCAATTTGGGTGGAGGTGTATGTGTGTGCCATGAAAAACCCTGAGAGTCGTTTTACAATGTCTTTATTGAGGTATAGAGAGGCAATAATTACAAAATTGGAGAATATGGAAAAAACCCTGCTTGAAATTCAAAGAGACATCCATATTCAGACTCTAGCTGCCGATGCCAAGCTGGGCCGTAGCCATCGCCAGGCTAAGGGTGTGCTAAATGGATTTGCCGCCAAAATTGATAAGATGGTGAAAGATATCGAAGAGATTAAGCAATCAACGAAGTGATAAACCTTCATTTAACCTGAAATCTTGACTCGTGCTCCCTTCGATACCTGCTTCAAAACCAAGGCCCTATGGAGCGCCTAGTCTTGTGGGTGTGAAAGTTATATTTATGCGTGCCATCCCCTTTTAGGAGCAGGTAACCCCTCGGAGAGAATACCAGGGTAACAAAACGCTATTCTGTGCAGTTCAATAGTGTCGCTTCGCTCACTCGGCGCTCCAAAATGGAGATGGTGGCTCTGTGATTTAGGAGCGGAGCGGAGAATTAGGCGCTCCGAAAACGCTCAGTTTCGGCGCTCGGGCCTGAGCGATGAGAGTAATGTTGCCGATTGAATAGGTAGTAAACCGAAGGTTTAAGACTCCGTGATTAGGAGCAGGGAGTCGGGGTTCTGAATCTGCGGCGACTGCTT
>Ga0315284_10015675_pt1 | contig 10772 bp, 10 predicted proteins | sample YL17G09_16_MG_FD_203696 | JGI IMG/M metagenome (GOLD analysis project Ga0315284, IMG submission 203696) | Sediment microbial communities from Yellowstone Lake, YNP, Wyoming, USA - YL17G09_16 | ecosystem: Environmental > Aquatic > Freshwater > Lake > Sediment | place: USA: Wyoming | collected...
CAATCCTATAATACAGATAAAAATCATTGCTATCAAGAACTTTTCTCTTTATTTCTATTAAATCTCCCTCTTTTGGCTCCAGAATCCTTATAGCTGGGTCTTTTATGCTGATTTTGGGCATCTGCTTGTCGGTTGCGTTGTATTTTTTTAGAATTGCCTCCTTCTCCTCAGGGCTCAGTTTCCTGTGCTCGGGGACCAGAAAATGCTCATTAACCAAAATGTCTTTCTTTACCATGATCGAAGGTTTTTTGGGCCCGACGCGATTTTCGATGGACAAGCCAAAAGAGCCGTCTGTGTTCGAATTCGCGGTCAAATTCCCCATTTCAGGGAAAATCACTCGCGCGACATCCAGATTTCTTTGGACATGCCAGGTTTAGCCTCGTCATTGGGCATTATTTAATACCCTCAAAACTTTTAAACTGATGTATTGCCCCCTTTAAAGGGCAATATTCTTAAAAGTCTGGCGCTCTACCAGCTTACTCCCGGTATCCTATTCTCCTGACCAAATTAGCCGAGGGAAACCCTTTCTTTGGGGTGACCCTCAGACCTTTCTTTGGAAAGAAAGGGATACGGACTGAGCTACGGGCCCATGTATATACTTGGCAGGATAGTTTTAAATTGTGAAGCTAAAAACGCCAAAAGTATAATAAAAGGGGTATAATTATGGAATTTCTGACAAAAATCAGAAAAGTGCTCTTTGAGCCGAGTAAGTTCTTCACAAACCTGAAGAAAGAAAAAGGCATCAAGGAGGCTTTCATTTACTTTGCCTTGCTCTCCGCAGTTAACACACTCCTTGCGGCAATTGTTGCCCATCTCGGCTTCATATATTTCCCCAATATTTTTGATATACCTAATTTGTACCAGCTTACCAATTACGGGCCACAGCCTGACTTTGTCTGGTTCATAGGGTTTTACCTTTTCTGGCTCGCTTTAAGCTTCGTCGCAGCAGGGCTGCTTCACTTATGGATTAAGATTCTTGGTGGAAAGGGAGACTACACCAAAACTTATCAGTTATATGCATATTCCAGAACTCCTGACCGTATTCTTGGCTGGATTCCGTTTGTCGGCTTTCTCTCATGGCTCTATAGCCTCGCACTTATAATAATCGGCACTCAAAAAGTTCATGGAGTTGAAAGGAAAAGGGCCTATCTGATGTACGCGATTCCAATTATAGTTATTGCAACCCTGATATTCCTTTCAGTAATGCTTTTAGGCTTTTTGCTGGGCCTACTTCCTTTAGAATATATACCCTAACTGATAAGATTATGGAGATATTGAAAAAGATCAAATCGGTGCTTTTCCAGCCAAGCAAATTCTTTGAGAGCCTTAAAAAGGAGAAGGGGGTTAAGGAAGCATTTAAATATTTTCTTGTACTTTCCTTTGTAAGCACGATCTTGGGAATTATAGCGGGAAGGTTATTTTACGATTACTATATGAGCCTTATGAACACTATGTACGGAGGCGCATTTCCGATGCCGCAGCAGACAATAGAGAGTATTGTTATTTTCCCGTTTGTCTGGTTTATTTTCGGCCTTTTCCTTAGCTTCATTATAGCAGGGATATTGCACGTCTGGATTTTGATTTTCGGGGGCAAGGAAGACTATGCAAAAACTTACCAACTCTGGATATATTCCATAACTCCAGGGCTTGCCTTAGGATGGATTCCTTTTGTGGCCTTTTTTGCATGGATTTATAATCTTTTCCTTCTGATACTTGGCACACAAAAGGTTCACGGGATTAGCAGAAGCAAGGAGATACTTATGTATGTACTCCCATTGGTGCTGATAGCAATATTCATGATAATTTGCATGATATTTTTTCTCAGCCTTGTCAGCACAAATCCAGAGCTTTTCATGAATTACACGGCAATGCAATAAGATAGCGCCGGGGGTGAGACTCGAACTCACGACCCTCACGGGACTGGTTGTCTCGTAATTTTTATATGAAAAAGCGCAGCTTTTTCGAATCTATTTCTTTTGGGGTTGTCAGACCCCGAATCTTTTTCTTTCTTAGAGGTGTCGGGCGTTCTTTCTTTTTAAGAAAGAAGGCCTGACTTCGAGACCAGCGCATTAACCACTCTGCCACCCCGGCATAAGATTATTTAGAGAAAAAGGAAGAGCGCTGCCAAAATATTCCACTAAAAAGCGACAATACTTTAAAGAGACTGTTAGATTATATTAAATACCTACTCTACTATTTAGAAATATGGCCTTAATACCTTGTGGCTATAAAGTAGTTGATCAAAAAGAATGGGAGAGAGAATTTACAAGAAAGAGCAGAGATTTTGGTGAAGATTTCACGAAAAGCGGAGGAGACCCTAAAATCGGCGAAAGACTAAATGAACTAGCAAGCGCAAACATGTATCTTATGGAAAATCCAACCTGTTGCGTATATTGTATTTCTGATTCGGGTATTCCCTCTATATTGGTATATGACTCTCCCAAAGAAGCTCTAGAAGCAATTAGTAACTGGAAAGAGCTGGTAAGTGCATATACCTAAAAAAATAATAGAATCAATTAGTTCTAAGAATCATATATTATGCTACCTCCCCCCAAAGGAACCCGGGATTATCTCCCCGCCGAGATGAAAAAAAGAAGATGGGTAATGGAGAAAATCAGGGAGGTTTTTGAGAGGTATGGATACTCTGAAATCTGCACCCCCGCCTTCGAAAGCCTTGAGCTCCTTGAGAAAAAGGGCGGAATCGGCGACGAGAATATAAAAGACATCTACAGGTTTCAGGACAAGTCCAAGAGATGGCTCGGGTTAAGGTTTGAGATGACCGCGTCAGTTGCAAGGATTGTTTCGGGAAAGCCAAATTTGACAAAACCCGTAAAGTGGTATTACATTACAAACCTTTGGAGGTATGAGGCAACCAAAAAAGGAAGGCAAAGGGAATTCTGGCAGGCGGGAATCGAGAACATTGGAACGAAAGATGAGCTAATTGATGCTGAAATTCTTGCTGTAACTCACGATTCACTTAAGGCTGTCGGGATTGAAAATTTTGTGATTAAGATAAGCTCAAGGCAAATCATCTCAAAGATTGCGGACAAATATTGCATAAAAAACAAAAACGATTTTTTCAAGCTTATTGACAAGAGGGAAAAAATGCCTGAGGCTGAATGGAAAAGTGAGCTTGCGGGGCAGTTCAAGAATAAAAGTGACTTGGAGAGCTTTCTGAACCTGGCAGCTCTTCCCTGGCCTGAGGCCAAAAAAGAGCTTTCTACTGTAGCAAAGGATGACATAGGCTACCTCGAAAAAATTCTCAACTACTGCAAAAGCTTTGGGATTGATAAAAGGAACCTAAAGGTCGACCTAATGATGATTCGCGGGCTTGATTATTACACGGATTTCATTTTCGAGACAGAGGTCGAAGGATTCAAGGAGCTAGGATCTGTTGCAGGAGGTGGGAGATATGATAAGCTGATTGAGCTTTTTGGCGGGCAGCCGACGCCTGCAACGGGAATGGGAATCGGGATTGAAAGGGTTATGGAGATTGTTATGGGTGAGATAAAGGAAAAACCAGCAATCGATGTTTTGATTTTGCCAGTTGGAGAGGAATTCAAGAAATATGCTGTTGAACTTGCTGCAAGGCTGAGAAAGGAAGGAATCTACTGTGACATAGAGGTGATGCGCGACAAGTTCAAGAAGAAAATGGCTTACGCAAGCGAGCTTGGAGTCGGGCTTGTGGCAATAATCGGGAAAGAAGAGGCTGAAAAAGGCCAGGTTACCTTGAAGGACATGGAAACTGGTGACCAAAAGAAATTCAATATAGAAGAAATCTTGAGAAATAACAAATCTGCGGAAAGTTAGAATAGTTCATTGAGTCTTGATTCGTCCTTCAATACTTCTATAAAGGTTTCCTGCACGCTCACGAACATCTGAGCAGTTGTCTCTGGAGGAGACATAGTCTAGTAATTTTAATGCTTTTGATATATAGGTCTCTGTTTTATCTTTGCCTGAAAAGTCATTTGGGTCTTGCAATTCAGAACGCCCACTTAATATATCAAAGCCTCTAAGAGCCTTCTCTGCAAGTCTATCCAGATACCAACTCCTCTGGTCTTTGCCACCTAAAGCTAAGTATTTTTCAAGACCGTAAACCTCATGCAAACCTGCATTTCGGTCGAAGCAGGAAATTATAAGATTCTTTGCCTCACTTTTTCTCGACTCGCAGGAGGCATTTACTGCAACCTGCCTCAAAAGATCAAGAAGACCCTTATAGGTAAGGCCAAACTTAATTATAGTCGCTGAATCGCACGAAGGGCAAAAAGTGCCATCGACAATGGAAGCATAATTTTGTTGTATCCATGAAAAAACCTTTTCTTTTCCTCCAGGAAGTTCGAGCGCATACTCTCCATAAGAAAGGCTTTTCAACGGAAAGTCCCCTAGCATATTTATTTACTGACGGTGCCAGAAGGCACCCTCTTTTATAATAAACTAAGCAATAGGCTTTAGTTCTGACAGCCAATACAATCGCACTACAAATGTAATGCCGGGGAAGGGATTTGATTGAGTAGCCAATTTCTCGGTAATATCCCTGCGAAGCAGACATCTGCCTCTTTTGGGATTCAACACTTTTCTCGCGAGAAAAGGGCTGACCCTCGATCTCTGCGTTTCTCAGATTTTCCTAAGCGCCTTAAGTCATCGATTTCTCTCAAAGCTCATTCCTGAGGAATTTATACCACGCCAAATTAACGGTGATATTACGCGAAGCGTAAACCTTTTCTTTTTGCGTGGAGGCTTCCCTCATTTGCGAAGCAAATGGGGCCTCATTTTGCCAAAGGCAAAATGTAGGTTTCTTTCACTGTGGAAAGCTTCCTATGAGCGCAGCGCCTTAACCACTTGGCCACCCCGGCATAAAATTCTATAGCAAAAATTAAGTAATTTGGCTATTCCCTGTAAATTTCATTAAGCCTTAATACCTTGTGATAAAGTTTATCATAATCTCGTATGCGGTCTTCCCATTGATATTTACTACGCACATGATTTCTTGCATTTTTTCCCCAAGGTTCTCTATTTTGATACGCCCGCTCTATGCCCTCAGCAATATCATCTATAGAATAGGGATTAACGTGAGTTCCTGTATATTCTTCTATTACCGTCTCCCTAAAACCACCAACATCGCCTACGACAACAGGCCTTTCGCATGCCCCGCTTTCCAAAGCCACAAGGCCACAGGCTTCCCTTATTGAAGGGTAAACTGCAACTGCGCAGTTCTGGTCAAACGCGACAACGTTTACGCGCTGGTTCAGGATAGTAACTCTGCTGCGGATATCTCCAGGCAGCGAATCCCTTACATTGAGTAATTGCTTGTAGGAATCTGGATGGCCAAGCGCGGTAATGACAAGATTACATCCTGGATGGTTAGGGCTGAATTTCTTGAAGGCCATTACAACATTATCAAGACCTTTTGCCTCATCCAATCTTCCCCTGGAATGAATGAAATCCTTGTCTGGTTCGCGGATGTTTAGTCTAGCAAAATAGGCCTTATTTCGCTCTATATCCTCATCTGTGGGTGGCCTGAACCTTTTTGTGTCAACGCCATTTGGTATTACCTGAACTTTTTCTGGAGCGAGTTTGTAGGCCTGCAATAGCTCGTTCCTCAAAGCATTTGAAACCGCAACAACCACGTACGCTCTTTCGCAAGCTTCCCTCTCAAAAACTAGCCTCACATCATCCAGACGCCCCTTAACAAAGGTTTCACTATATTGTGGCCTGTATGCTGAGAGATGGGCTTGGAAGATTAGAGGAACCCCCATTTTCATAAGTTCCTCCCCCATTGGGCCGCAAAAGTAATCCTGCATGTGGGCAATCACCGGTCCATCAGACTCGCTAAGGATTTTTGGAATTATTTCCTTTAGAGTAGGTAGTCTCGAGTCAAAATGCCCCTCTATGAATTTGCCAACAGGCATACCCTGGGGAGTATAAAGATAGCCTAGTTCACTTCCAGAAGCAAAGGATATTGAAGGCAAGCTATGAACCCAAACATTGCCATGGTCCTTTGGCTGGTAAACCTCAGGATACAGTTCGTTAGAGTCCACTAGGACATGGACTTTGAAGTTCTTAGGAAGATACTCGCAAGTAGCTTCAGAAACACCATCCAGACCTCCGTGGAATGGAACTTTCTTGAGAATTTCCTCTTCTGCATCTGTTAAGTCGTAATACCCTGTGAAAGGATACCCGTGACCGCCCATCAAAATCGTAATATCATCGGATGCCATATCTTAATTACAATAAGTAAAAATAATCCATTGATAATCACAAGTTCCTCGCTTCCCCCAAATCCAAAACGTCATCCTGGTGCTTGTGGATAAACTCCTGCAATTCCCTTTCTGAAGTCTTTCCGGGCTTTCTTTTATGCTGCTCTTTTGGCTTTTCCTGCCCTTCTTCTTTCTTATCTTGCTTAGGTTCCTCTTTTTTCTCCTCAGGCGCAGCTTCACAGCCAAAAGCAGACTTTATCTTCTCGGCAATTCCCGGCAAATCCTCTTTTTTTGAGGGCATTCTGACAATCCCCTGAACAGCGGTCCCGCCATCCCCCTCGTATCTCGGGATTATGTGAAAGTGAACGTGAGGAACTTCCTGACCGGCAAGCTTTCCGATATTTGCGCCGATATTGCAGTAATCAGTATTCATAGCCTTCAAAACCGCCTTTTCAAGCTCGCAAATAAACCCAAACAGGGATTCAGCCTCGCTTTTTGGCATTTCCTCAAGCCGGGAGTAATGCTTTTTTGGTATTACAACTATGTGTCCAAGCGAACAGGGGTTTATATCAAGGAACGCCAGGTACTTGTCATCCTCATGAACTTTCAGAGCAGGAATCTTGCCGGAAACAATACTGCAGAAAAGGCACTCCATAATAAACTATAAGCGGAAAACTAAAACATTACCTCGCCAGAATCATCCGTGTCTCGGCAACCCTGTCTTTCATCAAAACCCGAAAGCCGCAGGTGGGGCAGATTACGCTCTCTTCGATTTTCTCTACTTTTCCCTTGCACTTGACACAAGTATAGCTCATTCTTCCTTAATCCTTGAAACCATCACGTTTGGAGGACAAACTATCAATACTGACTGAGGTCCCATCACTATGTCGCCGTTTATCGCCACCACGGTCTTTTTTATCCTCTCGATTGACCTCTTAAGTTCGCCCAAGTCCTTGTTCTTGAGCTCGAGCGTCTCGGCAAGCACGATATTTCCTTCCCTTACGAGCTTCTGGATCCTTTCGGCGTCCTTGAATTCAAGCATTTTCTCGATTTTTATCCTCATTTTGCCCGAATGCTGCTTTGGCTCCTCTATTATGCTGTCAAGGTCTATGTACTCGTCGCTTTCGGATTCCCTGGGGGAACTTCCCCACAATCGTTTAAGTACCATAACTATAGTTAAATATATAAATATCATCAATTGGGCTTTTTTGGCAGGAATAGCTTGAACTGACGCTGGGGCCGGGATTCGAATTCCCTAACCGCTTCATGGTAATATTTCGCGAAGCGGTAAACCCTTTCTTGGGGTTGTCAGACCTTCTTTCTTTAGAAAGAAGGGATGACCCCGGGCTCCCAAAGGGAACATGCTTAGCAGGCATGCGCCTTAACCACTCGGCCACCCCAGCATAAATTTATTAATCAACTAATAAGTCCTTATGGAGTATGATAGAACTGCTTTACTTCAAGATAATACACCAGAGTTCAGAGACAGGTCTAGACGAAGAAATAGCTAAGTATCCCAGCTACTCATCCCTGTCTGAAGAAGATAGGAAAAATACCTTAGATGCAATAGAACAAATCTATGAAGAGATGTGGCAGGCGATTAATAATGAGTTAAACCTTTTGGATTTTAAGGCATATTCAGCAGTAAAAGTATATCGAGACTCTATTGCAAGAATTCCTAATAACGACAGAGACCAAAATCTTCCTCCTGAGAAAAAATATCAAAATCACCCCCACTATCTCAAACAAATATATGAAAAAAGTGTAAGTGAAAAAGCGCAAAAAACCATCTTCAATCTGCTGGAAAGAGGAGCTATTTTGGAAGGTACTGAAATCAAAACTTGGTGGATTTGTCACCACCATTACCAGAGAATTAAAGATTTTTTATACGACAAAATACCTAATATTTTATATAGAACGCCTCTCTTATCTAAAAAGGCATTACCTGCTATAGAAAGCTTCATCATAGCAAAAAGAGATCAATTTATTGCACGTACCATAGATAAGACCCTAAAAGATAGGGAGCTTGGAATTTTATTTATGGGTGCGGCTCATATGGTGGACTTGTATCTTCTGGATGAGGTAGATATTACAGTTTACAAGTTTGATGAAGAAGAAACGTCTGAAAAATTGTATAAACTTTATACCCACTTGGCTGGAGTGCAATAACTTTCTAATAAAATCCCTTATAATTATGGCAAACCTTTTTGGCTTTAACGATTTCGACTTCAAAGGCAAAACCGTCGGCCTGAGAGCCGACCTGAACCTGCCTTATGACGCAAGAAGCAAAACACTATCAGAAGCCCCAAGGCTTCGCGACCATGTAAAAACCATCCAGGAGCTTACAAAAAGGGGCGCAAAGGTTGTTGTCATGGCCCACCAGGGGCGAAAAGGCGATGAAGACTTCATAACTCTCGAAAAGCATGCAAAAATCCTTGAGAAATTTCTTGGCCAGCCAGTTAGATTCATCAGTCTTGACTCAAATTTCGGCGAAATAAAAAACATGAATCCGGGGGAAGTTGCGCTTCTAGATAATGTAAGGATTTTTGATGACGAGACCACGAAAAAATCAATCGAGGAGCACCAGAAAAGCACTCTTACTAAAAAGCTTGGGCCGCTTCTTGACTATTTCGTTCTTGACGCCTTCTCAGTTGCGCACAGGGCTCATGCAAGTGTTGTCGGCTTCTGCCTTCAGATTCCATGTATTCAGGGTCCAGTCTTTTCAAAGGAGCACGAATTTTTGCAGAGGTTCCTTAAGGAGATAAGCTTCTCGAAAAATGACGTTTTTGTCCTTGGCGGGGCAAAGCCAGACGAGCCGATAAACATGCTTGAAAGGCTCTATGGAAAAGGAATCGAGAAGGTCTTGACGGCAGGAGTAATTTCCATGCTGCTTCTCAAGGCAAGAGGTTATAATTTGGGAAAATCAGAAGAATTTTTGAAGGAAAAGGGTTATCTTGAATACATGGACAAGATTTCAAAATTCACGGGAGAAAAGGAAATCTACACGCCAATTGACTTTGCAATAGAAAAGCTTGGAAAAAGAGTTGAGATTGACATAAAGACTCTCCCTGTTCAGGACCAGATTCTTGATATCGGACAAAAAACAATCGAGGAATACAGGAAAATAATACTTGACGCAAATGTCGTGTGCATGAAGGGGCCTGCAGGAGTCTATGAAAAAAAGGAATTTTCGCTTGGCACGCAAAAGCTCTTCGAGGCAATCGCAGACTCAGAATGCATATCTCTTATCGGCGGGGGAAACTCGACTGACGCCATGGAGCTTTTGAAGGTTCCAACCGAGTTCTTTACTTATGTAAGCCTTAGCGGCGGGGCTTTTGTCGAGTTTTTGACAGGGGTGGAATTGCCGGGAATAAAGGCACTGGAATTAAGCGCTGGGAAATTTAGAAATATTTGAAACCCACCTAAACTATATTGTGGAAGAAGCAGGTTCAGCCAAAGTTTCAGGGGGGAAAAAAGCAAATAAAATGGCAGAAGGGTATGACCGCAAATGTAAACCTGGTGAATACTGCTCAACCGAGGCAGAAAAGGTAATTCTTTCCCTGAGGAGCTCAAGAATTGGCCTAAGTGTTGAGGAGGCAAAAAAGAGGCTTGATGAATTTGGCTATAACGAGCTCCAGAAAGAAGGCAAAACCACCGCCCTCAAAATACTGATAGACCAGTTCAGAAGCCCGCTCGTACTTCTCCTTGTGTTTGCAGGTTTTTTGTCATTGTTTCTCGGGGAGATGCTTGACTCAATTGCAATTTTTATGATAATTGTTCTCAATGCCGGCCTGGGCTTCTTACAGGAATACAGGGCCGACAAGGCTATACATGCGCTCGAAAAAATGTCCGCGCCGATGGCAAGGGTTCTTCGCAGTGGAAAAGAGGAAAAGATCCCTGCAAGGGAACTTACCCCTGGCGACATCATAATAATTGAGGCAGGAGATATCGTTCCTGCGGACGCGCGCCTAATTGAGGTTTCAGGGCTCCAGATAGATGAGGCCTCTCTTACAGGCGAATCGGTTCCTTCAAATAAAGTAACCGCAGTATTCAGGAAAGGAACTTCTGTCGCAGACCAGGAAAACATGTCCTTCATGGGAACCGTAGTCACATATGGGAAAGGGGTTGGAGTGGTGACCGCAACAGGGATGAGGACCGAATTTGGAAAAATAGCAAAATCACTTCAGGAGACCGAATCTGCAAAAACCCCGCTCCAGATAAAATTCGAGAAGCTTTCAAAGCAGATAGGAATCATCACAATCCTACTTGTCATACTCGTGCTTATCATAGGAACTATCCAAGGCATATCATCTTTTGAGAAAATGATAATACTTGCCGTGGCGCTTACTGTATCTACAATACCAAACTCCTTGCCGCTTGTCGTGACAATCGGACTTTCCAGGGGGGCGAAAAAACTTGCCAGAGAAAACATGCTTGTCAAAAGCCTCCCTGCAGCAGAAAGCCTCGGTGCGGCAACAATAATATGCTCGGACAAAACAGGCACAATAACGAAAAACCAGATGACTGTAACAGACATATTCCATGACGGCAGGCTTATAAAAGTGACAGGCTCGG
>Ga0315284_10015677_pt1 | contig 10771 bp, 6 predicted proteins | sample YL17G09_16_MG_FD_203696 | JGI IMG/M metagenome (GOLD analysis project Ga0315284, IMG submission 203696) | Sediment microbial communities from Yellowstone Lake, YNP, Wyoming, USA - YL17G09_16 | ecosystem: Environmental > Aquatic > Freshwater > Lake > Sediment | place: USA: Wyoming | collected...
TTCTGGGGGACGGCGGCCCTCGTCGCCGACGTGTTCGCGCTCCACTGCGTGCTGGTGGGGCTGGTGATGGTGGCGTTTCTGCACTGGCAGCGCGCCCGCACCGAGCGCAGCCTGGTGTGGCTGGCGCTGGCGGCGGGGCTGGCGCTGAGCCACCATCGGATTGCAGTGTTCGTCTCGGCGCCGTTCCTCCTGGCGCCTTTGCTGGTGCACCGGCCGCTGCGCCCGGCTCTCGTGGGAAAGGCCGTGCTGGCGGGGCTGGCGCCCTTTCTCTTCTACGCCTACCTGCCGATGCGCGCGCAGGCCGACCCGGTGGTGATCTGGGGCGACTGCAAGACCCTCGCCGGGCTGTGGCACTACGAGACGGCGAGCGAATTCTTTCATTTCCTTCAGGGCAGGACGCTGGCGGAGTTTCTGGCGTTCGAGGAGGGCGCGGCGCGGGCGACGCTTTACGCCATGACCTGGGTGGGGGTCGCGCTGGCCGCGGCGGGGTGGACCTGGCTGTGGTTCCGCAACCGGCTGTTCTGGGTGTGCTCGACGCTGGCCTTCGCGCTCACCGCCGTCTTCGCCGGCGAGTACGGCGTGCTCGACGAGCCCACCTACTTGATCTCGGACTGCATCTTCATCGGCATCTGGGCGGCGGCGGGGGCGCAGGTCGCCGCGCTGGGGATCGAGGCGCTGGGCAAGACCGCGCGCAGGCGGCGCGCCGCGATCGCCCGGTGGGTGGTGCCGGCGGCGCTGCTGCTCCTGCCTTACTACATGGCCAGCGCCAACCTGGGCCTCGAGCCGGAACAGGTATCGCAACTCTGGGGGTCGTGGTATGCGAAGCACCTGCTCGAACTCAACCTGAGCAAGGACTGGGAGGTCTACGACGACGGCCAGGCGATGCTCGCCGAGACCGATCGCAACGCGGTGATGCTGGTGCAAGGGCACGGGTCCTATACGATCCTGCTTTACCTGCAATTGATCGAGGGGCGCCGGCCGGACGTGACCATCCTCTCGCGGGAGATGATCTATCACGATTACTACCGCGCGCGCCAGAAGGACCCGCTGCTGCGCCACGCCATGGACGAAGCGCGGCGGGTGTATGACACTGGCATCCTGGGCGCGGAGCCGGACTGGGGGCGCGTCGTGGTGGGCGTGATGGCGTCCCGCGTGCAGGACTCGCGGCCGTTCTTCACCAACGCCGAGGACATCAGCCTGCTGCCGCCCGGCTACCACGCCCTGAGGCGTGGAGAGGGCGACGCGAGCATCTACCAGGTTGTTTACGGCGATCCGCTGCCGCGGGTGGCGCGGCGCGGCCCGGTGGCCGGGCCCGCGACGCCGCTGGACTTCGGCATCGGCGTCGCGGAGGCGCGCGTGCTGGGGAGGCCGCGCGAGGGGAGGGTGGCGCCCATCACGTTCAAGTGGGTTTGCTCGCAGCCGGTGGAGTTCCCGCTGAGGACGCGGCTGTGGATGGTGCACGAAGAGGCGCTCGAGTCGTGGCGGCGCGCGGTCGAGACCGCGGGGGGCAGGCGGGAGGCGCTCGAGCCTTTTGAACGGGTGGCGTTCAGCGATGCCGAGCCGTTCGTCTACGGCATCGTGCCGGTGGAGACCAGCGCGCCGGGGACCTACTACGAGCAGACCGTCTGTCCCGTGATCCCGCGGGGGCTGACGCCGGGGCGATACGCGGTGCTGGTTTCGCTGGAGACGCCGAACGGCTTCACCGCGCCGAAATGGGTGGCCCGGTTCACCCTGGGCGCCGGGACACGCCGATGAGCCGGGCGTCGCGGCTGTCCGCTGCCGCTGCGCCGGTGGCGGTGTTCGCCGGCGCGCTGGTGGTGTACGCGCTCACCCTGGTCCCGACCATCGCGGCGAAGGATTCGGGCGAACTCACGCTGGCCATCTACGCCTGGGGCATCCCGCACGCCACCGGCTACCCGCTGTACGTTCTGCTGGGTAAAGCGTTCTCGACGCTGGTGGCGATCGGGAGCCCGGCCTACCGGGCCAACCTCTTCTCCGCGGTGTGCAGCGCGGCGGCGTGGGCGCTGGTCGCCTATGCCGCCTACCTGCTCACGGGCAGCCGGCTGAGCGCCGCGCTGGCGGGATTCGCCGCCGCCTTCATCCCGCCCGACTGGTGCCAGGGGCTGATCGCCAACGCCTACGCGCTGCTCGACCTGGTGCTCGCCGGCTGCCTGGTGGCCTTCATCGTGCTGGAGCGGGGCCGCACCCCGCGGCGGCTCGCGGTGTTCTGGGGCCTGAGCGGGCTGGCGGTGAGCCATCACCGCTCGGGGGTGTTCGTGCTCGTCCCGTTCATGGCGGCGTCGGTGTGGATGGCGCGGGGGCTGGGCTGGCGGGCCTGGGCGAAGGCGGCCGCGTGGTTTGCGCTGCCCTTCGCGGCTTATGTGTACATACCGCTGCGCGGCGGCGCCGATGTGCGAGCCCTCTCGGGAACCGCGGACACGTGGAAGGACTTCGTGGATCTGTTCACCGGGCGCCTGTACCTGCAGGGATTCTTTCTCCGGGGCACGCACACCCAGGCGCTGCGCCTGCTGGGCGCGATCGGCCAGGAGTTGAGGGCCAGCCTGACCCTGGCGGGTCTCTTGATCGGCGCGGTAGGGTGGTTGACGCTGGCGCGGCGCAATCGGACGCTGTGGATCGCTTCCACGGCGGGGTCGGCGCTGCTCATGCTGTGGACGTTGGGCTATGCGGTTGAGACCGCGAGCACGTTCGTCACGCCCTGCTACCTGCTGCTCGCGCTCTGGATCGGGCTGGGAGGGCAGGCGATCGGCGCGGCCGTGCGGGCCTGGAGCGCGCCGGTGAAGGCGGCGCTGATGGTGGCGCTGGTCGCGCACTTGCTGGTCTTCGGATGGCCGCGCCTGGGCCGGGCGCAGTACTGGGACCTTTACGACCTGGCGCGCGTGACGCTGGCCCAGGCGCCGCCGGGCGCGCTGGCCTTCATGGATGGGCACCCGCTCGCCTTCGCCATCGCTTACTTGCAGATGGCGGAGAAGGCGCGGCCCGATGTGACGCTGATCAACGCCGAACTCAGCGTGCGCGGGTGGTATCGCCGGCGCCTCAACCTGCCGGTGTTCTCCCAGGCGGCGGCGATGGCGGAAGGCGTCTATGGCGGCGCGCCGGATCCGTACACCCAGGGCTGGGTGAAAGTGCTGCTCGTGGCGATGGTGATCGCGGCGCCGCCCGAGACCCCGGTGTGCACCAACGAACCGCTCGAGGCCTCCTATGCGGTGCCCGGCGTGCGGGTTGCGCGCGGCGTCAAGAGCGCGTGCTTCTTCAAGACCGAGCAGCCGCCGCTGGCGGCGTGCGCGGAGGAGGGGATCGCGCTGGGTGAGGGGATCTCGCTGGCGGAGGCTAATCTTTCACCGGCGCGGGCGGCGCCGGGCGACCTGGTCACCCTGGAGTTGCACTGGCGGTGCGCGCAGCCGGTGGTGAGGCCGTGGACGGCCGAGGTCGTGGCGGCGAGGCCGGCGCCGGCATTCGGCTTCAGGCAGAGCGCGCCGTTCCTGATGGGGCTCGCGGTGGGGGCGACGCCGCCGGGCCGCTGCTATGTGCAGCGCATCCCGATGATCGTGCCGCGCGACGCCGGGCCGGGCGTCTATGCCGCGGCGGTGGCGCTGCGCGAGGGCGCGACGATGCTGGGGCCGGTCGCCGTGGCCGGCCTGGAGGTGGCGAGGTAGCGATGGCGCGCGCGCGAGACATGGCGCGCCGGCTGGACTGGCGCGAGGTCGCGCTCTACGGGGCGGCGTTCGCGGTTCCGTTCCTGGCCTATCTGCTCACCCTGGGGCCGGCGACGATGGACCAGGACGCCTCCGAGTTGCCCACCGCCGCCTACGTGCTGGGCGTGCCGCACCCCTCCGGCTACCCGCTCTACATGCTCCTCAGCAAGGCATGGCAACTGCTGGTGCCCCTGGGGAGCATCGCCTATCGCATGAACCTGTTCTCCGCGGTCTGCGGCGCGGCCACGTGCGTGACGGCCGCCTGGGTTTGCCGGCTGCTGGGCTGCCGCCGATCCGCGGCGCTGCTGGGCGGCCTCACGGCGGGGTTCTTCCGCATCTTCTGGCAGCAGGCGGACGTGGCCGGGGTGCGCACGCTCAATTCGCTTTTCATCGCGTTGATCTTCGGCGCGTTTCTGGTGTGGCATCGCCGCCGCACCGAACGCAGCCTGGTCGCGCTGGCGCTGGTCTGCGGATTCGCGTTCACGCACCATCACATCTCGCTTTTCTTCTCGATCTTCTTCCTGGGCTTCGCACTGGTGACGCACCGGCCGGTTCGCGCGGCGGCGCTGCTCAAGGTGGCGGCGGCGGTGGTTCTGCCGCAGGCGCTCTACCTCTACGTTCCCATCCGCGCTCTCGCCAACCCGCCGCTCAACTGGGAGAACGCGCGCACCTGGGAGGCGTTCCGGCGGCACGTGAGCGCGGCGCCCTGGATGGCGCGCTATGGCTTCGCGCGCCGCGGGTTGGAGTTGCGCGAGTTCCTCGGCGAGCAGTTGACCATCCTGCGCGCCGAACTCACTCTCGCCGGCGCGGCCATCGGCCTGGTCGGGTTCGTCGCGCTGGCGCGCAGGCGCCCGGCGTTCTGGGCGCTGGCAGCCGCCTCGTTCGTGGTCGTGGTCATCAATGGCAGCATGTACAAGACCACCTTCGGCGACGTCTTCCTGATCCCGTGCGTTCTCACCGTGGCCGTCTGGATTGCGGTCGGCGGCGAATGGCTCGTCGGGTGGGCGGCGCGGCTGGCCGGTGGCCTGGGGCGCGGGCTCGGAAACGGCATGGCGCGCTGGGCGCTTCCGGCACTGGCGGTGGCGCTGCCGGCGCACATGGCGGCGGTGAACTGGCGCGGCGTGGACCTGCGCGGCGACTGGCACATCTACGACTACGCGCAGCGCGTGCTCGCCGAGGCCGAGCCGCGCTCGGTGGTCGTGCTGTATGGCTACACCGCCTACGTCGCCTCGCTCTATCTCCAGGTGGTGGAGGGGCGGCGGCCGGATGTGGATTTGGTGGCGGTGGACTTTTCGGGCACGCGCTGGTATCCGCCGACGGTGCGCGACGCGGCCATCCGCCGCGCGCTGGAGGAGGCGCAAAGGCTGCGCGACATCGGCATCGCCGGCGAGGCGGAGCAGTGGGTGCCGATGCTGATGGGGGTGCTGGTCTCCCGCATGGAGGGGAAGCGCCCGGTTGCCTGCAATGTGGATTTCGATGGGTCGTGGCTGCCGCCGCCCGTTCGGGTGACCCTGAAGGGTCACCCTCCCTTCGGTCCTGAAGGACCTCAGGGTCCTGAAGGGCAGGGTTGGCAGGTGCTCGTGGTCGAGCCGCTGCGGCGGGTGGCGCCGGCGCTGGGGCTGCGAATGGTGGCGGTGTCGGGCACGGCTGGAAGGCCGCTGGCCGAGGGAATCGCCGCGGCGGGGATGACGCTTGCGCCGCCGCGCGTGAGGCGGGGCCGGGTGCTGAGGCTGGGGTGGCGGTGGCAGATCGGGCAGGCGGTCGAGGCGCCGGCCGCGGTGCGCGTGTTTTTCATCAACCAGGAATGGCTGCGGCAGCCGGCAGCCCGGGGCGCCCCACTGCCGCCGGCGATGGGCTTCGATGCCGCCGCGCAGCTGGGCTACGCGGTTCTTCCGCTGCCGGTGACGCCGGTGGGGAGGGCGCTGGAGCAGGACATCTACGTCGTGCCGCCGCGCGCGCTGGCGCCGGGGCGATATGTTGTCTTCGCTGGGCTCCAGACAGCAACCGGTGCCAGCCAACCCGCCCCCGTTGGACAAGTCGAGATCATGCCCTAGCGGCGGGATCGTGCAGGTAGGGGCCCATTCTCAATGGGCCCGCCCAGCCTGGAGGGGCGGCGCGACGCATGGGGCCCAATAAGATGGCTCTGCCATGCCGTTGGCATGGGCAACGCCATGCCAGAGGCATTGGGCCCCTACAAGTTCGAGGCTCCCGGCCGCCACAGGCCGCCGAAGTAATCGGCGATGGTGGGGCGGGTCCAGCGCACGGTGAGCTCGTCCACGCGCACGGCGTCGCCGCCGGCGGCCTGCTCGGCGTCGGAGGCCGCCGCGAAATGGATCTGGATCTCGACCGGTGAGCCCAGGTCGAATGGCTTCAACGCGCTCGCCCTCTCCACGGCGGCGGCCGCGCGGGCGCGGATGAGCGTGCGCGCGTCGTGCGGCGACAGCGAGAGCGTGCGCGTCGGCCCGATGCCGTGCTTGACCTCGGCGATCTCGATCTCGCCCAGCAGCGCGCGCGCTTCGGCGCACACCTTGTCGTCGCCCGTGACCAGCGCGACCGGCACCCCCACGCAGCCGGCGATCGCGGCGTCAATTCCCACCTCGCCGAGGACGCGCGCGTTGGCGCGGAACTCGCGCCATTGGCCGGTCATGGTGTGGCACAGCACGGCGCCGGGCGTGCCGGCCATGGCGTGGTAGGCGACGAGAAACATCGCGTTCACCGATTCGTCGAGGAAGGGGAAGCGCGGCGCGTGGGGCACGCCCTCGAGGATGCGGACCCCCGCCGGCATCTGGTCGAGCAGGAGGTGGCCGGAGCCGCCGTGCATGTCGGCGACGATGATCTCGTGGGCGCCGGCCTCGCGGGCGCCCTCGGCGGCGGCGCAGACCTCGGCGGTGAGGAGGCGGCGCGCCTCCTCGTACTCGCGCGTGCCCTTGCTGCCGTGCTCGGCCTGCCAGACGCAGGCGGTGCCTTCCAGGTCCGCCGAGATGAAGATCTTCATGTCGCGCCGGCCCCCCAGAGAAGTGGTCAACGGCCCTTGCCGATTCGCGGCGCTTGCGTATAACACCTTTGGCGCGGGTGATGGTTTACCAAAGAGCGGGCCATGGGATGAAAGGCCCGCCGCGCAGGTTGGCCCCGACTATCGGGGCTCCACAGTCGCTCCCACTTACCACCCCGCGCCTTCCCTCTTCCAGCGGGCAAGTTCCACGCCTGGATGCGCCGGACCCGCGCCGGGTTGGTGGCACAGGTTATGAACCTGTGCCGACCGGCTGGCCTGCGAAGGGCCCGCCGTACAGCCGGCGACATCCGCAGGTTAGAAACCTGCGCCACCAGACCAGGCTGGCATTTGCCATCCCCCCTGGCCCCTGCGGGGCAAGGGGGCTGGATCGGCTCGGCCCCTGGCGGGGCCGCGGCGGGGCAGGAGTGCCCCGCCCACCGAACCGCCTGCGGCCGCGAGCTTTCCAGTGGGCGCGACACTCGTGTCGCGCCTCGGCCTCGCAGAGGCCGCGCTGTAGGCCGCGCTTCTCCAAGCGCGCCGGCGGGCGTGGGAACGCCCGCCCTGCAGCACTCGCCAAGGCAGGACAAGGCCAGGCCGCCGGCGAAGGCGGGCGCAGGCCGGCCATGCTCGCGGAATTCCACAGCAGCACGATCGTGGGGATTGATGCGCACCCGGTGCAGGTGCAGGTGGACGTGAGCCCGGGGCTGTACGCGTTCGTGATCGTGGGGCTGCCGGACCTGGCGGTGCGCGAGTCGGCCAAGCGCGTCGAGTCGGCGGTGCGCAACTCCAACTTCGCCTTCAGCCGCGCGGGGAGCATCATCGTCAACCTCGCGCCGGCGGATATCAAGAAAGAAAGCCCCGTCTATGACCTGCCCATCGCGCTGGGGCTGCTCGCCGCGACCGGGCAGGTGTCGCCGCAAGATGCCGGTGACCTGGTGATCCTGGGCGAACTCTCACTCGATGGCACCGTGCGCCCGGTGACCGGCGTGCTGCCGGCAGCGCTCGGCGCCAAGGCGTGGGGCAAGGCCGGGATGATCGTGCCGAAAGAGAACGCGGCCGAGGCGGCGCTGGTGCAGGGGATCGCGGTCTATCCGGTGGCGACGCTCAACGAGGCGGCGCAGGTGATCGAGGACACGGGCGCGGCGCGCGTCGAGCCCAGCCGGTCGGATCACTGGAACCTCGAGGCGCCCGATTACCTGGTGGATTTCTCCGAGGTGAAGGGGCAGCCGCACGTCAAGCGCGCGCTGGAGATCGCAGCGGCCGGCGGCCACAACGTGATCATGATCGGGCCGCCGGGCGCGGGGAAGACGATGCTCGCGCGGCGGCTGCCCACGATCATGCCGCCGCTCACCTGGGACGAGGCGCTGGAGACGACGAAGATCTACTCCACCGCCGGGCTGCTCCCCGCCGGCGTGCCGCTGATCGTCACGCGGCCGTTCCGCGCGCCGCATCACACCATCTCGCACGCGGGGCTGGTGGGCGGCGGCAGCACGCCCAAGCCGGGCGAGATCAGCATGGCGCATCACGGGATTCTTTTTCTCGACGAATTGCCGGAGTTCTCGCGCGACGCGCTGGAGGCGCTGCGGCAGCCCATGGAGGACGGCCACATCACCATCAGCCGGGCGATCGCGTCGCTCACCTTCCCGGCGCGGATGACGCTGGTGGCGGCGATGAACCCGTGCCCCTGCGGCTTCTACGGCGACCCGGTGAAGGAGTGCTCGTGCACCTACGGGCAGATCGCGCGCTACCTGAAGCGGATCTCGGGGCCGCTGCTGGACCGGGTGGACATCCACGTGGATGTGCCGCGGGTGCCGCAGGATGACTTGATGTCATCGGCCGAGGGCGAAGCGTCGGGGGCGATCCGGCAGCGGGTGCGGCGGGCGCGGGAGATCCAGCAGCGGCGGCTGCGCGAGACGCCGGTGCGCTGCAACAGCCAGATGCAGCCGCGGCACCTGAAGCAGTTCTGCCCGTTGAACGGGGCGGCGCAGGAGGTGCTGCGGGCGGCGATCAGCCAGTTGGGATTGTCGGCGCGGGCCTATGATCGCATCACCAAGGTGGCGCGCACCATCGCGGACCTGGAGGGCGTCGAAGAGATCGCGCCTCTGCACGTGGCGGAGGCGGTGCAGTACCGCTCGCTGGACCGGAAGTTGTGGGCGTGATACGATGACGGCAAGAGAAGTCTTGCTGCTTCTGCGTCGCGCGGGCTGGGAGGTGGTCAGGCAGCGGGGATCTCATGTGAGGCTGGAGAATCCCGATCGTCCCGACCGACCAGTGACACTGGCGCTTCATTCCGGACGCGATCTGCCGGAGGGAACACTCAGGACAGTCCTTCGGGCAGCGGGAATATCCCGCGAGGAGTTCGAACGATCACGGAGGAACTCGTGATGGGCCGCTACAGCGTAGTGCTCGCGCCGGAGCCGGAGGGCGGGTTCACGATGACGATGCCCGCCTTCCCTGATTACGTGGGTTTTGCGGAGACCGAGGAGGAGGCGTTGCGCCTGGCGCGGGAAGGGATCGACTTCGAACTCGACTTGCTGCGGGAAAGGGGTGTTCCGCCGCCCGTCGAGCCGGGCCCACCCAAGGTGGTGCAACTCGACGCGGCGTGAGCGGCGCGGCCGTGGTGCTGTCGCAGCCACCTGGGAGCGAGATTGCGCGCGGATTCCGGCCTGGGCGGTTGGCGAACCGCGCGACCCTCACCCCTGCCTCTCCATGGGAGGGAGAGGTGTAGAGCGGTTCGTCCCTCAACTACGCAGCGCGCGGTGGTGGCCAGGGCCGCGCCGGGATGGGGCCACGACCAGATGAGCCACGCCAGGGCCAACCCCGCCAGCATGCCTGCCAAGCGGTCGGTTGGTCGGGCATAGGTCGGATAAAGCGGGCGAGGCTGGGCGCGCGGGGCACGGGCAGCGCGGGCGCCGAGGGGCCGGGCGTGTTCGCGGTCGTAGGCGGCGCGGCGGGAGACATCTTTGAGCGTGTGGTAGGCGGCGTTGATGGCCTTCATGCGCTGCTCGGCGGCGTCGCGAGCGGCGGGATCGCCGGCGCAAAGATCGGGGTGGAAGCGCGCCGCCAGCCGGCGGTACTCGCGGCGGATGGCTTGGGGCGAGGCGCCGGGCGCGACGCCCAGGAGCCGATAGTAGTCCACCCACATGGCGGGAAACTCCCGCGCCCGGAGGCACATGGCCGTGGAGGAGGCGTCGGGATCGAAACCAGCGCAGCGGCGAGCGTCCTCGCCAGTGGTGTTCCATGTGGGCGGCGGGTGATGGCGTGCCGAGATCCTTCACTGCGTTCAGGATGACGACAAGAGCCCGGGGCGCTGTGGGGCACGAGATTCCTCACTTGCTGCGCGGCGTTCGGAATGACAGGTCGAGATTCTTCACTGCGTTCAGAATGACATGGGGCCGGCCTCGCGCGGGCAGGACTAACCAGGGTGCGGGTGGAAGGGAGCGCACGGCAGGTTGGGGGATAGCGATGCGTGGTGACGGCCGGGCAGTGCGGCGCGACGCCCTGTGGTGGGGGCTGGCGGTGGCGGGGCTGGTCGTGTGGTGGGCGGTCATCATCGGCGCGCCGCGGCTGTGCGCGGCAAAGGGCGGGCCGGCTTACGCCGGGGCCATCGGCTACCTCGCCCTGGGCAGGGTGTGCCACCAGGACCCATCGCGCTGCCTGTGGGTGGCAAGCGCGCCGCTTGGGGTGTGCGCGCGCTGCGCCGGCATCTGGGGAGGCGTGACCCTGGGCGTGCTGCTCCTGCCCGTGGTGCGCGGGATGAGCAATCGCAGGATTCCCCATCCGCGATACTTAGGGCTCGCCGCCGCCCTGGTGATCGCCGACGCCGGAAGTGAGTGGCTGGGGCTGCGGGGGGCGATCGCCTGGGTGCGCGTGGCGACGGGCGGCATGCTGGGGCTCGCGGCCGCATGGTACGTGATGCCGGCGATTCTTCTCGCGCTGGATGAAAGGCGAAGAAAGGGGACCGGGTCGTGCAAGCAGGAGACAAGAGCCGTTACTACCTGAAGGCCGCGGCGATCGGGGGCGCGGCCGGGGGCGCGCTCTCGGCGATTCCCTTCGTGAACTGGTG
>Ga0315284_10015678_pt1 | contig 10770 bp, 15 predicted proteins | sample YL17G09_16_MG_FD_203696 | JGI IMG/M metagenome (GOLD analysis project Ga0315284, IMG submission 203696) | Sediment microbial communities from Yellowstone Lake, YNP, Wyoming, USA - YL17G09_16 | ecosystem: Environmental > Aquatic > Freshwater > Lake > Sediment | place: USA: Wyoming | collected...
CCGATCCAGGAGAGCCCGGATCGCCGCTTCCCGATCGTCGGACTGCAGACCTTGAAGATGACGTACGAAGCCGGAGGTCACGTCTTCGGTTGCCTCCAGTCCCGCTGCGGACAGGACCGTCAGGACCGCATCGACATGCGCGACGAGCTCCTCGATCTGCCCCGCCGCCGTGAACGCCCACTGAGCCCGCGCGGTCGCTTGTCCGTCCTCGTCGGTCTCCTGGGCCTCCGACTCGAGATCGAGCCTCATCCTCTCGAGTGGCGCCTTCAGGTTCAGCCAGGCGAGGGATGGGCCGCCGTGAGCCTCGTGAGGCTGGGCGATGACGACCCGGGATCCCGGCTTCACCAGGATCTCGTTCAGTCGATCGAGGATCCCGGTGATCGTCTCGATCGTCGCGCCGCCCGCCGGCTGATCGGGGTCGTCACACCAGGCCGTCAGTCCGGCCTGCACCTCCTCCAGCGCGGCACGAAGGACGTCCCGCTCAGCGATGACGATCGTGTCTTCGAGAACCCCCTGGATCGCCGCAAGTTCCTCTCCCGGCGAGCTGTCGGCCGAGTCCGTCCACTCGACAGAGCGGAGCGCCTTCGCGACCCTGCGCAGGTGGACGGCGAACGCGCGCCGGACTGGATCGTCGGACGTCTCCAGGCGGAGGGACGCCTCGGCGACCTTCCGGTACAAGTAGTCCCAATCTCCGCCGCTCATCCTCTCCCTCCTTGTGGAAGTTCGAAAGACCGTTCGACCAGCCAGGCGGCCGCCGCGATCTTGTGTTCGTGCGGCAGCTCGTACGAGCCCAGGATCTCCAGAAGTTCGTTCAGCACCGCACGACGGTCGACGCCGGGACGCTCCTTCAGATCCCGATCTGACCTACACCTCAGATCTGCCAGCCAGCCTTCGCGCTCGCGGTCGATGTCTTCGTGGTTCCGGAACACGCGGTACCGGATGACTTCGAGGTCGTGGTCCGTGAGCAACCCTCGAAGAACCAGGTGGAGACGAGCTCGACCCTCGAAGAACCAGGTGGAGACGAGTTCGGCCTGCGGGCTGGTGCCGCGATGGGCCTCGGGAATGTCGATGTAGGCCGGGATCTTCATGGGCTCATCCAGGCGGACCGGACGTAGGGTCATGACTCCACCTCCCCCAGATCGAAGACGTGGAGGACGAAGTTGTCGTGAAGCAGGAGCACGGTGTCCACCCAGTGAGCCGACTCGAGGTCGGTCAAGGGGTGCCCCGTACCTGCGAGACGAAGCCGGCGCTTGACCTTCCTGGCTTCCGGATCAACGAGAGCCCAGAGCACGGCGGTGTTGTTGCTGTACTGCGTCCGCACGGTCAACAGGCGAGCGCCGGCCGGCATCTCGATCTCGAGGAAGTCCTGGATGGGGTTCAGCGGGAACTTCCAGACGGACTTCATTCTCCCTCCTTGATCATCCAGGCCGCCCTGTCCATCGACAGGACGCAGAGGATCTTCACCTGGTCGGCGTGGTCCGGATCGGCGAGCACGACGATCGGCTCGACGTCTCCCGGAGCCGAGCCCGCATAGTCGCGACAGGCGACGATCGCCGCGATGAGACGCGGATCGGGGCGGAGCCGGAAGCGGTGCCTCACGTCCCCGTCGGCGGCCTCACGTCGCCCGAGCTCGGCCAGCGCCTCCATCGCGTCCGCGAGGGACCCCGAAGGCACGGCGCCCGGCTCCCCGCGGACGAGGTTCGCGAGGCGCGCGTCGTTGAACGGGTCGAGGACCGCGAAGGGATCAGGGGACTCGGTCGGCATGCTTCCTTCCTGGACCCGTCGAGCGTATCCTGTCTCCCACGGGTTGACAACAGGTCATCGTGCGATACAATGAAGTACACGATGCAGTTACAGGATGATTCACTAAAGACTCATCACTAAAAACCAGGAACTAACTCCAATGTGGACCGTCGACGAAGAGAACGAGCTGATCGCGCGCAACCTGCGGAGTCTGGAGGCCCTCGCCGCTCAGCAGGGCGGATCGATCGACGCTCACACCGCTCGATCGATCGCGTTCGGCCAGGCGCTCGCCACGCTCCACCTCCGCGAGGCCAACCGGGCGATCGCCGAGATCGCCAAAGATCTCCGTCACACCCCGCGCCCCGAGGTCGCCCGGTTCGCCGAGGCGATGGAGGCCAAGCTCAGGAAGAAGGACGGCGAGTACGGCCGGCGCGGCTGGGAGTTCATGGCACCCGAAGCCTTCCGCGAGACGCTCGACGACCACATCCAGAAGCTCTGGAAGCGCTGGGCGGCCGGCCAGGGCCCCGACCAGCTCCTCTCGGACGCGGCGGACGTCGCGAACCTCGCGATGATCGTGGCCCTCACCGGCCGGGCGGACAGGAGGACCTGATGGCCGTCTCCAAGACCGAGATCCGAAGCTGGCTGCAACGCGGAAAGGACGAAGGCGCCACGCACGTCCTCGTCGCCTGTGACACGTTCGACTGGGAGGATTACCCCGTGTACGTGAAGCCCGGCGAGACCGCTCGCGAGCACGCAGGACGCCTCGGATCGGCCGAGACGATCATGGAGGTCTACGACCTCTCGCTCGACCTCGAAGCGCAGCTCGCCGAGGTCCGCGCGTTCCACTGGTAGTCACCAAAAACCAGTCACTAAGGTACTAAGAACTAAAATGCACACGTTGAGCGAGTGGACGAAGGTCCACCAGGAAGCCAGAACCCGAAGGATCGAACAGGTCGGTGCGCAGATCCAGGAGATCCTCGACCGACTGAAGACCTCCGAGCGGCCGGTCCACGCCTCGGACAGACAGGACGACGTCACGGACTACGAGGGTTGGCGGATCCGGCTCCGCGATCGCTTGAAGGCTCACCCCGAGACCGTGTCCCTGCTGGCGATCGCCTGTGACCAGTGCGGGATCCCCCTCATCGACACCGACAAGGGGTCGTCCAGAATGAGTTGCCCTCCCTGCTTCCAGGCGTCCTGTGTGGGCTGTGGATGGATCGGCTACCTGCCAACCGAAGCGAGGCGTGCGTGAGGATCGTGATGATCAGTGACACTCACGGCCGACACGGCTCGCTCGTCGTCCCTGACGGCGACCTCCTGATCCACGCCGGCGACGCCACGGGCCAGGGGAGGGCCAGTGAGGTCCAGGCCTTCGACCGCTGGCTCGGGACGCTACCGCATCCCCACAAGGTGGTCATCGCGGGGAACCACGACTTCTTCTTCCAGGACGTCCCGAGCGCGCGCCAGACGATGAAGAACGCGGTCTACCTCGAAGACGAAGAGGTCCAGATCGGCGGCCTCCGGATCTACGGCTCGCCCTGGCAGCCCGAGTTCTTCGACTGGGCGTTCAACCTGCCGCGCGGCCCCGAGCTCCGCACGAAGTGGCAGGCTGTCCCGTCCGGGGTCGACATCCTCGTCACCCATGGGCCTCCGTTCGGGATCCTCGACACCGTTGAACGGGGAGAGCGGGTCGGCTGCGAGGACCTGCTCGACGAGATCGTGAACCGCATTCGACCCCGACTCCACGTCTTCGGCCACATCCACGAGAGCTACGGGAGGGTCGAGCGACACGGGGCGACCTTCGTGAACGCCTCTTCCTGCAACCTCGATTACCGACCCACAAACCCGCCCGTCGTCCTCGACCTCCAACCCGTGAGTCCAACGTGAGCATCAAGCAGGTCCTCCTCGTCCGAACCGATCTGAACATGCGGAAGGGCAAGATCGCCGCTCAGTGCGCCCATGGCGCGATGAAGGTGTTCCTCGACCAGAAGACGCTCGCGTTCCGGCCGCCGGGGGAGCCGACGCTCCTCGTGGTCCCGCTGACCCCCGCGATGGAGGCCTGGGTCACCGGATCGTTCACCAAGATCGTGCTCGGCGTCGAGACCGAGACCGAGCTCCTTCGGGCCCACGAAGAGGCCGTGGCGCGCGGGATCCCGACCGCCCTCGTCACCGACATGGGGGCGACCGAGTTCCACGGGGTCCCGACGAACACCGTCGTCGCGCTCGGACCCGACGAGGCTGATAAGATCGACCTCGTCACCGGTCCGGGCGGGCTCGTGAAGACGAAGCTGCTCTGATCGGCAGGGACGCGCTCGACGGGTGACGAGACCCGGTTAGACCTGTCCAGCGCTCTTTTCGAGAACCTCAGATCTATGGGCCCGCCCCGGTTTCGACGGGGTACTGGACTAGAAGTGGGCGTTGCAGGAGTTCTTCCGTCCTTAAACGGGGGAAAACGCACAGTTGCCAACAACAACAGCGACTTCGAGAACGTGGCCCTCGCGGCCTAGTGCTCGAACCCGGAGGCATCACGTCCACCGGGCGTCCGATCGGGGAGTAGCCGCATCCGATTGGGCGTAAACGAGGCTTGCAGCGAACGGGGGGTAGGCGACTCGACCCCGGGAGCGAAGATCACCGAGCGCTGACGGTCCGGGAAAGACGGACGACACCCGCCACAGGGTCATCGTGGCAGGCAACGTACCTCATGACTGGAAAGGTGCTTCGGACGTGGGTTCGACTCCCACCGGGTCCATCTTCTCGTCGCTCACGATCTCCTGGACGGTGTGGAGGACCCAGTAGGTCCACAGCGAGCCGTTGGGGACCGAGGTCCGGTACGCGCTCGCCGCGCCGAGCCGAAGCGCGAGCGTCGCCGCGAGCGCCATCGCCACCTTCTCGTCGGCGACGATGAGCGGCTGCTTCCCCAGGCGCTCGAGGGTGAGGGCCTCGGCGGTCTCGATCCCGGACGGGACGGTCAGGGCGGCGGCCTCGTAGTGAGGCACCGCGTCCCGCTGCGGGTTCGCCCACCACCACAGGAACTCGTTCTTCTCGAACAGGTGGGTGCCGACGATGCTGATCGTCGCGACCGCCGCGAGCGTCTCTCCCCTCATGAACCGGATCTGGCGAGACGGAACATCGAGAGACCAGGTCATCTCGCCTTCTCCGATCCCAAAGTTCTGATGGAGCATCCTCATCTGCTCCTCCTGCCACTCGAGCATCGACTCGAGCGCCAGGAGATCTTCGTGGACCGGCGTGTAGGGGATCATGAAAACAGCTCCAGACGGAATCCCCCGTTCGAGGAACCGCCGTCCGAAGTGTATCGCGCGGACGATCGACGGACTACGAGCCGAGGTCGATCAGCGTCTTGTTGTTCCAGGCCGTCGTCAGGGTCTGGAACTGACCGTTCGCCCCCGCGAACCCCGTGCCGCCGACCCCGGTGAGCGAGTTGGTCTGCATGACCATCGCCTCCGACCAGTAGTTCTCCAGATCCCAGCGGATCGGGATCGGCCACCGACGGTAGGTGAACGCCGTGACGACCGTGCGGATGTTCGGGTTGGCGATCTGGTGCGCCGGATCGCTGAACTCGGGCTCTCCCGTACCCGTCCCGCTCGGACCCTGACCGACGTTGAGCGACCACACGATGTGGTTCGGGTAGTTGTACCAGTAGGCGGCCTTGACCGCCTTCATCACCTGCAGACCGACGGCCAGGAGCTCGGCCGACGTCAAACCCGAGCCCCCCGGAGCCGAGACGAGGGTCCCAGTGTAGAGCTTCAGGACGATGTTGACCTGGGTTCCCGTGGAAACCGGGTAGGTCGGACCCACGGGGAGCTGCCAGAACTTCCCGCCGGGGCCGAGGAACAGCTCGGCCTGGGCGTCGAGCTCGTCGAACAGGATGAGCCCCAGATCTTCGGTGACGTTGTCGTACTCGAAGCCCGGATCGACCGTGCCCGTCGGCATGGCGTCGCTGTAGTTCCAGTAGCGATCCGAGCTCTCGCTCAGCCGCAACCAGCGGATGACCTGCGCCGCGAACGTCTCGAGCTGCTGGGGCGTGACTTGACGGGACAAGGAGCCCGCCGCGAAGTCACCGATGACCGCCTGGAGCATCGTCATGTTCGTGGCGGTGAGGGCCAGCGGAAGAGCAGGGTTGGCCCGGGAGAGCGCCACTCCGGCGCCTGCCCGGTTGGCCACGATGCCCGCTGCGGCGAACTGAGGGTTCATCGCGGTGTCGTTGATCGCATCCTGGAGGCTGATCGCGATCGTCCCCGTCACGCCTGAGGAGGTGTCGAAGGTCCCCGGAGCGCGCGGCGCGGGGTTCGCGACCAGAGAGAGAGAGCCGATCGTGACCGCCCCTCCAGGCGCCGGAGTACCCGTGACCGTGAAGCTGCCGTCATCCCGCGGGATGAGGACGCTCGAGAACGCGTTGATCGTCGGCGTGTAGGACTCGATGGAAGGCATGGGAAGGGCTCCTCTAGGGTTCGTTCACGGCCGCGCGGCCGACGACGGCTCGCCGAGATCTACCGGGCGGGCGTGACGGGCTTGTTGCGGATGCGCTCGACGGTCTGCTTCCACTCATGGGTGGAGACGAGGCGCTTGAGCTCGGCCTGACCCCGGCGGTTCGCCTCGTCCTCCTCGGGGGAGATCTGGGAGGCGTTGATGATGTCGTTGATCTCTTGGTAGGCCATGAGCGTTCTCCTGAAGGGAAGGGGGCGGAGCGGCCGGTCTGGCTAGAAGACGAGGCCGCCGTGCGCGATCCATTCGGCGGTGAGGTTCTCGGCGGCCGCGACCGTCGGGAGGTGCGGGTTCGCCCGGGTGTGCGTCGGGTAGATGCTGTTGTCGCACACCGCCAGGTTCGAGATCCCGTACAGGCGTCCGTACTGATCGAGGCAGGTCCGGAACCCCGACAGGAGCTCACCCGGAGGCCCCATCTTCACCGTCGACACCGCGTGCAGCGAGGTCGTAACGGTCGCATGGACGATCCCGATCTTGGTCGGGGTCACCGGAAGCGCCACGTTCGGGGTCACCGGGGAGACCCCAAAGACCGCTCGCAGACCATCCACCACCGCGGCGTCGTTCACCTTGCTCGACAGCACGGTCGCGAGCTCGATGAACGCCTCGGCCTCGAGCGCGTTCGGGTCGTTCACCCGACCATCCTGGAGGATCGGGGTGTCGAACGGCCAGGGCGACCGCAAGCGGACGCCGTCGCCGCGCGAGCGGTTCTTGAACATGTTGACGCCGACCGAGACCACCCGGCTGTAGATCCGCTGCGCCTGCTTCTGCAGGAGCCCGACCGCCGTGTTGGTGATCGGCGCCGCTTCATTCCCGACGCCCTGGCCGAGGTTGAATCGGCACTCGGGGCCCTGGTCGAACAGGACGGGCGGGTTTCCGACCGCCGAGGCGATCGCGCGGGATGGCGACATCGTGTAGGTCGACTTGTACAGCCCCGCGTAGTACACGCCGGAGAGCAGGATGTTGTTCTCGGGCTGGGAGGTCGGCAGGGTGTAGCCGATCGAGCTCAAGCTCTGGTGGTTGATCACGTCCGCGCCGACCCCGGGCAGATCGAGGAGCTGCACGATCCCGTGCGGCGCCAGGCGGTCGATGGCGCCGATCCCCGACCGGAGCAGGATGGCTGGCGAACCGAAGGGGCCCGCCGAGAGGACGATGTTGGTCCCGAAGACCTGCTTCCTGGTCCACTCTCCGCCCTCTTCGTCCCGCTGGTAGTATTCGACACCGACGGCCTTGTAGCCCTCGAACAGGACCTTGTTCACGACGCAGTCACTGCGCAGCGTGAAGTTCGCGTTCGACCGGATCGGGTCGATGGCGACGATGAGCTGGGAGCGACGGTTGCTGTACTTGTTGAGGTGGGTGAATCCGCCCGACTGCATCCCGCCGGCGACTCCATTGCCGGCCGTGTCGAAGCCGATCTCGTTCATCGGGATCTTGTGGACCGAGTACGGATCGACACCCGTGAGGTTCGCAGGCGGCGTTCCAGGGACGTTCGAAACCGGGTTGCCCCAGTTGTTCTCCCCGTTCCGGTCGATCGTGAGCCAGAACGGAGGCGCGTAGGTCGCCCCGTTGACGATCGGCACGAGCGGGAACGCCACGTTGGTCGGCGCCGCGGTCGGCTGGACGGAGAAGCGGAGCGACTGGATCATCGCGTTCAGCGCGGTGGGGACACGGGTGACCACCGGGCCAGACGGCGGGACGCCACCGCTGGCGAGGGCGGCCGGTGTCGTGTCGCCGAGGCCATCCTTGCCGACGTAGCCGAGCTCGGTCGCCGGCCAGGCGTTGCTGGCGTGGAGCACGGGGTTCGGGTTGGTGCCCGCAGGGCCGTACTGGAGATCCTTCTCGATCGCCTTGTAGATCGCGAGCGTGCGCGAGCGGTTCCAGATCGTGTTCTTGAGCGCGGACGCTCCCGCGCCCGTCGCCGAGAACGGCTTGCCCGTCGGATCGGGGTCGAGCGTGAGGTTCAGATCGTCGGTGATGGCGGACACCCGCATCGGCACCGTCGCGTACGGCGCGCCGCCGGTCATATCCTGGATGTAGTCGCCGACCTTGAGTTCGGTCGTGAACTTCGTTCCGACACCCACGATCGCCGCAGCGCCACCCCAGGTAACCGTACCCGTGAGGACGCCCTGGTCGTTCAGGGCCGCCGTGGAGTTCTTGACGATCGCGTAGTCCCACTCGTCGTAGTCCTCGAGCGAGGCGCGGTAGCAGATATACCCGAAGTGGTTGCCCGAGCCGCCCACCATGCGCCCCATGCTCTGGTCGCGCTCGGTGATCGTCGCCTGGATCTGGGTCACCGGGGTCGTGTTCACCGCGACCACCGACTTGAGCGGGTTGCTGGTCGCGAGCACCGTCACACCGACGACCGGCAAGATCCGGTCGATGATGACCTGACCGCTGTTCGGGTTGACGCGAGCCTTGATGCCGCGCGCGGCGAACCCGTTGGCCGGGTTGTTGATCGCCGTCCACATGCTGACGGCGATCTGCGCGATCGTACCGCTATCGTCGTACTGGTTGAGGCCCGGCGCGCCGTTGAAGGCCGTGAGCACGAGAGGGCCCATCGCAGGGATCCCCGTGATGGTGATGTTCGCACCGGTGCCAGCGCCGACGCCGACCACCCGGATGGCCCCACCGTACGTCCCCTCGTAGCCGGTGACCTTCGGATCGACGCGGTAGTCCCAGTCCCAGAGCGTCTCGTCGTTGGCGCCCATCTGGAGGTTGTAGTTCCGGACCTTCGAACTGTTGGTGGCGTAGTCCCAGAAGTCGCCGCCTGCCTCGAGCGCGAGCGTCTTCTTGCCCGCAAGGACCAACCGGGCCGCCGCATGACCGCCGCCGCTGCCCGTACCCACGATGATGTACTCGAACTCGGGGACCGACATCGAACGCTCCAGAAGAAAAGAGGGAGGAGGAAGAGGGGGAGCGAACCTGCCCGCTCACCCCGTCCGCGAACGAAGGAGGGATCAGGTCTCGACGATCCACCAGGTGAGCGCGGGCTTGTCGGCGCGCAGCGTCACGAAGTTGCCCGGGTTCAGGGTGTAGGCCGTCCCCGGGGGCCCGTTGACGCCCTCGGCGAGGTTGTTGGGGTTGATGATCGCGTCGAGGAACCCCGAGATCGACTTGAAGATGATGGTCTTGCCATCCGGGACGCTGGCGAGCGCCGGCAAGAACATCAGCCACTCGAAGGCGTCCGTGTTGACCTTGACGAACTGGGCGATCGCCGGGATGTCGGTGTTGCCCGACACGTCGACCGTTCCGCTGCCACCGATGGTCGAGACGGGCGTCCACCCGGTCGCGCCGTCGAAGTTCATCCACAGGCCAAGCGGACCCGAGGCGAGCGAGCCCTTCGGAGCGGAGAAGACGCCGTTCGGATCGATGTCGACGAAGAAGATCTGGAGGAAGTCCGTCACAGACGGGTAGTCCTGCCAGATCAGCACGCCCTCGTTCTTCTCGAGAAGGACTTCGCCATCCAATCGGTTCGACATGACTGCCCCGGGGAAGGATGCGGCGAGAGTAACACGAGTTTCAGGACGTGCACGACTCTCGAAGGAAAGAAGAGGTAGGACTGGCCTCGAAACGGAACTTCAAGAAGGCGTATCTCGAACCTCTTCACGCTCACCGTCGGGCGATCGGGTGTGGCGCAAGTCGAGTTACGCTAGACTCTCATGGTCACTACCGACTTCTGACTTCTGACTTCTGATCCAGGAGGATCCTGATGCCCGTCTACCGTACCCCCGTGTTCGAAGATGCGAGCGGCCGCGCGCCGGGCGTACGGATGGGCCCCGGGATCGCCCGAGCCGCCGAGCTTGGCCCACACGTCCAGATCGAAGACTGCGGGACGTTCTTTCGGGTCAGCACGCTCCGCGTCGGACTGCGCCCCGGGTGGCAGATCGCTGGAGCCGCCGACCTCGCGGCTCCCGTCGTCGTCGCTGGACCCGTCGTCGCCGGACCCGCCGTCGTCGAACCCATCGCGACCGAGCCTGACGCGCCGGTCGCCGAGCCGGTCGCCGACGCCGAACCTGCGGAGGAGGCGGAGGCCGCGCCCAAGAAGCGGACCAAGAAGAAGTAGTTACAACCGAGATCGGTTCAGGCAGAACCGCTGCCAGGCGACCCTGACATCCGGGGCCTCCAGGAACTCGAGCAGCCGCATCGCGACAGGCGTATCCTCACCGATGCGGCACCCGTCACCGTTGAGCAGGTTCTTGACCTGCTGATGGTCACGCAGGGCCTCCTGGATCTCACGGGGTACCGAGCTCGCCATCGAACCCTCCAGGACTTCACGGAGCAGCAGTCGGCGCGCGGCCTCAGCGAGGGACTCGACGTTGCGCGACGATGAGAAGTAGATCCTGAGCTTCGCCTCCTCAGCGTCGGTGACCCACAGGTTGAGCCCCCAGCGGTGACGATCTGGCGCTTTCACGCGAACGCGCTCATGACAGCCGGCGCACCCGGGTCGAACCCGACCACGTCGAGCATCCCGGCGTCCTTTGGGTCGGCGATCGAGAACCCCGTCGAGGTGAAGGCCACGACGACGAG
>Ga0315284_10015679_pt1 | contig 10770 bp, 14 predicted proteins | sample YL17G09_16_MG_FD_203696 | JGI IMG/M metagenome (GOLD analysis project Ga0315284, IMG submission 203696) | Sediment microbial communities from Yellowstone Lake, YNP, Wyoming, USA - YL17G09_16 | ecosystem: Environmental > Aquatic > Freshwater > Lake > Sediment | place: USA: Wyoming | collected...
TTAAAGATATAGATGATGAAAAAGCATATAATGAAAGTGTAATAGATAATATTCATAGAGAAACATATCATCCAATTGATGAGGCTAATGTATATAATGATTTAAAAAGCAAAAGAGTAATTAAAAATAATGTAGAAATAGCAAAAATTTTGAAAGTTTCTGAAGCAAGAATTTCTCAAAAATTGTCATTACTTGCTTTAGAACCAGATGTTAAAAGAAAAATAGGCATAACGATATCTGAAACTCATGGTCTACAATTATTAAGACTAGAAGAACCAAAAGTTCAAGTCAAAGTTGCGTCTTTAATAGAAAAGAATGATTTATCAGTTAATCAATTAAAAAATAGAATAGATAAATATTTAGCTTCTAAAGGAAAAGGCGAAAAAGGAGCTGAAACACAGTTAAAAGAAGATATTAAGAAAGATACAAAAAAGAAAAGTTTAAAAAGAAAAATAAATGAAAATATTGAAGTAATTGTTAAAAAAGATTCATTTAGCTTAGTAATTAATGTTGATAATAAAGAAACAATAGAAAAAGTTTTAGAAAAATTAGATATTAAAGAACTTAAACATATAATCAAAACAATTAGAGAAAAGATGATTTAATAATGTTATTTATAAAATATTATCTATTTGATTCTTCCTGATAATTTTTTATCTCCAAACCGTATATAAAAATAATAATAAAATAATAATAAGTAGCGAAAATTGGAGATTTTTATTATGAAAATTTTAGATTTAGATGGTACTCTTGTGGATTGTTATGAAGATAATTTTATAAATAAAATTGGTAATGAAATTAAAAAAGCGATTTATAGATTTAAACAAGGTGGATATAATTTTAAAAGTGAGCAAGATACATTTCAAAATACAATGATATGGATATGGAAGAATTTGCCAAAATATGATGTTAATAGAAATTGTAAATTGTCTTCTTTTATATATCTTTTGATAAGGACAAGCTTGCTTCAAAAATCAAATATTATTAATCCAAAAGATCCGTTTGAGCCCCTTAATGATTCTTATAGAGAAATATGGAAAACGATTAGTGGGAATGACCATAATTGTACAAGAAGATTAATTGATATTTTACCAGATGCTAGAAAAGAAAATAATGTAAGATATGTTGGTGAAATAAAAGATATTATTTCGCATTTATTTAGAAATAGTTTAACAAAAAATAGATTTTCTAAATTATATGAAACATTGGAGCTGCTTATTAAGCATAAAGGAAATAAGAAAGTTGTAGCAGAAAAAATGGATATTACAATTGTCAGAGTTAATCAAATTATTTCAAAAATAAAAATGCTCCCAGAATTTCAAGAATATTGTTACAATTAATTGTAATAAAATTTTTTTATTTTTTTTGTTTTATATATAATAATGATAAAGGAATTAAACAAATGAAAATAGTGGTCGGTGGAATAGAAAAGAGACAAGGTGATTATTCAAGCTCTGAAATTTTTGTTTCTTATGAATTAAATGATAATGATTTTAATTCATCTGATGAGCAACTTTCTCAAATGTTTAATAGTAAAATTAAAAAAATGCTTTTTGATAGATTTAAAGTAGTTTATTCTGAATTATATAGAAATGGAAAAATAAGTGATGAAGAAATGATAAAAAAAATAGCCAATTATATTAAAAAAGATGAAAGAACAACTTTACTTCTAGAGTCAAATAATTTTATGAAATATTTAGAAAATGCTAGAAAAGAGAAAAAGCATGGAAATAAGTGATGAAAAACAATTTTATTCAAATATTAAAGAAATTAAAAAACTTAAAATTGAGATTGAACGAGTAAAAGAAGAAAGAAATAAAGAAGCAGGTGAATTATTTAAAAAATTATTAAAAACTCAAAAAAAATATAAAGATATAATTTTTAAAATGGAAAATGATAGAAGAGGAATGATAAAAAGTATAGTTAAAAATTGGGATAAATTTGTTAAAGGTAGACAATTTGAATTTGAAAATGAAATGGTAACTAAAGTCCCAAGATATGATTTTAAAGTGTCAAATAAATTAGAAGTAGCAAAATTATTAATATTAATGAAGAGAGATGAAGCTTTAGAGTTTATTAAACCAAAAATTAGAGAGCTAATTAGAATTGGTTCTATACCAGAAGAATATATTAAAAAAATAGATCAAAGTTTTATAAGATTTACAAGAGTTAAGTAAAATGAATTTTGAAAAATTAAATTTAGTTGTTGATAAAATTTGTAAAGAAATATCAGAATCAAAATTTGAAAATGCATATAAATTGTTAAATATATTAAATGATATAAAAATTCCATCAGACCCAATTGAAAGCGGGCTTGAAGAGATACATAATTTATTTAGTAAAATTTCATTTCACAAAGATTTAGTTATTAAAATGAATAATGCTGTTGTTCAGGTTAATACTAATCATGAAAGTTCAAAGAAAAATAAAAATGCTGAATATAAGCAAATATTTGATGAATTACTTTCAACAGATGATGAAATTAAAAAATTAAGTAGTCAAGATAGAAGAACATCACAAATTGATTTTAGAGTAAAAGAAATAGTTAATGAAATATCAAAAATTGAAGTAAATGCACTTAAAAGTAAAAGTTTATTGAATTGTATTAGAATTGTGATGGATGAACTTGAACAAAAAAGAGAAGTTTTATCAAGACAATTTACAATTATACAAGAAGAAATAAAATTAAATTTAGTTGAACTTAAAAACAACATATTGTGTAGAAAAAAATAAAAAGGAGATGTAAAATGGGTGAAAGAGTAAAATTTTCTGATCATTTAGACTATTCAACAGGTAGTGGTGAATATATATCAGCTGTTAATAGATTTAAGCTTAAGAAAAGTTCAAATGGTCAACTTATACATGTATGCGAAGAACCATATATGTATTATCGTCATTATGTTGATGATGCACCAATTAGTAGAGTATATTATAATTGTTGCAAACCAGATAGTGATAATTGTCCATTATGTGCTGATGGGAACAGTAGAACGCCAAGATTCGTAATGAATGTATTAGAATATATTCATGATGAAGATACTGATAAAGTAAAAATTAAAGTTAAAATTTGGGATGTTTCATCAAAAATAATGAAACAATTACAAGAAATAGAAAAAGAATTTGGTAATTTGTTAAATTTTGATTTAAAGATAACTTGTGATAGTGAGCAATTTCAATCTATTGGATTAATTGTCCCAAAAGCAAATGAAAAAATTAAATCCAAAATAGAAAAATTAAAAGAGGAAAATAAATTACATAAATTAGATTCATATTCAAAATGTATGTCACCAGCAGAAATGAAAAAAGCTCTAGGTTTAGATTCAGCGGATGATGAAAATGAAGAAGATACAATAGAAATTTCAGATGAAGATAATAAATCAAAGAAAGATAAAAAAGAGAAAAAAGAAGTAAAAGAAGAAAAGAAAAAGAAAATTGAAGAAGATGATGATGATATAGAAATTGATGTTAAAAAAGATGATGATTCAGATGAAGATAGTGATAAAAAATCAGATAAAAAGAAGAAGGAAGAAAAGAAAAAATCAGAAGACGATGATGAAAATTTAGATGAATTTTTCAAAGATGATGAAGATGATAAATAATTTGGATAATTCATTTAAAATTATGGGCGTTGATCAGTCAATGCATGCTACTGGAGTATGCATTATTGATCAACGTTCATCTATTATTGAATCATATAATATTAAAAATATGTTTAAAGAAATGAACGTTAAACCAATAAATTTAACTGAAAATTTAAACATACAAATGAAAATATTAAATAGAACTATTAAACGTTATGAACCATTATTAATAGTTAGGGAAGGTTATTCTTATGGTTCAGCTAGGATGCAAAATTCTTCTAGTATTTTTGAATTGGGAGAAGTTGGTGGAGCTGTAAATCAAATATGTTATATTAATGGGTATAGATTAGATAATAATAAATATTATATAATACCGCCCACCAAGCATAAAAAATTCAATTTAAATCAATCGAATATTAAAAAAGATTCAAAGTATCTTTTAACGATTTTTAAAAAATTTAATATTGAATTTAATACGGATGATGAAGCCGATGCATTTATGTTAGCTAATTTAATATGTTGTTTGGAAAATTTGAAAAGACATATAATTCAATTTGAAGACCTTAAAAATTATCAAATAGAAGCATTGTTAGATGATAATAAAACAAATAAAAAATATAATAAGATATTAGAAAATAATATAACATTTAATAAAATTTTAAAAATGGACAAGATTGAAAGAATAAAATTTTTGCTATGAATACAACAATTTTTACAATTGATGAGTTAGTAAGTGAATATAATAAAGTAATATTTAGTAAAGAAATTATTTTTTATAATTTTATTATGTATTCAATTAAAAAATTATCATTATTTTCTGAGAGTGAAGAAAAATTTAATGATAATAAAAAAACATTTAAATGTTTTTTGAATAGAATGCATATAAATTTAAATAGTATAGAAAATGAATACTTGAATGATTTTAAAAAAATAGATAAAGAGAATATCAATTTTATTATTTACAAATTAAAGAATGATTTATTTAAAGATATTAAAAATAAAAATGAAGATGAAATAGAAAAGTACGTTAAAGACATTGTTCAGTGGCAAAAAATTTTGGAGGATTCAAATGTCAAAAAATGAAGATAAGAAAAAATTTGAAAGTGTAAGTGATGCTTTAAAATTTATTAGATCAAATTATGGCAAAGAATCAATTGTATCAAATGAAAAAATGAATTTACCATCTTATTCTACTAATTCTATGGGATTAGATTATGCTATTGGAAATGGTGGTTTTGTTAAAGGAAGAATAGTTGAATTATTTGGAACTGAAAGTTCTGGTAAAACTACTATTGCATGTGAAGTTGGTAAAAATGTTCAAAAAGAAAATAAAGCTGTTCTTTATGTAGATTTTGAACATTCAGTAGATTTATCACATGCTAAAAAAGATTTAGGATTGGATTTAAATGAAAATAAATTTGTATTTGTTCAACCGGATTGTTTTGAAGATGGTATAGATATTATATGTAATTTAGTTGATACTGGTTTATTTGGATTAGTAGTGATAGATTCAGTTGCAGCTATGACACCAAGATCAGAATTAGAAGGAGAAATGGATGACAAATCAATGGGTTTAATGGCTAGATTAATGGGGCAAGCAATTAGGAAATTAAAAAGTATGCTTAATAGAACAAGTACACTTTGTATTTTTATAAATCAAGTTAGGGAACAAATAGGTAATTATTGTGGTGGTCATGTTACTCCAGGAGGAAAAGCCCTTAAATTTTTTGCTTCTACTAGAGTTAAATTACATGGTAAACAAATCGATGGTGGTATGGTAGAAGTTGATGGTAAAGTAGTTAAAAATAAAGTTGCTCCGGCTATGAGAGATTTTGAATTTAAAATTAATAAGTTTGGTATAATGTCAGAAAGTGAAATAGTGGAAAAAGCAATTGAATATGGTTATATTAAAAAAGTTGGAAGTTGGTTAGAACTTGGAAAATTATATAGAGTCCAAGGAATTGATAAAGTTTCTCAATTTTTAAATTCAAATCCAAAATTATTAAATAAATTAAAAAATAAAATGCTGGATATAATGGAGACTAAAAATGAATCGATATCTATTAAATCAATAGATAAATCATTGGTAAAAGAAATAGATGATAAAGAAATTGATGAATTTTTAAATCAAGAACTAGAACCGTTTGATGATTTAGAAATAGAAGAAGATAAAGAAATTAAAAAAGAGAAAAAGAAACGTGATTAAAGAAGTAGACATTAAAAATTATCAATCACATAAAAGAACATTTTTAAAACTTTCTCCAAAAATTAACGTTTTTATAGGAGAGAGTGATCAAGGAAAATCTGCTTTATATAGAGCTATAAAAATGGCTTTTTTTAATCAAAGTGGTTCTAATTTTATACATTTTAATGAAAAAAATTGTTATGTTGAAGTGAAATTGGATGATTGTATTATTAAAATAGATAAACCAGAGAATCAAATAACACTTGATAATGATATTTATTCATCTATTGGTAGAAGTGTACCAGAAGCTGTCAAGAATAAAACCAGAATAAAAGAGATAGACTTCGTTGATGATATCAGAAAAATAATAAATTTTCAAGATCAACATGATTATAAATTTATGGTTGATGATGAAATAGAAAATTCAAGAATTTTAGGAGCTATATCTGGTTATAATGGTGTTTTGAATGCTATAAAATATACCAATAAAGAAAAGAAAAATCTAACTTCTACTAGAAAAATTATTTTAAATACAATAGAATCTAAAGAAACAGAAATTATTAAATATGATGGTATAGAAATTAAGAAAGAAAATATTTTAAATGTAAATGAACAAATCAATAAAATAGAAGAATTAAATAAAAAAATAGAAAATATCGTTTTATTAAAAAATAAATCGGAAAATAATGTTAAAGAAACAAATTCTAATTCATTATTATTGAATAAATATTTAAAAATTTGCAATTATAATAATGATACAATGTATATTAATAATAAGTATAATTTTTTTAATAAAGTAATTGATTTAAAAAATAAGTTAGTTAATATTCATAATTCTATTTTGACTTTATCAAATAAAATCAAAAATATTAATAATATAATTGAATATTGTGATGAAGTTAATGATATAACTAATATTTTTGATAAATTTAAAAATATCAAAAAACAAAAAAATAAAATTGATATAATTAAAAATGAATCAAAAAATTTGAAAGAAAAGTTAAATCAATTTAATTTTTTGATTGATAATAAAAGTAATATTGATGAAATAATAAAAAGATATTCATTATATTTGTGTATAAAAGAGAAAAATTTATATTTGCAAAAAATTGTAGATGAAGCCAAAGTTAGAAGAGCTGAAATGAAAGATAATGATAACAAAATATCAATTTTAATTAATGAATATAATAATTTTATTGATAATTTAGATATATGTAAAACTTGTAAAAGACCATTTACAGAAGCAGATAAAGATAAACTTAAAAAACATGAATAATTCTATATTTAAATTTATTGCATTTACAGATTTACATTATACAACAAAAAATCCAGAAAAAAGAATAGATAATTATTCTGAATCATTATTTTTAAAATTAAATGAAATTTATGAATTGGCTATAAAATATGAAATAAATGGAATATTATTTGCTGGTGATTTATTTCATAGAAAAGGAGATATTGTTACTCATGAAGAAGTAAATGATGTTATTAAAATATTTTCAAAATGGAATTCATCAAATATTAATATATATTTAATTGCAGGCAATCATGATTTGGTTGGTCATAATTTAAATGCCATTAATGATAATGGAATTGGAACATTAATAATTAGTGGACATGTTAAATTATTGAATAAAGAACCAATACGATTTGAATTTAATAATGGAAAAAAATTGAATTTATTTGGTTCGTCATATAGTAGAAATTATGACAGAAATAAGGAAAATTATATTGTTGATGATAAATACAAAGAAGATTTTAATATAAATTTAGTTCATGGTATATTATTACCAAAAGGAACATTTTTTGGAGATTATACACTAATTAATGAAATAGTTAAAAATGCTGCTAATATTACTATATGTGGTCATTATCATCCTGGTTTTGAACAAGTTATAATGAATAATAAATATTTTTTGAATCCTGGTTCTATTTCAAGAGGAGTATTAAATTATGATACAACAAAAAGAACCCCAAAAATTTTATTAATCGGTGTAGATAAATCATATAATGTTAAAATAAAAGAAGTAGAATTAAAAACAGCAAAATTATGTGATGAAATTTTTGATATTGAATTTGTTAATAAACAAAATAAATATGATGAAGAAATCAAAAGTTTTACTGAAATGATTAAAAATGAAACTCAATCTATGGATAATAATGATGTAAATATCATATTAGATGATATGCTTAAAAATAATATTATTGAAAGAAATATATATGATAAATCAATTGAAATTTTAGAAAAAGTCGGAGTTTTTAAATAAGGAGAAAATTAATATGTTAGACATGTCTACTGAAGGATGGATAAACAATGAAATAAAAGTTATACAACATGGTATTAATCAAAATGCAAGTGATGATGTTATATTTTTAATGGAAGGTAAAGTTAATAAGCTAGAAAAAATTTTAGAAGAAATAAAAAATAGAAAAGAATTTAAAGATTCAGATATCATATTAATACAACAAGAAATAAATGAACATAAAAAACAATTAAATGATGTTTTGACTTGGAGAGTTAAAAAAGAAGCAGCATTATTAATACTTAAGAAAGTTATTGGTCAAATTAAAGTTGATGAAGATACACGTAGTTCTAAAATTGCAAACAATATTGAACAAAAAGAAGAAATAAAATCAGAAGTTGAAGACCCCGAAATATCTGAAGAAGAAAATGAAAAATAATTTTCATAAGGAAAAATAAAAATGGAAGATGATATAGAACAGAGATTAGAAAAAATAAATGAAAAATTGAATAAAGCAAAAGATTTAAAAATACGTGCTGAAGAAAAAGATAAACAATTAAAAGAAGAATATAAAAACATAATTAGAGAAATTAAAGAACTTAAAATAGACCCATCAAAAATTGATGAAGAAATTAAAAATATTGAAAAAGAAATAATTGATAAATTAGAAAAAGTAGAATCTGGGATTGAAAATATTGAATTGGACAATGTATCAAATGTGAATTCAAATGTAGAAATTAAAAAGAAAGTTAAAAGTAAAGATGATGATCTTATTGGAAAATTGGATTCGTTGTTAGATGATTAATTTAATTGATTTAAAAAGAAAAGCTAAAAATATTGAAGACGATATCAATATGAAAATTGGTATTAAAAGACAAATTCAATCTGATATTGATGACGGAAAAAGTCAAATTAAATTAATGGAAAATGAAATAGAAATATTAGATAAAGTTTTAAAAGTATTTCAACAAATAGTTGATATAAAGAAAAATAGAATTAAAGAAAAAGTTGAAAAAATAATTTCAAAAGGATTGAAAATAGTTTATGATGATTCATATGGATATGAGTTAGAATATGAGGTAAAAAGAGAAGATATAGTAGCAATTCCATATGTTTATAATGAAATTGATGATAATAGAAACAAAACTGAAATTGTAAATGCTAGAGGTGGGGGAATAGTAGACGTGGTTTCATTTATAAGTAGAGTAACTGTTCTTTCAGCTAAAATAAAAGAATTAAGACAAGTATTACTTGCAGATGAACCTTTTAAAAATGTTGGTGCAGGTAATATGGAAAACATTTCTAAATTATTACGGTGGGTGTCTGATATATTAAACATACAATTTGTAATTGTTACTCATGAAAAAGAATTAATAGAAGTTGCTGATAAAATTTTTCGTGTTACATTAAATAAAGGAATTTCAAATGTTGTTGAAGAAGAGAACAAAGCCACTATTTAAAATATCATATAGTTCTAGGAATAATTGGAAATGCCAAAAAAGAGGTGCCTTAATACATGTACTAAAAGTACAAGAGCCATTTATTGCAAGTGGTGCTTTATGTATGGGGATTGCTTTTCATAATTTAATTGACACAATGTATACAAATGTCAAAAAAGGATTAATGGATTATTCATTAAATTGGTTATTAGATAATTGGGAAATGTTTTATAATGAAGAAACAAAAAAAGCTAAAAATAAAATAAAAGATATAGAAGAGAAAAAGAAACAAGGAATAGAATTAATAAATGGTTTTTGGGAAATGGCTAATAAAAATGATTGGCTAAAAACTCCAATAATGAATGAAAGATTTTTAAGTTTTAAATATAAAAAATATGATATTTTATTTAAAGCAGATGCAGTTTTTGAACATGAAGATAAATATGAAATAATAGATTGGAAAACTGGTATAAGTGGATATGTAGAACATGAAGATAATCAACAAATGGTTCAATATTTACAATGTTTTAGAAGAGAATTTGCAATACCAAGAATGTATGAAGGGAATCTTATAGATTTAACAAAGAAAAAAATAATTGCAACTTTAGTTTTTCCATTAGAAAGAAAGAAAATTGTTAATAAATTAAAAAGAACTGGATTAGAAAGAATGCAAAAAGATGTTGACAATATTATAAATATAGTAAATGAAAATGGTGAAAAGATAGAACTCTATAAAACAAACCCATCGAGAGATAATTGTTTGTTTTGTAATTTAGAATGTAAGGATAAGTTTAAATAATGAAAAATTTTTATAAATTTAAACCATTAAAGTATGGACAAATTGAAGATAATATATTAATATTTTGGCAATTTAGACCATGTAAGATAAATGGTTTTAAAAAATATTTTAAGAATGAAGTTTGGACTTATTTTTTTCCTTTATTTATTCATGAGTTCGATAATAAATTAAGATTATGTCCATTCGATACATATAAATATATTTCATTAATTTATCCAAACGAAGCTAAAAAACCAATTTGCAATGTATGTGAAGAAAATAAAAAAATATATGATGAATTAAGTGCAATAAAATCAAAAATAAATATTGATAATGCTGTTGATACACAATCTTATAATGATATATTAAGCAATTCTGAAAATTATTCTAAGATAAAATTAAAATTACTTAAAGATGTAGTAAAAGTTAAATATTTATTTTTAATTTTGGATTATAATGAATATACAAATAACAAAGATAATAAAGATTATAATTTTGAATTAAAATGGATGATAGGAGACGAAGAAATATTAATTAATTTACA
>Ga0315284_10015681_pt1 | contig 10769 bp, 23 predicted proteins | sample YL17G09_16_MG_FD_203696 | JGI IMG/M metagenome (GOLD analysis project Ga0315284, IMG submission 203696) | Sediment microbial communities from Yellowstone Lake, YNP, Wyoming, USA - YL17G09_16 | ecosystem: Environmental > Aquatic > Freshwater > Lake > Sediment | place: USA: Wyoming | collected...
TCACTACGCTTAGTTAATAGTCCGAGTATCTTTATCTTAGTCTGATTATCTGCAGGCAATCGCATAACCTTCTCAAACCCTCCACATGCTTGAAGGCTTGCTTTAAGGTCTGCATCTATAGTCTCATATTCTAGTCGGACTTCTGGCTCTTTAATAGTTACACCAACACAGTAGAAGTTGAACTTATTAATTATTCCATCATGTATTGCTTCACGCATAGTATACTCGAATACATTATACTTAAACTTTTCTAAAAGTTTCCAATGCCTCTGATCTATACGCTTAATACTTGCACTTAGTCCAAGCTTATATTTGAATTCATGTTTTAGAAGTTTTGATAATGTTGGACTCATCATATTATGTATTTCATCACATACAATATATTCAAACATCTTCATATCTAGGCGTGGGATTGATGCTATTGTTGTTAATGTTATCTTTGAGAATTCGTGTGCATAACCATAATATACCCCTACCTGATTAGGTCCAAATCCTGCCTTATTCAATTCCTTCAACCATACAGTCTCTATAATTACAATCTTTGGAGCAACAATTAGAATATTATATTCTGGAAAGTTTTCCCTAATATATTTAATAGTCTCTATAGCTAATAATGTTTTCCCTGCACCTGTACAAACATTTGCTATGAGTTCCTTATCTCGTAGAAACATTGCCAGGGCATCCTTCTGCCAAACGTGTAACTGCATATACTCACCTTACCAACAATATCTGTATAATGCCCAGCACCATTATTACACCTGTATAAATGAATAATCCCCATCTGATAATCTTATATAGATTTACTTCATGCCCATTAGGATTTATCCAATGTTCATAATGTTCCCTATCTTTAGATACTTTAATATACCAGTATGCTAAGAATATGAATCCTACTGCAGCAATTAATACTTCAGGCATGCTTATTGCATGAACTGTCTCTGTAGTATATTGTACTGTACTATCCCTCCATGGCACTGTAAAATTTGTGGGTATGGTAATATTACTCATTGTTTAGTCCCTAATAATAGTTTTTGATTAATTAATGCATACTTATATTTTAGTACCTTAATATTATCCATCTTAGCATTCTTTGGAGGATATGGTGGTATACCTTTATCATGCCCCATACGCATCTGCATCAATACAGTATTAACCTTCTGTAATTCTGTCAATAATTCTTGATGGCTTGCAGTCTTTAACCAATTCTTAAAATTTGCCTTAGTATGTCTTGCACCATCCATAGTCTCCCTAAGTTGTTTCATGTTGCTCCTCCATGTAATGCATAGATTGTTAGTCCTAATGCTAATGCACCTAATCCAGCATTATCGAATATTATTGCTAGGATATAACATATTATTGCTCCAGACCCAACTATTGCTGTAAATGTCATTCTGGATCTTCCCTAATTTCAGCTTCCATCTTTGTAGCCATTAATTCCCTATTTAGGTCTATAATCATTTCATAAAATTTCCAGAATGATGGGTACTCTTTCTTAACATGTTCTGCTTCATCTACTGCTGCCTGTATTTGTTCTTTAGTTAACATTAATGTGCTTTCTGCCATGCTTCTACACTCCCAAATGTTTTTAAGTCTTCTACATCTATATTTAGTTGGAATCCGTTCGTACTATCTTGTATACACCTTATACATAACATTAGTACATCAAATCCGTGTAACTTCTTTGTAGGTGTTAGCTCGAATAGTCTGGAATGTACACGCTTGCACGAGTCACACTTTTGGAATCTTATATCTGTAACTATATATTCCCTTTTTGCTTCAATTATTCCTTCCATCTAGACACCAATATTTTATTTTACTTGCAGTTTTTCTAATCTCTTCTGCAGTAATACTTTTATCATTTGCTAATAATTTCTTTATAGCTACCACATTATAGTCTACAATTTCTAAAGTCTTTTCAGGCCCCATATATACTGCGATATATATTTTTGCTCCTGCCTTACGCATCTGTTCGAATATAGTATACTGATTTTCTGATATTGCATTAAAATTGAATGTGGTTGCTGATGGTACCATCTTTACCTCAAACCATGCTGTACTACCACGAGATATTACTAGATAGTCTGGCATTCCACGCCCATTAATAGCTCCGGTAGCTTTAAAGTCAGGAAATTTTAATATGAACGCATCAGGATCTTTTAGTAGAACCTTCAACGTCCTTCGAAATTTAGATTCGCTATCCGTCATTTTAGACTCACCCTCTTATGCATTCTATAATGGTGTGCTAATACTTCACCCTTAGTTAAGAAACTGTTTTCTATACCTTGTCGTGCACAGATATTACACTTATATAGTGTAACCATATTATCATTCATGCTATACTGGTCCAGAATTAGTATTTAAATATTATCCTAAAAAATTCCAGGACTAGGCAGAAATGGCGAAAGTCCACCAGTCCTGGAGGCGTTGTATACTACTAAGTATAATTATTTTCTCTTTTTCGGTATTTTAGGTACAGGTTTTACTAAGTATTTATGCATATTCTTATGTATCTTTTTAGCTTCCGTATGTATCCGTTTTACTTTAGGTTTGATGAATAGTTCGAATATTGTTTGTGCAGTGACTACTCCTAATCCTGTAAAGAATCCCGTGACTGCTAACCCGAGATATACCTGCGATTCTGTTACCATTTATCTCTTTGGTCCCCTACCACTACCATATAGTGCGCGTTCTACACCACTAAGCTTATTGTCATTACGTAATCCCTTATCTACGCCTCTATCCCAATCTATACTATTGCCTGCTGCACGTCTAAGCTTGTCACTATTAATGTCTGTATGTGTCATATCTTTTATCTTATTCCTATCGAATATGTTTTGTTGATTAACTTCTGGATTCATAGGATTGTTTCTGCCTATCATTCTATCCATTCGTTCATCACTTACTGCCTTATTAATATCGAATCCTAGATTATCTCTAATGTTTGCCTTTATCTGTTCACTCTTTGGCGTGGTCATCTTCTTAACTTCTTCCTGCTTATATCTCTCAAATAGTATGCCTTTCACGTCCTCCTTTGCTGCCTCTCTAGCTTGTGCACGTAATGCATTGTTTGCTTTGGACTCTTCTGCCTTATTTTCTTGCCAATTCTTTATTAATGCTACTGTGCCCATTCCACTAGTTGCGCCTGGCTGTTCTGCCATCATTTGTCTAAATCTTATCAAAAAGTATAAGATTATACCTACTAATGCTATCACGAATACTGTTAACCAATCCATCATAATCCCTCCATATGTTTTGTATCTTGCGAGGAGTCATCAGAGATTTCTGTGTGCACTTTCTCCTCGCTTGACTGTATCTTATAATTCCTACTATATTTATAAATGTCTTTTCGTCCTTCCCTTGTACGCTCTACTGAATGTACATATCCATCCTTTGCTATATAATACATCCTATTCTTATCGCGAACTATGGGTAGGTTCGTGTGTATCTGCATTGTTGGATTGTGTTCGTCTTTGCTCATAATGTAGCCTTCCCTGATCTCTATGCTTCGGACATTTTGGTGGCTTACCAAAATATGTTGTTCTAGATAATGCTTTACATGCTGCACATTCATCTTCCATTATATATCACCATTAATTATTTCGAAGTCTTCTGCCAATATTTCCATACGCTTCATATAGTGTTTGCGTAGGTATTTTGGTGTATCTTCAAAATCGTATATGTGTGCTTCCCTACCATCATGTTTGGGCCTGAGCACTCTGCCTATCCTTTGTGTTAGTTTAATGCTTGACTTTCCACCTGCTGCTAGTATGATTGTATCCAATGTTGGCAGGTCGTATCCTTCATCATATATTGATGTAGCAATTATTATATCGTATTGGTTCATGTCTCGGCCACGGTCTTTAACCTTGCCATTCATGAATGCAACATTATATTTGCCATCCTTTAATTGATTATAAAGGTATTCTCCATGTGTTATCTGTGATACTAATATTAATATTTTTCGCTGATTCTTAGCTTCTGATAGTGCTGTACTGATAATCATATCATTCCGGTCATCATTTTCTACAATGTTTGTAACATATACTTCCTGGTATGTCATATACTTTCCATCATTTGGAAAGTGTGGTTGTAAGTAGAATACTTTAGCATTAGCTAAGAATCCTAGCTTAATCAATTCATCTCTAGGAATTGAATATATTACTGGGCCTAATGCTCCAAATATCCTCATATCCTCCCCATCCTCTCTAGAAGTAGTGGCACTTACTCCAATTAGTTTAGCAGAGGTTTTACACTTCATAGCGAGTGTGTATAAACTCTTTGCTGCTACGTGGTGACATTCATCATATACGTGAATATCGAATTGTTCCATAAACTTTTCCTTCTTCAATTCCGGATTCTGATATGTTGTGACTAGCATGTTTGGAACATTATAACCCTGCCATTGCGTCCGAATATCAATGGTTGGAACAACCACTACACTGCGTAGGTTAGGATACAATTTCAAATATTCACATACTACCAAAGTCTTTCCAGCACCTGTTGGCATACACAATATTCCATTATTGCCTCGGATTAATTCCTTCACTGCATCTACCTGGTATGGTCTAAGTATTATAGGTAATGGCTTCATTTCCTGTAGGGATTGTTTATATACTATAGTATATTCTTGCTTGAAAGTTTTTAGGATATGTTCTACCTTATCTAATAATCCCCAAGGAAATGTACCCTTAGCTTTACCATATAATCGCACGACTCCCCATTCTGGATGCGGCATAAATTGTGCACCTTGACGGGTATATTGTAATTCCTTCTCTAATCTAATAGCTAACATACCTTGCGGTAATGGTGTTATCTTTCCATAATTCCAATACTTATTAATCAAATACATTATTCACCTATAATTCCTGTATGTTACATTATCCATATTTTTTGAGTCTATAATATTATATTTATCTTTTATGATGTTTGGAATACATTTCATACAACAATGTTTTAGTTGCCTATCCTTCCATAAGGTAGATTTTCCACGCATCATAGTATCTATACGAAAATATTGTTCATTATCTCCAATTAGTTTATTGCACCAATCACAAATTACTGCAATATGCTTAGTTGTAGTCATTTTTCACTTTAAAGGAATATACTTATTAATATTAATCCTATTATGATAATAATAGGAATATACTTATTAATATTAATCCTATTATGATAATAATACTTACTCCACCACTTGCTATTATTCCATCCATATTTTTACTCTTGTTCTTCAATAAAATTATAAATGTTCCAATAGACATTATTCCTACAATAACCAACATTAACAATAAATCCTGTTTATTCATTTTTACCTCCTAGTTTGCTCCACCTACTCCATTCAATCTTCAATATTACTAGCACAATTATACAGATTGCTAAAACTGTACCTAAATTATAGTATAGTTGGTGTGCACATTCTGTAGTATATACACAATAATAATAGCATGCTGGGAATGGAAACATTATTCTAGCCTCGATTGTCCTTTATCCGGTTTTAGTCGCATTCCCTTACGACTCCGAATATCTGGATTGTATGGACATACTCCGGTCTTTTTCTTCCACTCATTTAATCTACACCCTACCTTATTCTTTGTCCACCATGTAAATTGTGCTCCAATCTTACAAGGCTTATCCGGATACTTACAACACTTAGCCATTATTGATTAGTTATCCTATTCCAACACTTCTCGCACAAGTCACCAACGTGTGTTAGTGTCTGCGTCTTTCCAGTATGTTTTTGTTCACACACCTTATAATAATCCTCTCCAGTAGGTATGCATTTACTACACCCATCACATGTTCGAACCTTCATCTTATCCACTCATATTAAACTTTACTACTGGCGCTGTCTGTGCTGTCTGGTCTGCTTGGAACATCTTCCACTTATCTGTACTGAATCCGAACATTCCTGCTAAGACATTTGTTGGGAATGATCTGACTGATGTCTGATATGTTTGTACTGCTGTATTGTAGTTGTCTCGCTCAAACTTTACACGATTCTCTGTACCTTCTAATTGTACTTGTAAATCCCTAAATGCTTGTACAGATGTTAGTTGAGGATATGCTTCAACCACCACATTTAGTCTTCCAATCAATCCAGTCATTTGTCCTTGTGCTGCCTGTAATTGTTCTGGAGTTGTTGCACTAGCTACTTGTTGTGATACTTGTTGCGCGCCACTTCTAAGTAATGCTATCTCTGTCTGCGTATTCTTTTCGAATGTTGCTGAACCCTGAACAGTCGCTACGAGGTTTGGTATCAAATCTGCTCTCCGTTGATATGCTGATTGTACATTACCCCATGCCTTACTTGTAGCAACATCTTTTGATACTAATCCATTATACATTCCAGCAATGATTAAAAAAATAATGAAGAGTATTGCTAATACTGCAACTACTCCAATCCACGCTTGTCCTTTCTTATGCATGTTTTCCCCTCCTGAAATAGTCTCTAACATAGTGGAAGAAGCTAATATGTTTAACCATATTTATCTCATTACCGTCTAGGAATACTCCCTTACATTTTGTACACTTGTCTATTACAAACCTTCCATTACTCATCTTCTCCATGTCGACTTTACATTTTGGACACTTAATAATTTGTTCCCTATGCTTATGTGGATTCATATCACTATCACTACAATAATTACATTGTGCAGTATTTAATTGTATACACTTATTGCAGAATCCCCTCTTATTATCCACTGTATCTGCTGGTCTCTTGCACTTGTCATGTTTACACTTTTTTGGTTTTGCCATTTATACCACCTTCTTAAACCATACAAGACTATTCTCATCAGATAAGTCTTTATCTAACTCATAATCTTTCTTCAGAGTTGTTAGATGTTCTATACAATCTACAAGACTGATACTACCTAAATCTATTATGCATACCTTCTTGTCATTACTGAATGTCATTCCATCAATCTCTTCATCATCAGATTCTGTTGTTTCATTCTCTTCCTTACAGTCTGGAGTATGTGCTACTAAACATTTTGTACAGAAGCTTTCATTACAGTATTGACACTCTTTAAGTTCTGTTTCTGAACATTTCTCACAAAACTTTGCATTACAATCTTCATCTGCACAATCGTAGCTTGTATTAAACATTCCTAGCTTCGCTTTACATTTTGTACATGTACTCATTTTTTAGCCCCCATTTCGTCTCGTTCACGACTATTCGCAAACCTTTGCTTACCAATATATTTATCTACCGGTATATCAAATTCAGATTTAGGTGGAACTTTCGTTCCTACCTCCATCTTGAATCCTTCACCAAATCCTAAATCGTTTGGTCTAGCAATCTTATTTAATACTGCCTTTGCACCACTCTCATTAGCTACACTTAATGATGTAATAACTTGTCCTAGGTCGAAACCTTGTTGTCCTGATGCTCCGCCAAGGAATGCTTTAACGTCAGCTCGTGCTAACGCATTTGCTGTAGCTACTCCAACTGCTTGTTGCATATCAACAATCTTTTCAGCAACTAATGCACGGATTGCCTTATCATCAAATTTGTTTAATGCCTTCTGTAAAGCTTCCTTAGCATCAGCTTGTGCAAGTCCATCTTCCCTAAATTTGGCTGCACTACCCTTTGCTTGTTCTTCCTGCATTTGACGGTCTCCCTGACCTTGTAATAATTTCTTTTCCTTATTTACAGCTTCAACATCTTTCAACTGGTTAGCCATAATTACTGCCTTATCCTTATCAATCTCTGCTTGCTTAATTGTTTGTACACGGATAACCTCGTAAGTCTTTTCTTGAGCAACCTTTTGTTGTTCTGCAACAGTCTTTATCTTGTCCTGTTCCCTCTTTGCGATTGCTTCATCCCTCTCAATCTCTCTAGTGGATGATGCCTGCTTTGCTTCTGCTTCCTTCATTACTGCTTGCTTAATCTTTTCAGCATTAACTTCTCTAGTTGTTGACTCAATTTCAACTTCACGTCTACGAGATATGTTGCTTATAATCTTCGAGTCTGCTGTATCTTGGAAGTCTATTAACTGAAAGTTTACTAATACTATACCCCAAGCATTCAAATCGTTTGCTATCTGTACTATAATGCCCTTCTCCATATCTAACTTATTAGCTCTTGCATCAGTTACATCATATTGTACAGTTACTGCACGAACTGCAGATTGTAGTACACCTTTTAGTAATGTGTTTAATTCTTCATCATTAGTGAATGTTTCGGATGCTGTTAGTGGATCTACTATCCTATACTTTAATGATGCTCTGACATTATATCTTGCCTGATTCTTTTCGTATGTCTCATGCACTATATCTAAATCTTTTACAGTTATGTCTAAGATTCTTATCTTCCTAATTAATGGGAATGCAAAGTATGATCTCTTATTTGCTGACGATAATTTATCATCACTTGATACTACCCATTTACCATTACCTGACGCTACTACATGCGCTTCTGTAGGACTTACTACCTTATACCATGATATTGCACAAATTATTATTATAAACAATATCACTGCTACTGCTATTATTATTTCTATCATCTTAATTACCCCCTAATTCTTCTGCTTTCAATTTCATTTCGCCATTCTTTACTTTTCCAGCGATGTGTGTCGATACTACTACTTCTGCACACTTTCTGCCTTTATCGTCTATCCATTGTATGATAAAGTTTTCATCCTTTTCTATTAGTCCGTATAGTTTTTCTAATTCTTTCGAATTGTTAAGCAGGACTAATTCTGGCTTAAAAATTCTTGCTTCAAATGTTTCCATGTTTATCCCCCGTATTCTTTCTTTATCTTTGCGATTTTTTCTTTGCTTATGAATGCTTTCTCGTCACGCTCTATTATACCTACATCATGGTATTGGTCGTGACATCTCTCGCATAAGATTATAATGTTTGCCCAATAATGTCTTTGTGATAGGTATCTTGTCTTATCATTAATATACCTTGCTGCTGGTCGCATTATTAGGTGATGATATTGTAGTTTTCTATCTGTCTTACACTTCTGACATTGGAATCCTGCAATCACTAATGATAATTCTTCTCCTGTACGCACTATCCCTACGATTAGTTTGTCGTCTTTAGTTATTGCGTATTTTGCTAGTAGTTGCTTGTGTTGTTTAAGTGTTTGATTGATCCTTTCTTGATTCATATTTCCCCACATAGATTATCCTATATATTCCTATTAGGCACCCGAATAGTATTCCTATCATTCCTGCAAATCTTGTCCTATTATTATCGAATAGTGCTAATCCTATAAAGAATGGTAGCATAAAATATAATGCTATCCACATCCTATAAGGTTCTGGTATCTTATCATATTCTTCATGTACTTTAAACCAGTTCATTTCATTCCCGCCTTTACATCCTTTAATTGTGCTATATGTACACGTATATCACGCTGTACACTCATACTAAACATTATTGCGAATAAATTTATACATCCTATCATAAAGTCTATGATGGCCCAAAATATCCACATATCTGGTTGTGTAATAATCTGATATATTGATAATCCCCACATTCCTAATACACATATTACTGATAAAATATTTATCGCCCTAAAATCTCTCGTCCTAATTGGTTCTTTAACTTCCATTTTATCCCCCTTATATTATGAATGCTCCACCGCCTCCACCGAATCCGCCACCGCTGAAGCCTCCGCCACCGAATGATGATCCACTCGACCATCCGCCTGATGATGCTACATACCCTCCACTAAATCCTCCACTACTACCACTATCACTATCTGATGCTATAGCAATGATTATTAGTAGTATGAATGCTCCGAGTAATATTATACAAAACCATCCCCATCCAGATATTCCAGAATCTGTTGTTACACTTGTATTTGTATCATTGTTTGGAAATTGTGCTTGTATGTCTGTGAGTACTCCACTTAGTGCAGTATAATATTTTCCATCATTAAATTCTGACTTATGTGCTGTTCCAATCCTAGCAACACTCGCATCAGTCAATATATCACCAATACCTCTACCTGTTGCTATAGCGCCACCATGCTCATTATCTAATGACCATAGAATGAGTACACCATTATCACTACCTTGCTTGCCTACACCATTCTGTTCCCCAATCCTGGCAGCATAATCTACACGTCCATCACCTTCAGTATTCATTACTGTAACTATAGCGAATTGTGCACCAGTAACTTTTTCCATACTAGTAATCTGGTCTGTTAATTGTTGTATCTCTGTAGGTGTTAGAATATTTGCGAAGTCATTAACACGTTTACCTTGTAAGTCCGGATATGCTGCAACTATACCTAGTAGTAATATACCAATAATCATATACATAAATTTATGCTTCATAATATCGCCCCGCAAACTTCTTACACTTCCCATCCTTATGAAACTTTTCTGTAGTCGGGTTAAGGACATACTCCACCTTACACCTACGACAAAAACTTGTCTTACAATTATTTCTAGTCACCATATCCTCACTCCCACTTCTTAGCTAAATATAGTATTATACATAATGTCATCCATCCAAATGCTGCCCACGTGGACATGAACGATAATGCTACCGCTATAACAAGTATTACTACTATCCCCCAAGTATCATTAGAGAATCCATTAAATACGCTACGAAAACTCCTACCTAAGATTGACTTCTTAGGTTCAATCCTAATACCTTGCTTCTCAAAACTTTTCCTAATCCTAGTAACATCATCAATACTATCACTACCTAAAATTTTTGCAGCAATACGCCTACTACGTTCCGACGCGTCACCCACTTCACGATCTACATTAAAAGAAAAAAGTTCCTTGAGTGGCCTATCAAGGAA
>Ga0315284_10015683_pt1 | contig 10769 bp, 8 predicted proteins | sample YL17G09_16_MG_FD_203696 | JGI IMG/M metagenome (GOLD analysis project Ga0315284, IMG submission 203696) | Sediment microbial communities from Yellowstone Lake, YNP, Wyoming, USA - YL17G09_16 | ecosystem: Environmental > Aquatic > Freshwater > Lake > Sediment | place: USA: Wyoming | collected...
ACTGGAACTCTTGTTTTTCAAGTTCAGCCACAACTTCACGGTGTGAATCCGAAAGTTCATTTCAGGCAATAAGGGCGGCCTTCGGGCCGCCTTTTTGGTTTGTAGGGGGTTTGGAAGAAGCCACTACCTATTGAGGATGGGGGAGGATTTTTAAAAATCTTTGGTTCGAAAAATGGGGGATCGGGTGCTAAGCGCGTGAATACGGCGTGAGTACGGCGTGAACACCTGCAGGGCTTGTCAGAATACCCGTTTTCTAACTATTCAGATTTCAAAGAGTTACAAGCCAGGTATTAAACCCGGCTTATCCGGCGCCCGAAAAAACCTCCAAGATATGACTGGTTTTTTCTGCCCGGGAAATTTTATCCAGCCGCGCGACCGCTTCTCGGTGGCTGCTGGGATTGCTGTGCAGGTAGCGCTGTGTCATCGCCAGGCTCTGGTGACCAAGGAGCTCTTTGACCGTTACCAGGTCGACTCCCAACGCGACCAATCGGGACCCAAAATGGTGACGTGTTTGATGAAAGGGGAATCGTTTAAGCCCAGCCCGTCGCAAACTCTTATACCAAAGCGGGTAAAAGCTGACGAACGGTTTTCCGGTGTACCGATTTGTGAACACGTAATCGTCTTCAGACTTCGTCCCATCATGTAGCTGGTTCAAGACCTCAAACAGCCGGTCGTTGATCGGGATCCAGCGGTCCTTTTTGGTCTTTGTCTCGGTGACGTGAATGATTCTGTTGATCAGATCAACATGTTTCCAGGTCAGCTTGAGGATTTCCCCTTTGCGCATGCCAGAATTCCAAGCGGCGACGAGTACGTTGCGGAAGTAGTCCGGGCAGGCGTCCAACAGCCTGTCTATCTCCTCTGCTGAAAGAGTTGTGTGTTCGGTCGGGGGCACGGGAAGGAGCTTTGCGCTCCTTGCCGGATTCGTCTTGATAAGCCCCATCTCTTCCGCTCTTCCAAGCATGTGCTTGATGATAGAAAGCTCTCTATTCACGGTCGCCGGCTTAACTTCGGCTGCACGTTTAACGACATATTGTTCAATAAGAAACTTTGGGATTTTGGAGATCGGATTGTTCCCGAAGAAGGGCAAGATATGCACAAAAGCAACCCTATCCCGCTCCGGGCTTCGTTTCTTCTTCTCACTATAGTTAGTCATATACTCTTCAGCATAATCTCGGAAAAGCACCTTTGATCGTCTGGGTAGGTTAAACGTGCCTCGGATGGCGTCGGTCCTCATCGCAGCCAACGCTTCCTCCGCTTCCTTTCTCGTAGTCCCCCCTTTCAGCCGCACGCGCCGGCCATCGATGTAAGTATCGAGGAAGAAGTTATTGCCGAGTTGTACGATTCCCATAGGATACCTCCTTTCCTTAACGCTACTTGATGAGTCTCACGACAGATACTCTCATGGCCTTCCCGAGCTTAATCAAGGTCGAAATCCGAGGATCCCCAAGACCGAGCTCGAGGCGTGCGATGTTGATCCTTGGCACCCCGGTAAGGGAAGCAAGGCGATGCTGTGTCAGGCCTCGTTGCTTCCTCGCCCTCCTGAGGCTCTTCGCAATATCCATAGGCTAATTGTATCATGGGCGATACAGGCCTGTCAAGAGGGTATAACGTTTTTGATGCTTCCCGAGTTTGAGACTATCATCTTCACCTGACACCTTCCCCAATGCGGCCACCAATTGATATCACGATCCTGACCTGAGTTTACCAGGATTCTGTTTCGGGATCGTCGTCCTTCGCTTCCGGCTGGTCCTGGGGCTCTCACTTAACCAGTCCGGGATGTCTTTCGATTCATTCCCATCATCACCAGCCTCCGGTTGGATGAATTCCGATTCCTCCTCGCCAGGCTGCCTTTCCCCGATGTTCGCGGTCCGCAGAATTGCCCTCAGGATGTTCGTGAACGACGGATCGGCAACCCACAAGTGACCGCGCCTTTTCACCATGTGCGTCGTCCGCAAGACCTTAAAGAAGGCGATATATGAGTCCTTATCCATATCTGAGGCATTTTCCGCCATCTCCTTCTGCGTAAACGTCGGGCTCTGCAGGGTTGCTGTGCAGAAAGAGACCAACTCCTTAGGATCATCCTTGAAGATTTTCTTCAAGTAGTCCTGTATTTTCTTCTCGTTATCCACGGTCTCGCGCTGGACCTTAAAGAGGGCGACGGACTTTTCCCGGTATCCCATCGACGGCTTCGAGTAGATCCGGTCCAGGTACTGGACCGTCATTTCGACGTGGTCCTTCTTGACAATGACCATCTCGCCCCTGGAGTCCGTGGAATGCAACCGACCCGCAAAAGCGACCGATATCCGAGCGACCTTGTTCTTGAGGTCCGCCTTCTCGCATAGGGGGATCTGCGGGGAGTACCTGCCGATCAAATACTCGACTGCATGGTATACTGCGTTTGTCGCCGGTCTGTCGAACTCGATTTGGTCTGGCTTTCTCGACCAGACCCACAGTAGGAGGAGCTTGCAATAATGGGAGAGGTATTTGTGTTCCACGGTGGACACCTGCTTCCGAGTGAACAGGGAGTCCGGGACCTCATCCTTGGCGACCACGAGGGCGAAGTCGAGCCGGCGGACGTCCTCGGGCTTCTCGAAGACTCCCTTATGGCCACCGACGATATCGACTCCGAAGCTATGCTCAGCCACGGGTCGGCCGTCTGGCGGGTTGCACATCATGATCAGCCGAGTGCGGGCCATGGCTTTCGCACCCCTTATGACACGGGTGGGCTCGACGATTCCCGACGAACGCACCGCGGTCAATTTCTCGCGATCCTCCTGCGAAAGCCCAGAAAATTCGTCAATGACGACAATTTTACGATCCGAAAGAGGAATGATTCCCCACTCCAATCTCCACCGGTCACCCTCTTTGTTCAAGGAATAGACCAGCCCGGTCCGGCTGGCGCTCTCGCCATCCACCAGGACTCCTAGCCCAAAGTTCTGGATCAAGCGGTTAGCCATGTGGCTCTTTCCCTGGCCTGTATCTCCCACGATTAGGATATCTATCCAACCTTTCGGCATAAAGTCGCCATCGAAGAAGAACGAAGTCGCGGAGTGGAATGCGACATCCATGGCGATCAGCATCTCTTCGCGACCGTAAATCTTAGTGACGTTCTGAGTTAGGTCGCTGACGATGTGTTCGTACTTCTGCGCTGCACTTTCACCCGGCGCTGGCTCGAACACCTTGAGGCAATCATTAATTTCAGGAGTGACTTTGAAAGCGGAAATGAACCCCTCGAGTTCTTTAGCTTCTACGATTTGCAATATCGCAGCCTGATCCTTTGGATTGGGCATCAGGAGTGCCGTGAGGGTCCATTCCCGGGAGTTTCCGATCAGCTTTGTGCCGTCGCTACCTACATAGATGGCCTTGGGGCTTACGAAGGGACGATCTTTTGAAAATATCTCCAGTTCCAGCTTGATGATCGGCATCAGGCTAACTTCATATATGGAATAATGGTCGAGGACGGTGATCACAACCTTATCACATTTCATGAGTTCGTGAAAGTGTCCGCGGATTGCTTTCGTTTGAGACCCCTTGGTTGTTTTGATTAACTCCAGAATGACGGAGGCATGCGATGGGACGTCTCTCTCCAGGGTTCCGCCTGCTGCGGCAAGAGGACAGAATTCACATTCTTTAGATTTTGTAGGCCGGCATTTCAACTTTACACGGGACGGCGCCAAGAAGGGCTCCGTGGAACCCCCCGTGATCGTCGCTTCCATCCCGACCTTTTTCCCAACCAGGGCCGGGTGAAGTGCCTTGTCCAACTCGATCTGGGGAGGGACGGCGACTTCCTGGTCCTCCTCCTTGGCCGTGGAACACTTTACACGGTTACAGGCGACTGGCTGCCCCTTCTCCAGCCTTATCTCTCTGACTAACGCGCAAACGAAGTGGTATGTGGGGTCCGAATATACCTTTTTGATGATAGACCGGACCTTCGCCTGGATGATGTCGATGTTCGTACTCTCTTCGGGTGGAAGATGGGTTTCGGTCCAAGCACAAACGTCCCGAATGGCTTGTGTGCAGCTGGAACCTGTATCTTTATAATACAAGGCTAGTGACGTGCCGATCTCGTAGATTGCCGTGATTTCGATGGCAGAGTTCGTTTCCAGGATGTTCTTGATGCATGCCGGATGGCTATCACTCTTTGTGATGGGTTTCTTCGGTGAGAGTTCGTATATCTCCTTGAAACGGGATAATTCACCCTCAAAGGAACGGTAGAAGGCTCTCAGTTCATCGTTAGGGTTCAGTTCTTTCGGTTCAGTGGCCTGAGTGGCATTCGTGGGTGATTTCGCCAGCTCAACAATCTGTGCCGGAGTGAGGGTCTTTAAGTCTTGTTCTTGAAGCTCGATGCAGAAGAGATTGGTAGCTGGGTCAATGGTGTCGGCCAGTCGCAGGAGGGCCGGTGGCTTGTACACCGACAAGTCCAAAGAATTTAACTCCAGCATTTCGTTAAAGAAGGAAGCGATCCGCTCCACTATATCGAGCGTATCTGGTGAAGGATCGATCCCATCGTGGTCTTCAGGACTGCTTTTAAGGAACAGAGCTTGATCCAATTGGACGTGAAAACCGGCATCGCAGTCATAGAAGATTAGCAATCCCCCCCTGTCGATTGCAAACCTGTCGGCAAGGAAGGCTAGGAGCCGGCGAACGTCGTCAAGCGCCAATCCAATACCTTTCTCACGGTCTCCATCTCCCTCCTTGGCTCGGAAGACGAAGAAAGGGGCACACCACATGGTGTCAGTTTTACCGTAAGCGACCGGACTTAAATAGGATTCGGCAGAGACCAACATGTTAGCACTGCCACATTTCTCCCTCAGGGCGTCCAAGTGGTCCACATGCACGCGCTCCCGCTCGGGCTTGGCTCCGTAAGACACCTCGAGAAAGGGACATGAAGGGTTAAGTTTAATTCGCACGAAGAGGCTCCCTAATTTGTGACGTTTTGTTATTAAACGCGGGTTGAGAAAGGCCGCGAGTCCATAAGTCACAGTCATCTAGAAGGTTGGTCATTTATGGCAGAGTAAAACATGTTTAAGAACCACGCTCTCTATATATTATATATTATAAGGTATTGATTTCTTATAAATATAAAAAGATATTCTCTTTCCCTTTATCTTTATAATAATGTGTAGTCCTTAAACAGATTCCTGGCCTTTTGTTTAATCACACTTCCCCAGCCGAGCTTTTCGCGCCCGCAGAACAGACGAGATGGAGCAGGCACGGCACCAGAGGCCCAGCCCATCAATGGAAGCGGGATCGATGTAGAATTCCTTCGCTGGCTTCCTCTCGTTACATTTAGCACATATCTTCTCGGGCTTCACGTAGCCTCCCCAGAGAGAGTCACCCGGTATCAACTTCTCCTCCTTCACCACCTCGATGAGCCGCCGGAGGCCGATTTTGAAATCGGATTTCTCCAGGTCATACGCGATCATGTGGGGAGCTTTGCCTGCCTTCCAAGCATCGGTAATCTCCGTTCGGATGCCAACCTGGACGTAGCCGTATAGACGGCGCATCTTAGCGAACTTTGGGCGGACTTCCTTGTATTCTCTTGCGGGGTTCAGTTTCTTTACTTCTTCTGCGGCTCCTCGGGCGCTTGCGTTGTCGTTATTGGCGACGTAGAGCTTCAGTGCTGCCATCTCCCTATCGGACCAGTTGCTCGTGCGACTCATTTTTCATCTCCAGTTTAGGGTTTGTTCTGTGATAGGATTGCTAGTTTCAGTTTCATCAGAGCTCTCCACCTCCACAACAAACTCTCATCTTTTACCCTCGATTTCAAGAAAGAACGTTCGCTAGCATCGTAGCTTGGACTTGGAATGACCGGATACGGAGGCCACCCGGGTAAGTTATGTAGATTTTGAAGTTCGCCATGTATGTTGACGACAATAAGATTGCTCTTACGGTTATCTAGTCTATACCCGTTTTTATGGCCAACAATCCGCGGGTCTCCGGGAAGGATGCCCATGACTTCTCGGTGCATAAAGATTTTTTCTCCCCTCTCGGATCTGTACGCATAGCCCCTCGCGCGTCCTTTCACGCTAGGGTAACCACAGAAGTTCCATCGGAATTTCCTTAACCAATCGAAATCCTCTGGATCAACGAACGCAACGAAGCCCCGGGTGAGGACGATCTCCTTATACTTGAACTGGTCGGAAGGTGGAGCAACTTCGGTATCCATGTCATTCTCCTCCATTCTTTTCTTGGCGACCTGGCGACTCACCGTCTTCGAGTCTTACGGGTTTAACTGACACGGTCCACTTGAACCGCGCTCTTTCTTCCAGTTCTTCGTCTGTCATCAAATTCTCGATTACTATTTGATACTTATTCCGGTTTCGCATGATCCTTCGTGCCTCCTTCGAAGACCAAAATCTTTGTTTTACAAGGCTCCGGGTGTTCCGTCCGGAGAGACTCGACGAGTTCAGCCAAACGCTGGGCATCGACGAGCAGCCGGGTGGAAATCTTCACGAAGATCCTGCAATACGGCAACTTCTGAGACGCGTACCATTGGTACAAGAGCGCCCTGCTCACCGATAAGCGGGATGCGGCTTCCCGGACATTAATGAGCATTTCCATCGTTATCCCCTCTCTGTGTTTTGTTATCCCTTTTCCTATCCATAGAATGTATTAGTTTCCGGAAATAGACAATAGCCATCCCCCCTAACGTTTACTAGTAATAATACTTCGTAACTGATTACAAGAAAGGGAATAATGTAAACACGATTTTTTAAGGGGTTTGATAATGGAGGGCTACCATTTAGATACCAAAGGTGGAACCAAGATCCCCCTACGATCTCCCGGGACCTGCGCTTGGACGCTTCCCTGGCCAACTGCTACTACCTGCCCCGCTGCACCAATGGATAGGCCGAGCGGCGTTGGAAGAGGCTGGCCAGCGGCCCCACCTCCAGGAGGAGAGCCCCCGGACCTATCCCGAAAGGAGCGTAAGACCAAGATTCCCAATCGGATCGACATCGAGCTGAGACCCGCTTCTGTGGACACCCGACCTTCAGGTACCCGACGTAGTGCTTGGGAATCTCCGGAAAAGCTCTCTCCTCACCCTTCTACTCCGCCTCCGGACGCCCTGCGGCTTCCCGACTGATGTCAACAGCTCCATTGAACAACCAACCCTTAAATAGTAGGACCTTTCCCTTGTTCCTTCATAAGTTGAATAGGTTGCAGTAAATGGATAAAGACATTCCCCTCATCCATCCTTTTTACTTCCAGGGGAGGTCACCACGTCCCCGTTCCCGATCACCGGGATCCCGACCGCCTGCTTGGCCTCCCGAATCCAGGCCCAGTCCACCTTGCCCTTGTTGGCCTGTCTCCGTCCGGGGGATGGACGGTGAGCGCGGCAATGCCCAAACCTTCCAGGCGCCTGGCCATCTATACATTATATTAATATGCTCATTCTTACCGATCCGGGCCTTGGCCGTCACTGAGAGCTTCCTGGCTTTAACCACCGAGGTCCAGGACCCTCAAGTGCCAAGGCGCCCGCCCTCCGGCCGGCCAACTTCTTGATGGTCAGCCCACGTTGATGTCCAAGACCCCGGCCTCGGCCTCGCCCACGGCCACCACGGCCACGGCCTCGGGGTTCGCTCCGTAGATCTGGGTCCCCAACAGGATGCTCCCCGGAAGAGAGCTTGCCCTTGGCCAGGTTCTTCTCTGCTCCAATGCATCACGGCATCCGCACTGTGGAAATAAAAAAGCCGCTCATCATGAGCGGCTTTAACTAAAGAATGATTATTTAGATACCACTTCTAAGCGGTTCCCTTATGACTTCGTTACCATTTTTATCAAAGACAACTACAAACCTTCCATTTTTAAGAGGATCCTCTTTCACTTCATTGCTGGTTCCCTCATACACCACCGCCAATCCCCCATTGTATAAGGGAATTCCAAAATCAGGTATGAAGGGCAAGTCTTGTATATCGTGACTGAATTTTTCTTGATTCTCCTGAAACCATTTTTTGAATTGTTCTCTTCTGGATACATCATAGTGTTTGCGAAGCGCTCTCGCATTTCTTTTAACAACTGTCGGCAGCAGTTGATGGAACAATTTGAATAAATCACTCCAGAAGAAATGCCCCCTAATATCTCCTGCCTCACGCCCCTTTTCCTCATCCCCTAACGCGTATTTCAGGACGTCCTCATTGATGCAATCACAAAATTTTATGAAGTTATAAAACAAATATTCATGGGCTTGAGGGCCTTGGCGTGGTTTCACAAATGTATAGTGCTCGTCAACCGCCTTCTTGAGCATGGCCTTATCATCTTCAGACAATTGAGTTAAGTCTTTATCGCCGACTTTTAGCGATGCAAAATCCTTTAAGCGTTCTTTCGAAATATCGAATCTCTCATCAGGTTTATTCTTCCTTCTGCTATCTACTTCTTGCTTGAAGAGGTAATCCCGAGAGATAAATATAGATCTTCCTGCAAGTATAGTCATGATGAGTTTTTGAAGCGGTTCTATGTTTACACCGTATTCTTTCCATTTCTTTATAATAGTACAAATAATATTTTCGGCCTCTTCGTTCGGTGCTAAGGCTTTCAGAATTTCCAACTGCCCTTCGAGAAGTATTTGCTGGTTCCGTCCGATTGGGTAATTGGGAGGCAGTTTTCCTTCGACCTCATCGGGAAACCATGAAAGGCTCTCTATAAGCTCCCTTCCTTGTGGGCTATTGATTTGTTGCGGCCCGACAATATAATCATCGCTCCCTTCTATTTCTTTTGAATAAAACATGGGTATCAAATCCAGTATATCCTTTTTCTCTTGCAGTTTGGAGTTGAAGTCTTCAATCGACCAAACCTCTCTATTGATAGTTTCTCTTTTCTCTTGCTCTTCTAAATACCCGAGCCTGCTTAGGGCATCGTTTAATATTACGGTAACATGTTGTGGCGAGATCCCGAGTTTCTCTGCGACTTCTTTTCTTGTGTGAGGATAGTTATTCCCCATCCCAAAGATTAACTGAAATACTTCTCGTGCTGTAGGATTCAGTCGGTGGATAAAACGCGATGCAAGTTCCTTTGCCGAGGGATTAACAACTAGTTCTCCCTGCGCTTCATCTGCCGAGGGATTAACAACTAGTTCTTCCTGCGCTTCATCTGCTTGAAACTTTGAAGCCTGTTGGTCTGCTTCGGTTTGGAAAGCTTTAGTATTTTGGGGTTGATCACTGTCTTCCTCTCCGGATTGTTCATCTCCATCGTCCTTGGTATGTTCGTCCAAAGGGATGCCTAGCTGAGGCAAAATTGCGATGTCTATTACCTTTATCTCGGGCATTTTCAACTGGTTTGCAATTTCCGCAGTAGTTGGCTCACGTCCAAGTTCTTGGGCCAATATTCTCTTGGTATTATTTATAGAGCGTATTTCCTTGATCTTGTGGTCCGTAAGATCGATTTGGTATTTATCCTTATAGATAGCCCGAATCATAGCCCACTTACTCTGATTATACGCAATTGCGGGGAATGGCTTACCACTTCTGGGATCAAACTTACATGCTTCTTCAAATACCTTAACGTATCCAATTAGGGCAAGATCTTCGACATCCAACATCTTCCAATTAGCTATCCAACGTAAATGCTGCGCTTTCTTTACAATAATTGGCATGTACAGATTGGCAATCTCCCAAGCTGGGACCTCAAGTGTTTTGAGCATCTCCTTGATCTTCTCAATGTCACCCTCTGCCTGACCATCAGCAGGTTCAAGTTGACTTAGCCTTTGGCGAAGACCTTCTCTTTCAGACATAGTGGCTTCGAGGCGCTCTAAAAGCTCCTTCTCTCGGTTGGGATCAAATGACGGTTTGAATACAGTATAGCTGTTATCGCCGGGCAAATGATTTTCGAACCGAAGGATTTCTTCGGACGAGTTATCTTCCTGCCCTTGGTTTTCATCTTCTTCTTCGATCCGGTCGAACGGCTCCTCCTCTTCATTAGAGGAAAACTCTTTCCCTTCCTTGTCTTCCTTACGCATGGTTTCTCTCCATTAAAGGTTATATAGGGTAATATTTAGGGGGCATCAAATGGGCGGTTGAATATCGCAATATCCAGGGCCGTCTTCCACAAGTCTTGTTTAATGATAAGTGAATGGAAAAACGTTGTCAAGCACTATGCGGATTTTTATTCCAAAATGGTTTCTCTTTGGGTGGCCGGAGCCGGCCGCAGGACCAATCGCCCTACCACAGACGCCTCCACCTGGCCGTGGTCTACCCGACACCCCTCCCGGTACAGGAGCTCGACCTCAGCCAGTTCCAGGAGCATCATTCTGAAGGTTCAGCAGGACATATTCAGGCCCACCGGCCCTCGGGCCCCTTAGCGGGCCTCTCCCGGTCCTCCTGTGCCGATTCCTGCTGCTGCCCCACGGGCCCACCCGTACGACGCTCGGGGCTGTGGATCTCGGGAACCCACCCGGACCAACAACCGCCACCCCTGGCCGGCCCCGAGATCACCAGCAACGAGTTCTTGACGCGATCAACGCCAGCGGGCTGCCGCCAATGGTCTGGCCTGCCTCCACCTCTTCTACCGCCTGACGCAAAGATGTCATCCCGGTGCTCGATTCCCCAAGCGAGTGAGGACAACGTAGAATACATTCCCATACCGAGCCTGGTCCACCCCTGCGTCAATCTCGTCTTACCCAGGGCCCGGAGCTCGGCGCTCAGGAACGTCCAGGTCCACAGCCGCCCATCTCGCCGTCCAGTGCCCCTGGCCGGGCCCGAGAACCCCGGTGTCAAGTTTTGGATGACTAGAGCCAGAGCTTCGGAAAGAGCCCGGTCCATCCGGAGTCTTCC
>Ga0315284_10015684_pt1 | contig 10767 bp, 8 predicted proteins | sample YL17G09_16_MG_FD_203696 | JGI IMG/M metagenome (GOLD analysis project Ga0315284, IMG submission 203696) | Sediment microbial communities from Yellowstone Lake, YNP, Wyoming, USA - YL17G09_16 | ecosystem: Environmental > Aquatic > Freshwater > Lake > Sediment | place: USA: Wyoming | collected...
ATGATGTAAGTCGGAAAACCCAATTTCTCAAGTCGGTCCACCATGTCTCTAGTATTTCCTGCCCCAGTCCCAATGATTAAATCGGGTTTAAGGGAGACGATCTTTTCGAAATCGAGACTGATATAGCTTCCGACACGAGTCCGAGTTTTGGCCTTCTCCGGAAAGTTGCAGTGGATCGAAACCCCCACGATCTCTTGATCAAGGCCCAGAGCGAAAAGGATTTCCGTGACATTGGGAGCGAGAGAAATAATTCTCTTGGGAACCGAAGGCACGGTCACCGGCCTTCCCACTTCGTCAACGAGATGATGCGCCGCTGGTGCGGACACAGGCCACGCAATGAGCAGGAGAAGGACCAATGTGGGAAGGATTCTCATCCGAGAAGGGGTCACGGGCAAGTCGGCTGGATGCCCCGCCTTCCTGCCTTGGGCAGGGGCGGGGAGGAAAGCCGACCTTATAGTCATTTGTTTCTTCATCTCCCGGAAGCCCCGCCCTTGAGGGCGGGGAGCTTCATTCGATTCTAAACTTGATAGGGATATTCACCCAGAGAGGAATGCTTTCTTTCCCCCTCTTTGCAGGAACGAACTGCCATTGTTTCACGGTGGCAAGAGCCGATCGATCCAGGATCTCATGTCCGGAAGACCTTCTGATCTCTATCTGACCCACCTGGCCGCTCGCGAGGACTTCCACTCTTAGGGTGACTTCTCCCTGATGCCCCCTCTGCTTGGCTTCTTGAGGATAGGCCGGTTTGGGGTTGTTCAAATATCTGGGATGAACGAAGGAAGTTTCTCTTTCGAATGGAGACACCCCTTTGGCCACCTGAATTTTCTCTTCTTGCATTCCTCCACCCCAAGAAGACGTTTGGACTTCTTGCGGAGAAGAAATGACCAGCGCAGATGAAGATGATTCCTTCGAAAGAGCGACTGTCTGGATCCAAAGGGACTCGTCGTCCTTTGGGGGACCGAAGTTTGTCCACTCGACCGTCGCTTCTTTCGCCGGAGACTCTTCCGGAGGCTTCTTTTCCTCTCGGACAGAAGGAATTCGTTTGTTCTCTTCTCCAGGATCATCGCTTGATGCAGTCTGAAAACTGGGATTCAATTTCTCGATGGGGGCAGACTCGGGGTGTTGAATTTTCAGTGGCGGGAGCTGAACCTTTCTCTGCAAGGATGGAGAAACGGATTTAGGAGAAAGCCTCTCTTCTGCGATGGCCGGAGAAGCGATCGAAAGGAGATGAACCTCGAGGCGAGGTGGAGAGATCAAAGACTTTGCCGCATCACCAGAAAAGATAGACAAAGTGAGAAAAAGCAGGAGATGGACTCCCAGAGAGGCCACCCAAAAAGTCTCAAGCCTGAAGAAATTCGTTCTCTTTTTCGTGGTCAATAAAAAACCCCAGTCTTCGAAAGGAAGACTGGGGTTCGAAACCGCCAAACTCTTCACAGCCTTCCACCGAAGACCCATCGTGAAGCGCATTCAGGCGGGTTTTCTGACTTGCGGATCATCCTACGGAGACCTCTTCTTGCTTTACAGATCTCCGACCCTGGTTCTTCCCCAGAGCCTCCTTGCCCCTTCCCATCCTTCGACAACCTCAGGACAGTGGTTACGGCAAGTTTCGTCCCCGCTTACAGCGGCGTGGCCGTTCTCGATTTTCACGAGGTTCCCCTTTGGGCCTTCGGCCACCTGAACACGTTATTTGTAGACGTTAATTAGCACAGATGCTCGATGGATGTCAAATAGAAAAAGAGGCCGTCTCCCGCCTCCGGAAATCCCGTTCATTAGGAACACAAAATAGTGTATCATGGGCTCACGGGCAAGTCGGCTGGAGGTCCCCGCCTTGGCTGCCTGCGGTAGGTAGGTAGGCGGGGAGGAAGGCCGACCCTGTAATCGTATCTACATCTCCCGGAAGCCCCGCCCTTGTGGGCGGGAAGCTTCACTCCATAATGGCTGACAGGCATTCCGAGAGTGTAATTTTTGATGTTGACAAAAGTGTGGTTTCAATCTATTGTGTCTTCGGTTTCAAATATAATCCAACAGAAGGAGGGAGTGGAGCCATGAACTTCGCGCGATTTTGTTGGTTGAATGCGAGCAAGTTTCCAAACAGAGAATTCATCATCGAAAGTACCCCTTCGAAAGGGCTAAGAAGGGCCATTACCTGGAAAGAGCTGAATGATCAGACGAACAAACTGGCCAATTTCATGACGAAGGAATGTGGCGTCAAGAAGGGTGACATTGTTGTCCATCTGATGTTGAACAGCATCGAATGGTACGTTGCCTACATGGCGGTTCTAAAGACAGGGGCAACGGTTACGCCGCTCAATTTTCGTTTTGCGAGTTCTGACATCAAGTATGCAGCGGATGTGACCCAATGCAAGGTGTTTATCCTCGGCGACGGTTTTATTCCAAAGGTTCAACCCATCATGCCCGAGATGAGCCATGTGAAAAAATATATCTGCGTCGGCGAAAATGTGCCGTCCAACATGAAGCCCTACAAGGAGATCATGGAGAAAGGTGACCCGACGAATGTCCTTGTGGAGACGGGCGACGGCGAGATGGCAGAACTCATGTTTACTTCGGGAACCACAGGAGCCCCAAAACCTGTCTGCCACACCCATGAAACTCTTTTCTACATTGGCATCGGAAATGCCCTGACTTACAACGATGGCTACAACAGTGTCTATCTTGCTCCTCATCCGTTCTATCACAGCGGCACGCTGTTTCTCTCCTTCCCCTGTTACATCGCGGCAGGGAAGATCCTGATGGCCATGGAGCTTCAGCCTAAATTCTACCTGAGAGCCCTCGCCGATGAAAAATGCACGGGAGGCTGGAATACGGTGCCCGTCTGGATGGACGTCGTGAATGCCGTCCTGTCCGGAGAGATCAATCTGAAGGACTACGATCTGTCTGCGTTAAAACGGATTGAGATTGGTGCCCAGCCGGTTCCTTACATCTTGCTCCAGAATTCGAAAAAGGTTTTTCCCAACCTTCCCGTGGCAAATATTTATGGGATCACCGAAGGGGGAGGAGGAGGGACCGTCAACTGTTATGATGAAGACATCATGAGAAAACCGGGCTCCATTGGCAAGGCCACGGCGTTCATGGAAGTTAAGGTGGTCGATGATAAAGGGAACGAGTGCGCCCCGAATGTGGTCGGAGAATTTTTGCTCAAAGGTCCGAGGCTCATGAAGGAGTACGCCTACAATCCAGGGTTGACGGCCAGAACCATTGAAGGGGGATGGTTGCATACGGGGGATCTCGCGTACAAAGATGAGGAAGGATATTTCTTCTTTGTAGACAGAGCGAAGGATCTCATCATCCGAGGCGGGGAGAATATCTTCCCAGTGGAAATTGAGGGGTTCTTGCTCAAGCATCCGAAGATCCAGGATGTAGCGGTCATGGGATATCCCCATCCGAGATTCGTGGAGATTGTTCTAGCTGTGATTCAGACGAGGCCTGGAGAAAAACTGACCGATGAAGAGGTACTGAAGTTCTGCGAACAGAAAGGGCTTGCAAAATTCAAATGGCCGGAGAAGATGATCTACACGAACATCCCACGAAACCCAGCCGGCAAAATCGAAAAGCCAAAACTCCGAGACATGTATGTGAAACCCGCCAAAGAGGCCATGGAGAAAGAATTCAAGAAGGCCTGAGCGCTCTCGCCCCCTCATCTTTCACGGGCAAGTCGGCTGGATGCCCCGCCTTGCCTGCCTGCGGTAGGCAGGTAGGCGGGGAGGAAAGCCGACCCTGTAATCATATCTACATTACCCGGAAGCCCCCGCCCTTATATGTGGGCGGGGAGCTTCACTTTCCCGTGTACGGAGAGAAGCGGATGAGGGGGTTCTCCCGGCAGCAGGAGTGCTCCATCTTAGGACGGCCAGTCCCGACGATAATCGGGAGATGTCGCCCCACAGGGGCGTTTGGATGAGCCCCTGCCTGCGGTAGGCAGGGGCCTGCCCGTGGGGCTCCATTTTCTTCTGTGCAGGTTCGGAGAGAGACCCGGCGTGAGCTCCCAGGAATACAACTCAGGCCTCTTCATCTCCAAAGGTATTTTTGTATGTGAGCTTTGCAAACAGGGTAAGATGGCCTAAGTCGTAGCTCGTTGCCTTCTCGACCTCTTCCCACACACCCACGGATAAGTGCGAATCCCCTGCGGCGAGGTTTTCCTTCAACTGCTCCACGGTCTTTACTCCGATGATCACGGAGGTCACCCGTTTGTCATGAAGGAGCCAGGAGACGCTGAGCTGAACGGCCGGGATCCCAGTTTTTTTTGAGATCTCAACCACTTTGTCAGCCGTCTCAAAGGATCTCGGAATCCAAAAGCTTGGGCCCTCAATTTCGGAGCGATAGAAGAGACGGGTGCCTTGAGGGGGCATTTCCGCCTTCTGATATTTTCCCAAGAGGATGCCTCCAGCTAAGGGGCTCCAACAAGTAAACCCCATCCCCTGATCTTGACAAGCAGGGAGGAGCTCCCGCTCGGCCTCGCGGTAAATCAAATTGTATAGATATTGGCCGCACACAAGCTTCTCAAGATTCAAGAGGGCACTGATGCCATTCGCTTTAAGAATCTGCCAAGCAAAGAGATTGCTACACCCGAGGTACCGGACCTTCCCTTGGCGAACAAGATCATTCAATGTTCTCATCGTCTCTTCGATGGGCGTAAATGGGTCCGGCCCATGCATGGTGTAGAGGTCAATGTAATCGGTCTGCAGTCGTCGAAGACTGGCTTCGCAGGCATCCGTGATATGCTTCCGGGACAGTCCCTTCGCGGTGGCTGCCTTCCCTGTGCGAAAGAGGCACTTGGTGGCAATGACAACATCTCCCCGCTTCTGACCCTTAACGGCCTCCCCCACGATTTCCTCAGAAACACCCCCCGCATAGACATTAGCGGTATCGATGAAATTGCCTCCAGCTTCCAAATAATGATGGATAATCTCAGTTGACGTGTTGCGATCACACCCCCAATCTTTGGCTCCAAAGGTCATCGTTCCTAAAGAGATGCGGGAGACTAAAAGTCCCGTCTTCCCCAGGTAGCGGTATTTCATGTCCACCTCCGTACGGTCACGGGCAAGTCGGCTGGATGCCCCGCCTACAAGGCGGGGAGGAAAGCCGACCCCGTAATCATATTTACAATACCCGGAAGCCCCGCCCTGTGCCTGCCTTTCGGCAGGCACAGGCAGCTTCACTGGTTCGGTCTTCGCATCGCTTGTTCATTTTATCCCTATTTCTCACCAAAAACAATGAGATCCGAGTCGTTTCAACCATCGCTCGAAAATTGGGTTCCTGTCCATCATCACGTGCAAGAAGATCAAATCCGTCGCGCTCAAAAACATTCTTTTCGAAAATTGACAATGGGCCAAACATGTAGTATTTTTAGTAACCTATGGTGCTCATTGGGAGGGGAAGGTTTCCCTCTTCGTCTTTTAGAAACCACGGTGCATCACCTTCCAGCAAAGGGTGTTTAGTTGAAAAAACTTCTCTCTCTCACTTCAAAACCAGTTCGCTATCTGGGCCGGGAAGTCAATGCCGTAAGAAAAGATGATGACCGGGTAACCCTCAGATTCTGTCTCGCCTTTCCCGATGTTTATGAAGTAGGAATGTCCCATCTTGGAATTCAAATTCTGTATCACATTCTGAACGGAATGGAAGGAGTGTCCTGTGAAAGGGTTTTCACCCCCTGGAGTGACATGGAGAAAATTCTGAGGGAGAAAGAGGTCTTATTATCCTCCCTCGAATCCTCCACTCCACTTCGTGACTTTGACATTCTGGGTTTTTCGCTTCAGTATGAGCTCTGCTTTAGCAATGTTCTCACCCTACTGGAACTTTCCCGTATTCCGTTCTTTTCAAAGGACAGGGACGACCGATTCCCCCTCGTGATCGCCGGAGGGCCGAATACCTTCAATCCAGCACCAGTGGCTGATTTCTTTGACGCTTTCGTGATTGGAGACGGCGAGGAAGTCGTCATCGAAATGTGTGATCTTGCTTTGCGAACGAAAGAGGGCGGAGGGAGGAAAGAAGATCTTCTCAAGTCCTTGAACCAGTTGAAAGGGGTTTATGTTCCGGCGTACCCTCCGGAGGGGAGAAAGGTTCGCAAGAGAACTGTGTCGAACCTAGATCGCGCTCCTTATCCCACCTGTCCGATTGTTCCCTACATGAAAGTCATCCATGACCGCCTCAGCATCGAGATCGCTCGAGGTTGCAAGCGAGGGTGTCGCTTCTGCGAGGCGGGGTTCATTCACAGACCTTATCGAGAACGGAATTCCAGCACGATCGAGGACCTCGTGAAAGCGTCACTCAAGAGCACGGGATACGAGGAATTCTCGCTTCTCTCTCTGAGTGCTGGAGACTACTCCTCCATCGGCTTGCTCCTCTCTACCCTCATGGATGACAATGAATCGAGACGGGTGGCTGCCTCTTTCCCTTCGTTACGGATCGAGAGTATCGTAGGCACTCTTGCAGAGCAGGTGAAGAGGGTCCGAAAGACGGGTTTCACGATTGCCCCGGAAGCAGGAACAGAACGGCTACGAAAAGTGATCAACAAAGAGCTTGATGAAAACGTTCTCTTCGAGGGAGGGGCAGAACTGTTTTCGAAGGGTTGGAGAAATATCAAACTCTACTTCATGATGGGACTCCCCACGGAGAGAGAAGAGGATCTGAGAGGGATCATCGAACTCTCCAAGAGACTCTCCAGGGTCGACGAACAGAAAAAGATTCGCCCCACAGTGAATGTGAGTGTCTCTACCTTCGTACCTAAGCCCCACACGCCGTTTCAATGGGAAGCTCAAATCCCACTGGATGACATGAAGGAGAAGCTTCGATTCCTCAAGAATCAGGCCCGGGAAAATCACCTCCACCTTAAATGGCAGGATCCTCATCTGAGTTATCTGGAGGGTGTTTTCTCGACGGGAGGGAGGAATCTTTCCCAGGTCCTCGTGGAAGCCCATCGGCTCGGTTGCCGATTCGATGGCTGGAGTGACCAGTTTTGCTACGGGTCTTGGGAAAAGGCTTTTGAGAAAGTGGGAGTTGAAATGGATCGGCACACCCGAAGAAGAAGCCTTGAAGACCCTCTGCCCTGGTCCTTCGTGGACACCGGGGTGACGACCCAATTTCTCTGGGAAGAGTACCAGAAAGGACTGCAAGGGGAAGTGAGTCCTCCGTGTCAGGAAGGACCGTGTCACCGATGCGGTGTGTGTGACGGGGAAGAAATCACCTTGAGGCAATTCCCCGCAACCGAGAGCCTCTCCTCGGGAAGCAGAAGTCAGCAACAGGCTCGCAAGAAACCCACTCGGAGAAAGGTTCGATTGAGATTCAAGAAGGAAGGAGATCTTCGTTTCATCAGTCACTTAGAACTAGCCTCTCTGTTCCACCGAGCTTCCAAGCGGGCTGACCTTTCTTTGGGGTACTCTGAAGGCTTCCATCCCATGCCGAGGATCGTCTTCGCATCAGCCCTTCCCGTTGGGGTTGAGAGTCTCGCAGAAGTCGTGGAGTTGGAGCTGGAAGGGACATTTTTGGTTTCCGACGTTAAGAAGAGATTGAATGAGGGTCTCCCCTCTGGAATCGAGATTATTGAAGCTCAAGAAGTACCGCTCGCATCCCCCATCACTCCACTGATCCATCGATCCATCTATTGGATTCGTTTGGGTCAGGCCTTAACGAGAGAGGAAGCTGAAAAAAGGATAAAGAAAGCGCTCAGCGCGAAAGAACTTCTCATTCATCAGGAACGAAAGGGGAAACAACGAGAGGTGGATATCCTGCCCCAGATCGAAGCAATCCGGGTGACGTCGAAAAACGATCGTGACGGGTTTGCTTCGGGACCCAAAGGATCAGGTGAGAACGAGGAATGGGGAGTGGAATTAGTTCTTCGAAGGAGTCAAGGAAAAACAGCAAAGCCCACGGAGATCATGGAACGCTTGCTCCAACTGGGAAAAGAATTGATGGCTGGATGCAAAGTGGTAAAAATCGAATGACGGCGGGTTGACACAAGGAAGAGGAGATGAGTCTATGGCAAGTGAATTGATTATTAACGTGACGTCCTATGAGACAAGAGTCGCCCTCCTCGAGGACCGGGTGCTTGCAGAGCTTTACATCGAGCGGACGAAGGATTGCGGGATCGTTGGCAATATTTACAAGGGCAAAGTCGTGAAGGTTCTGCCGGGCATGCAGGCTGCCTTTGTCGACATCGGGTTGGAGAGGGCTGCATTTCTGTATGTCTCGGATGTTTATGGGAAAGTCGAAGAGTATGAGGAGATGGGATTCCCGAGTGAAGAGATGCCCATTTATCTTAGCCCGTCCCTCCCGATTGAAGACCTCCTCTCGGAGGGCCAAGAGATCACGGTTCAGGTCTCGAAGGAACCTCTCGGCACAAAGGGAACCCGGATTACGTCCCACCTTACTCTTCCGGGTCGGTACCTCGTGTATATGCCCACGGTGGACCATGTGGGCGTGTCAAGAAGGATCAAGGATGAAAGGGAGCGGCGGAGGCTGAGGGAGATTGTCCAAGCCCTCAAAACCAACTCCGGGGGGTTCATCGTGCGGACAGCGAGTGAAGGCGCCGAGGCCGAGGAAATCCGGAATGACATGGAATTTCTCCTCCATGTTTCGGAGAATATTCAGCGGAAGAAAGAGAATGTGTCCGCGCCTTCTCTCATCCACAGCGATCTCACGATGGTCCTCCGGGTCATCCGCGATATTCTGTCTCCTCACGTCAACCGAATCCTCATCGACTCCAAAGAGGAATACGAAAATATCATTTCCTTCATCAACACCTACATGCCCAAGCAGAAGTACGAGATCACCCTCTACGAGGAGAAAGGACCCATCTTCGATGCCCACGGGATTGAGATGGAGATTGACAAGATTTCCGGTCGAAAGGTCTGGCTCAAGTCCGGCGGATATATCGTGATTGATATGGCGGAAGCCCTGGTTGCCGTCGATGTCAACACGGGACGCTATGTGGGGAAAAGAAACCTGGCCGACACGATATTGAAAACGAACCTGGAGGCAGCCAAGGAGATCGCTTATCAGTTAAGGCTCCGCAACATCGGCGGCATCATTATCATTGACTTCATTGACATGGAGAGGGAGGGAGATCGAGAAAAGGTTCATCAGGTCCTGGAGGAGGCCATCAAGAAGGATCGACAGAAGATGAACATTTTCAAAATCTCGGACCTAGGGCTTGTGGAAATGACGCGAAAGAGGACGCGGGAAAACGTCACCCGAATCCTCAGTGAGACGTGCCCCTACTGCGAAGGTTCGGGATTCATCAAGTCAAAGACGACGATTTGCTATGACATCTTCAGACAGATCGAGAGGACCTCGTCCGAACTGGGGGGTCACAATATCATGGTGGAGGTCAATCCGGAAATTGCCAGCCTTCTCTACGAAGAGGAGAGAACAGGAGTGGAGGAATTGGAGCAAAAGCTGAAGAAGAAAATCGTGATCAAGGGCAAGGCAGGGTTCCATCAAGAGCAGTTCAACATCATCGAGACTTAGCTTGGCTCCATTCCGGCAACAGGTACCCCCCCGACACTAACCGGGAGGGGGAACGCGCGATCTCAGGACGGCCTGTCCCGACGAGAGACGGGAAATGTCGCCCCACATGGGCATTGGACAAGATACCACGCCTGCCTGCGGTAGGCAGGGGCTTAGCCCGTGGGGCTCCATGTGAGGTGGATGCGTCCCTTGTAAGTGATAAATTTTAAAAGGTTTTTTCGTGCCTTTGCGAAGCCGTTGACATTGACAACCCAATGGAAATCAATTATCATATTCTTTCAATTTTTCTTCTGGAGGCGTCTTATGTACGCAGTAGTAAAGACCGGTGGCAAAGAGTATAAGGTCTCGAAGGGAGACATCATCCGAGTGGAGAAGTTAGATGGGAGCGTGGGAGACCGGGTGGCACTGAAAGACGTTCTGATGGTGTCCAAAGAAGGAGAGGTTCACGTCGGGACACCTCAAGTAGCCCAGGTCGTCGTGACCGGGGAGATCATTCAGCAGGTCAAGGGGAAGAAGGTGCTCGTCTTCAAGATGAAGCGAAGAAAGAACTACCGTCGTTTGAGAGGGCACCGACAGATGTACACGTATCTAAAGGTGGATGATATTTCCGTTGCGTAACAAAAGGGATAAGAGTAAAATCGTGGGTTTGTGGAATAATGGAATAACGGAGTGCCGCAGAGAAAGAGGACTTTGACCCAATAGTCCAGTTTAACGTCTTGGGAGGAGCACTATGGCGCACAAGAAAGCAGGGGGCAGCTCTCGGAATGGTCGAGACAGCGCTGGGCAACGCCTCGGCGTGAAAAAGTATGGCGGCCAGTTTGTTCAGGCAGGAAATATTTTGGTTCGACAGAAAGGAACACGTATCTTTCCTGGTGAAAACGTGGGCATGGGAAAAGACTTCACCCTGTTTGCCAAGATCGAAGGGGTTGTTCAATACGAAAAGAAGGGGAAGGACAAGAAGCAGGTGAGTATCACCACTCAGGCTGCTTAGTGATCCTCCCATCGGCCTGCAATGAGCAACGATGAAATTTGTGGATGAAGTTAGAATCCATGTCAAGGCGGGCGATGGCGGAAACGGGTGTATCAGTTTTCGGAGAGAACGCTTCATCCCGAAGGGAGGTCCCAACGGGGGTGACGGCGGAAAGGGCGGGGATGTGATTGTCGAGGCACATGCTCAGCTTTCTACTCTTCTCGATCTAAGCTACCCACAACAGTTTCGAGCCCCCAAAGGATCGCACGGTAAAGGAAAAGATCAAACAGGAAAAAACGGAGAGGACCTCGTCATTT
>Ga0315284_10015685_pt1 | contig 10766 bp, 13 predicted proteins | sample YL17G09_16_MG_FD_203696 | JGI IMG/M metagenome (GOLD analysis project Ga0315284, IMG submission 203696) | Sediment microbial communities from Yellowstone Lake, YNP, Wyoming, USA - YL17G09_16 | ecosystem: Environmental > Aquatic > Freshwater > Lake > Sediment | place: USA: Wyoming | collected...
TGAAGCCTATTCTGGTGTTCAACCAGGCAAACCTTCAAATGCACTCGAAGAACTGATCACACTGCCTGTTGAACAATGGCGGGATCAAGTTATCAATGATTTTGAAAGGAATGTTATCAAGACACATCCGGTGATCGGAGAGATTAAGAACAAGTTGTACCACCTGGGAGCAACATATGCTTCCATGTCGGGCAGCGGGTCCTCGGTCTATGGTTTGTTCAAAGAAAAAGCCCCGCTCATACACGATCTGTTTCCTGACTTCTTTTGCTGGTCGGGGCCTTTGGTCTGATTACTCGAATTCAACCAATATCGTACCCTTGGGCAGACAGTCGCCTTCTTTTACGAATACTGTCTTGATTTTACCTGTCATGGGTGCCTGAATAGTATTCATCATCTTCATAGCCTCTATTATCAGGAGTTTGTCATCGGTCTTCACGTTCTCACCAGGTTTGACAAGAACTTGCCTGATAGTTCCCGGGATGAAGGAAATAACCTTCTTCTTATCGGGCTTTACCCAATTTTGCCTTCTCAAATACTTCCGGGTAAAAGTTGTATAATAGGTACTCCCCTGAATAACAAGCTCTTTTAATACAGGCGCTTCACCCTTAGATTGTTGTGATTTGATTTCTTCCATAGGATTTCTTCTTAAAAGGGTGGTATTCCATGTTTCTTTCTGGGAAGGCTCACTGCCTTATCAACGGACACTTCGATGGCATGAAGCAGGATATTCCTGGTCTCCTCAGGTGCGATCACCGAATCGATATACCCTTTAGCGGCTGCCACATAAGGATTGGCAAACTTTTCCTTATATTCCCTGACCTTCTGCTGGCGCATTTCTTCGGGATTTTCAGCTTCTGTGATCTCCTTCCTGAAGATGATATTGGCTGCTCCTTCGGGCCCCATAACAGCTACCTCGGCAGTTGGCCAGGCAAAGACAAAATCAGCCCGAAGGTGCCGCGAACCCATAGCGATGTAGCCACCACCATATGCCTTTCTCAGGATCACGGTAAGTTTGGGCACAGTAGCCTCGCTGTAGGCGTACAATATTTTTGCTCCATGGCGGATCACACCGGCATGTTCCTGATCAACGCCGGGAAGATATCCTGGCAAGTCAACAAGGGTTATTATCGGAATATTAAAAGCATCACAATACCGGATAAAGCGCGCTGCCTTGTCGGATGAATCCACATCAAGCACACCGGCCAGTACCAAAGGCTGGTTGCACACAAATCCACAGGTTTCACCATTCATCCTTCCGTAACCAATAACCAGGTTACCGGCCCAGTTTTCCTGAATTTCAAAGAAATCGGAATCATCCACCACGGCACGGATCACGTCACGAACATCATAGGGCAGAGAAGCATCATCAGGCACAATTTCCCCAATCCGATACTCTGGTTTGGGTGGCTTGGGTTTTTGTTTTACCGCCTTCCTGTCATTATTGGCAGGAACAAAGGACAAAAGTTTTTTAATCTGTTTAAAACAATCCTGTTCATTTTCGGCAAAGAAATGGGCATTCCCGGTAATCTCACTATGCACCCTGGCCCCGCCCAGATCTTCCATTGATATTTCTTCACCCAGAACGGTTTTGATAACCTCAGGGCCGGTGATGAACATTTTTGAAATGTTTTCCACCACAAATACATAATCGGTAAGCGCCGGTGAATAAACTGCGCCACCTGCACAGGGCCCCAAAATTACTGAAATTTGCGGTATAACGCCCGAATTCAAGGTGTTTCTGAAAAATATCTCACCGTATCCGGCCAGGGAGTTAACTCCTTCCTGAATCCGTGCGCCTCCTGAATCATTGATACCGATCAGGGGAACTTTCATTTTAAGAGCATGCTCCATAATTTTAACAATCTTGCGGGAATGCATCAAACCCAATGATCCACCGGCGACCGTAAAATCCTGTGCAAAAATACAAACCGGTTGCCCCGTTATGTTGCCTGTTCCTATAACCACACCGTCACCATGCAACACCTTTTTGGCCATGTCAAAGTCTCTGGCTTCATGTTGGACAAACATGTCGTATTCCTGAAATGAATCTTTGTCAAGAAGTGCATGGATACGGTTGCGGGCAGTCATTTTGCCCATGGCTTCCTGCTTTTCGATGGCCTTTTCGCCACCGCCCATCTGGACCTCTTCGCGTCGTTTATGAAGCTCCTGAATTTGTTTTTTAAGTGCCATGATTGAATAATTTGTTTGAAGGCAGCAAATATAAGGTCAAAATAAACAAATGCAAACATTCCTTATCATAACGAGCTACTTCAGCACTGATCTATTTGAGAGCCAGGCGATAAATGAAAACGGCAATAATGGCAAACAGGATGTTGGGTATCCAAACGGCAATAAAGGGACTAAATGCTCCACTTATGGCGAATTGTGAGGAAAACTGCATGAAAACAATATAGGAAAAACTGATCAGCAAACCAATCCCCAATTGCATGCCAATACCCCCTTTCACCTTTTTAGAGGAAACAGAGACACCAATCAGGGTTAAAATAAAAGCAGAGAATGGAAATGAAAATCGTCTGTGTTTCTCAATCAGATAGAGGTCAATATCGGGCGCCCCCTGCAGCTTCTGTTCTTCAATAAAACGATTTAACTCTCCAAGATTCATGGCTTCAACAGCATTGTCCCTACGCCTGAATTCTTCCGGACTGAGGGTAATGGTAGTGTCCGCCTCCTTGCCCTGTGATATGGTCTGATAATCATGATAAAAAGTGCGGATATAATAGTTGCGGAGGTGCCATTTGTTTTTGGTAGAATCCCACCTTATTTCATCGGCTAACAGCTTGGATAGCAATTCCCCGTCTTTAAATTTTTCCATGGAGAACTTTCTGCCACTGTTGGTCAAGGTATTGAAATTCTCAAGATAAACAAAGATCCCCGGTTCGATTTGTTTATGAATATTCCTTTCCCTTACAACTCTAGGTGCATTGTGGTAATAGATCTCCTCAAACGCCAGCTTTCGCGCGTTGGCATGCGGAATGACATAATTGTTCAGTGTAAAGGCAAACAGGGTAAGCGCAAAAGCGGAAATGAAATAAGGTACGAGTAGCCTGTTAAAGCTTACACCGCTGCTCAAAATGGCAATGATCTCAGTGTTGTATGCCATTCGTGATGTGAAGTAGATTACTGTGATAAAAGTAAAGAGCGGACTGAAAAGCACGGCAAAATAGGGGATAAAATTGAGATAATAGTCAAAAATGATCTTCTTAAAAGGGGCACTGTTTTCAAGGAAATCATCGATTTTTTCAGAGAAGTCAAAAACAACGGCTATTGCCACAATTAGTGCAATGGTAAAGAAAAAGGTCCCGAGAAATTTCCGGATAATATACCAATCCAGTATATATAATTCGGGTTTCTTCATAATCTTTCTGGTAATTGTTTGACCATATTTTTCTTCCAGTCTCCGAAAATGCCTTCCCTGATCTTTCTCCGGGCTTCTTCCATCAGCCAAAGATAAAAACTTAAATTGTGAAGGGAAGCGATTTGTGCACCGAGAATTTCTTTGGAGATAATCAGATGGCGCAAGTAAGCCTTTGAATACTGCTTGTCAACAAAACAAGTACTATCAGGATCCAGCGCACTGAAATCATCCTTCCATTTGTTATTCCGAATATTCATGATACCGTTACGCGTGAACAGCATGCCGTTTCTTCCGTTTCTTGTGGGTATAACACAGTCGAACATATCAATTCCCCTGGCGATTGACTCAAGCAGATTTACCGGAGTACCAACGCCCATAAGGTATCGGGGCTTATCTGAAGGGAGGATTCCGGTTACCACATCCACCATTTCATACATTACTTCTTCGGGTTCACCCACAGATAATCCGCCTATTGCATAACCGTCGGCCGGGTAAGAACAAATCTCACCAGCAGATGCCGTCCGCAAGTCTTTATAAACACTACCCTGCACGATCGGAAAAAAAGATTGTTCATACCCGTAAAGTGGCTCAGTCTGTTGAAAATGGTTGAAACCTCTCTCAAGCCATTGGTGTGTCAGTTCGATCGATTTTTTCGCACTTTTATGGTCAGAGGGAAAGAGCGTGCATTCATCTAGTGCCATCATGATATCAGCACCGATATACCGTTGAATATCCACAATTTTCTCAGGTGTGAAAAGATGTTTCGAACCGTCGATGTGCGAGCTGAACAGAGCGCCTTCATGAGTAAGCTTACGTATCCCGGCCAATGAAAATACCTGGTAGCCGCCACTATCGGTCAATATTGGCCGATGCCAGCTCATGAATTTATGCAGTCCCCCAGCCTGCCTGATAATCTCAATTCCCGGACGCAAATAAAGATGATAGGTATTGCCCAGAATTATTTGTGCTTTCAGATCATCGGAAAGTTCACGTTGGTGGACTGCTTTCACAGTTCCCGATGTGCCTACCGGCATAAAAACAGGCGTTTCAATCTCCCCGTGAGCAGTAATTATTTTTGACGTGCGTGCCCTGGTTGTGGAGTCTTTATGCAGTACTTCGAATTTCATGAAAACCCTGTTTGGCGGCAAATATATAATTTATTACTATGAAAGTTATTTAGTTCAGCCTGTAGAATTTGGTTTACATCAAAATCTTTAATAAAATTGCCACTGTGGATTAAATCAAATAAATGCCAGCCTTCTACAATTTACTTGCTGATAAACAATGGCTTATTGTCTTGCTTATCTTTTTTCTTGCGTTTGCTGTTCAGCTTTTTTACTACTTCGGCATCTATATTCGGTTTGTTTTTTACAAACAGAATCCGGAACCAAGCATTCAGGAACCTGTTTCTGTGATCATATGCGCCCGTAATGAAGCAGATAATCTCGACAACTATCTGCCTGATATATTATCACAGGACTATCCGGAGTATGAGGTTATTGTAGTAAATGACTGTTCCACGGATGATACTGATGGGGTACTTAAAAAGTATATGGAACTTTATCCCAGGCTCAGGACAAGCCATATTAAGGAAGATAAGAAGTTTTCACATGGCAAGAAGCTGGCTGTAACAATTGGAATAAAGGCTGCAAAATATGACCGGCTTTTGTTTACTGATGGCGACTGCAAACCCGAAGGCAATCAGTGGCTAGGTCTGATGTCTTCGCATTTTTCAGACAGGGTTGCTATTATATTGGGCTATGGAGGGTATTTCCCTCAGCCTGGTTTTCTCAATAAATACATCCGGTATGATACGCTAGTAATTGCTTTGCAGTATTTCAGTTTTGCGCTTTGCAGAATACCTTACATGGGAGTTGGCAGAAACCTGGCCTACAAACGTTCTCTCTTCTACACCGGGAAAGGCTTCTCAAACCATTATCATTTGGCTTCAGGGGATGATGATTTGTTTGTAAATGAAAATGCCACAAAAACCAACACGGCCATTGAGTTTTCCCATGTAAGTCACACCCGTACTGCCCCAAAGGAATCTTATGACAAATGGTTTTTTCAGAAGAAGCGTCATTTTACAACTAACAAGCTTTATAAGCCGGCTCATAAGATATTACTTGCTCTTGAACCCATCAGCAGATTGCTTTTTTATGCCGGATTTGCAACGCTTATGTTTATACCTGTTTATCAAACTTTGATTATATCGTTATTTGCATTTCGTATGCTGGTCCAGCTCTTTGTTATTAAAAAAACAATGATTCGCTTAAACGAGAAAAATTTATTATTAATTTCGTTACTGTTTGATCTTTTATCGCTGTTCATTAATTTTGGCCTGCTTATAACAAGCCGTATCAGACCCTCTAACTACCAATGGAAGTAAATGCTAACTTATCCGAAAAAGCACGGCGCGATTACATGCTTGTCCAGCGCGCAACAGAAGGTGATCAGCGGGCGTATGCCGAGCTTATGGGCCGGTATCGTGATGCTATTTATTACATGTTGTTGAAAATGGTGAATAATGCTAGTGATGCTGAGGATCTTACTATTGAAGCATTTGGGAAAGCCTTTAAGAATATAACGCAATATGCCCCAAACTACGCTTTCAGTACCTGGCTCTTTAAAATCGCCACCAACAACTGTATTGATTTTATCAGAAAGAAAAAGACCAGTCATGTTTCGCTTGACCACAGCAATGAAGAACATGAAAAGGCCACCAAGGATATCCAATCCCCCGTGCTTGATCCCGAAGAAACATTGATCAACGAGCAAAAAATAAGGCTGATGCGTTCGCTGGTTTCTAAATTAAAACCCCGTTACAGAAAACTAATCGAACTGCGATATTTCAATGAATTGTCTTATGAGGAAATCGCGGAAGAGCTTGAATTGCCCATAGGAACAGTGAAAGCCCAATTATTCAGAGCCCGGGAACTTCTATACAATATTCTTAAAAATACAACCGGTAAGATGTAATTTCCCGTCAATTTACTACGGGTATTCATGCAGATAATCGAGAAATATTTCGCACCGTTCTCAGCGCAACAAGCCGATCAGTTTTCACAACTTGGTCCGCTTTATAGTTTCTGGAACCAGCGTATTAATGTTATCTCCAGGAAGGACATCGAACATCTCTATTTGCACCATGTATTGCATTCCCTGTCGGTTGCCAGAATAATAGACTTCAATCCCGGATCTGTCATAATTGATGCAGGTACCGGTGGCGGTTTCCCCGGCATACCTTTAGCGATTCTTTTCCCGGAAGTGCATTACATCCTGGTGGATTCAATCGCAAAAAAAATACGGGTTGCCGATACCATTATCCATGAAATCGGCCTTAAAAACTGTGAAGTCAGAAACCTGCGGCTGGAAGAATTGAAGGAGAAAGCTGATTTCGTGGTATGCCGGGCGGTTACCGAAATACCTGTTCTATTTGGCTGGATAAGAAAAAATATCGTTCCTGGCGGAACCCACAGTTTAATAAATGGTTTACTGGCCCTTAAAGGAGGAGACCTGGAAGCAGAGTTGAAGCCCATGGGCTCAGGAGTGAAAACTTTCAACCTGAGTGATTATTTCAACGAGGAGTTTTTTGAGACGAAGAAATTAGTACATGTGCCGCGGTGAATACACCCCCACTGTCAATGACGTGGGTTGCTGGCTTCTGTTAAACATTAAACATTCCACCCATAAGCCTGTTAATATTCTATTGAAATTAATCTTTCAAAATTTTACTACGATCAATCCGTAATTTGTATTTTTACCAAATCAGAAATTTATGATACATTTAAAAGAAGGCGCTAAAGCGCCACTGTTTAAGGGAAAAGACCAGGATGGCAAATGGGTAAGCCTGGAAGATTATAAAGGTAAAAAGGTAATTTTGTATTTTTATCCCAAGGACGACACCCCCGGGTGTACTGCCGAAGCCTGTAACCTCAGGGATAATTATCATGGCCTTTTGACTAAGGGATTTGCCATCATCGGTGTGAGCCCGGATGATGAGAAATCACATGCCAGGTTCAAATCTAACTTTGAATTGCCTTTCAGTCTCATTGCCGATCCTGAAGCTAAAATATTGAATGCCTATGGCGTGTGGGGCGAGAAGAACATGTATGGGAAAAAATACATGGGTGTTCTGAGAACAACCTTTGTAATTGACGAGACAGGCAACATCCTGAAGATTATCAGTAAAGTTGACACCGGTGATCATACCCGTCAAATCCTGGAGCAGCTGGGAATCAATTAAATAACAACATAATGGCAAAAGAACCAACCATCGACGAGATCAGAAAAGAAAAGCTTAAATCGCTTGAAACAACCTTAGGTAAAATCGAAAAAGACTTTGGCAAGGGAGCCATCATGAAATTGGGTGACCATGCCGTTGTGACTGTTGGAATAATTCCTTCGGGATCATTGGCCCTCGACATTGCTCTTGGCATTGGTGGTTATCCCCGCGGAAGGGTGGTTGAAATATTCGGTCCTGAATCTTCGGGAAAAACAACCCTTGCCATTCATGCCATAGCCCAGGCCCAAAAGACCGGTGGGATAGCTGCCTTTATTGATGCTGAGCATGCATTCGACAGCACCTACGCCCAAAAGTTAGGAGTGGATATTGAAAATCTCCTCATTTCTCAACCCGACAATGGAGAACAGGCTCTTGAGATTACGGATCACCTGATCCGGTCTGGGGCTATCGATATCATCGTAATCGACTCTGTGGCAGCCCTCACTCCAAAGGCTGAAATAGAAGGGGAAATGGGTGACTCTAAAATGGGACTGCAGGCCAGGCTGATGTCACAAGCGCTCCGCAAACTTACAGCTACAATCAGCAAAACCAATACCTGTTGTGTCTTTATCAACCAATTGCGTGAGAAAATAGGGGTTATGTTTGGCAACCCCGAAACTACTACAGGAGGTAATGCGCTCAAATTCTATGCCTCCATACGATTGGATATCCGAAAAGTCAACCAGATCAAGGAAGGCGAGGAGGTATTCGGCAACCGTACCAAAGTTAAGGTAGTGAAAAATAAACTTGCACCTCCTTTTCGCAAAGCCGAGTTTGATATCTTATATGGAGAAGGGATATCCAGGATTGGTGAAATAATCGATATGGCTACCGAGCTTGAGATTATCAAAAAGAGCGGGTCATGGTTTAGTTACGGGGAAACCCGGTTGGGTCAGGGGCGTGATGCAGTAAAACAATTGCTTTCCGATAATCCGGAATTATCCGAAGAGATCGAAAAGAAGATTATTGAGAAACTGAAATAGTTTTATGTATGAAGCCGGCTTCGACTCCGATAGCTATCGGAGCTCAGGGTGAACTAAAAAACAATTTTCGACCGCAGACACACCTGGTTTGTTCCTTCCAGAGTTCCCTCTACTGCAAAAGTGAGCCGTTCATTTTCAGTCCTTTCCTTTCGCAATAAAACACGATCACCCGCCTTTACTTCCTGTTTGTACTCAACGGCAAAAAAGGCGGGTGCTCTTGTTTCCAAAATTTCCTGGTCGAGGAGATCAAAGATCCATTCCACATACCGGGCATTGTTCACATGACGGTTCTGGTCGAGGTCACTGTATCTAACAGGATGTATCTCCGTTTCTTCAGATGTTACCACAGGAAAACCTTCCGACGGTATTTGCATACTGTATCGTCCGGCATTGGCTTTAAGCACTTCCTCACCCAATGGTAATACCTTGGGTCTGCGTGTTTTAAGATCAAGCAATATCCAATAAGAAGTTGCCGAAATCAGGATATCCTGTCCATTGTCCAATCGGTAATCACGACGATAAAAAACACGTTCATTACCCAAAGGCCAAGTTTCCAGGTTAAACTCCTGACCCCATTCGGGTAATTGGTTGATATTGATGAAAAGGCGTGAAAGTACCCACACCATTCCCGCTTGTTGTACATATTTATACCCTACGTCCAGATGCGTAGCATGCTTTCCGGCAACCTCCTGCAAATAACTACAAAGGCTGCTGATGCGCATCTTACGGTTCAGATCTGTATCAAACGATCGTACCTGGAATTTCTCACGCCAGACAGGACTGTAAACTTTAGACTGCATGACATTATTATAAATGAAGCTGTTTAAAAATACCACAACCCTTCAAGGGTCCGTAACCGCCTGAAGGGTTGTTTGCATTTCTTTTAATCTGTTTTATGTTTAAACCGGGCTGATAGCTTCTACCGGACATACATCAGCACAAGCACCGCAATCGATACATTTATCAGGATCAATTATGTAAATATCTCCTTCAGATATTGCTTCAGAGGGACATTCGGGTATGCATGTGCCACAGGCAGTACATTCATTACTAATTACATAAGCCATAACAAGGAATTTTTATTATTAATCCGGCAAATTTAATGCTTTAATTGAAATGACCAAAGGAAAATTATCATGCCAAGCTAACGCATACATAAAACCAACAACGGGAAAATGATTATAAATCCTCTTTCAGACAAGACAATGCCAGCCATACCAGATTCCCCATGGCTGTCTGCAAAGCTCTTTCATCAGCCATGTAGGTGGATGAATGCACGGGCGCAATGAACAGACCTTTGGGATCAGTTGTTCCGAACCTGTAAAACACAGCCGGAAAGTGTTGAGAAAAATAAGCAAAATCAATTGACCTCACAACTTCCCCCCATTGCTTCGGCAGCTAATTTGGCCAGCCAGATGATTCTTTCGTGAGCTTCTACCTTGCCGAAAGATAGTGCCATGGGGATCATCAATGGTGTTATTTGCTGAATATCATCCTGAATCCTAAAATCACAATCAATATACCAAAACCTGTTTTCAGGAGCTTTTCGGAAACATGAATGGCAATAACTGATCCTAAATACCCTCCGACAAAAAAAGCGAGCATTACGATCAGAGCAAATTTAAAATTAACATAACCCTGTTTGTAATAATTCCAGAAAGCCAGAAATCCTACCGGCAATAAAAGTATGGCAAGACTTGTTCCCTGCGCCTGGTGTTGAGTCATTCCAAAAAATAATACCAGGGCCGGAACAATGATAATGGCGCCTCCAACTCCCAGCATACCGGAAACAATGCCTGCCGAAAGACCGATTAATGCCAATGTTAATATTTCATTAAGACTCATTATACTAAAAATCGAGGCTCATGGAAAAATAGAACACATGTGGCAGTATCTGTCTGTTCTCGATGCCCCATGCCCAGTCAAAACGCATAAAATATCCCAGCAACTGGGTATGTACACCAAATCCATAACCTGCCACAATCGGGTCACGCTCAGTATCAATAGTGATAGTAATGGGGCCCTGTTGTATAATATCTGAATCATAAGCATTTTTACTTGACCATGGAGTAGGGCCCGACCAGGCGGAACCTACATCAAAAAAGCCCACCAATTGGAAGTT
>Ga0315284_10015686_pt1 | contig 10766 bp, 9 predicted proteins | sample YL17G09_16_MG_FD_203696 | JGI IMG/M metagenome (GOLD analysis project Ga0315284, IMG submission 203696) | Sediment microbial communities from Yellowstone Lake, YNP, Wyoming, USA - YL17G09_16 | ecosystem: Environmental > Aquatic > Freshwater > Lake > Sediment | place: USA: Wyoming | collected...
GACGTGGAGGCGCGTGCGCTCGCAGCGATGCAGGCGTGGGCGGGCATCCTGGAGCGCCGCATCCGCGAGTTCCCCGACCAGTGGTACTGCTTCTACCCATTTTGGTCGGTTGAAGGTTGACAGTTGAAGACCGAAAGTCTTTCCGCCTGCACCTTCGGCGAAGGGCTCAGCCACCGGGTGGTGGCGCGTCGGTTCGGGCGCTCGAAGGCGCCGCGCACCAGCGCGGTGACGAGGGCGTCGACGTTGGGCGAGGCGTGGGCGACGATGAAGTCCTTGCGGCCCGTTTCTCCGGCGATGCGGAGGTAGGAGGGGTGGCGCACGCGGTATTTTCGCCGATGGTTTTCGACATTCCCTGGAACAGCGTGGTGGAGCCGCACAGTGCAGCCCGCCGAAATCCGCGGAGGCCAGCACGGGAGCGCCCACCTCGCCTCCGAAGCCCACCGCCAGCTTATTCAAGCTGGGAGGGAGCTTGGCCTTCATCAGGGAATTCATGTTGTAGTACGCGAGGTAGATGCGGGGGTAGACGATCGACTCGAGAGCCCGATGTTCGGTACGGATTCTCGCTCGCGCGCTTGCGCCTGCTGCAGGCTCCTCAAGACAATGTGAGTTCTGGCGCTGGGTCGGGCTCTGCGAGACGGCTCCAGTGAGGAGCGCTGAAGGCGATATCCGGGTAGAACTTGTACATCCCGTTCTTCGCATCGGCGAGCCACGGGGACAGTCGGACCGCCACGGGCGTCGACTTAGATAGCCGCAAATCAAACAACTCGCCGACACTTAGGTCCAATTGCGCAGCCCCTCTTGTCGCGCGCCTCCAGTCAGCCTCGTCCAACCACAGCCGCACCCGACGCGCCTTCAATGAATCCGCCCACTCGCAGCCCACTGTCAGCCGCCAAACCTCTGCCTCCTTCCAAGAAAGTGACAATGGCAGCGCGTCAAGAAGCCGGTCATCCTCAGGACCGACCCCGGTCTCTCGAATCTGCGTAAGCGCAGTGCGCTGGATGATGGCCGTGGCCAGCCCAACCACCTCCTCGCGATCGAGCCTGAGGGTGTTAACCAGATCGCACGCGTTGCGGTAATAGGACGCCTGGCTCCGTGTCTCGGCAAGAAAGGTAAGAAGTTGCTCGAACTTCGACTTCACCTTACGCTCCTCACGAAGCCATCCGTCGGACCGCTGGCCCGTCGAGGCACTTCGACGCAAAGCGTCAATGAGCGCCCGCTTCCCACCAGCGAGGAGTTCCGCGTAAAAACGGCCTCGCATCAATTCACTTGTTTCCTGGAAGCCATCGAGCACGCTGCGAAACCACTGTTCGGCCTCCGGGAAACCGCGGTCCGCCGCTAAGAAAAAGCCGCGTCCCATCGCATAGTGAGCCGCGCGGAGGCTCACGGCGAGCGGCGTCTCGGCGTGACAGAGATGTAGGATGGCTTCCCCGACGACGTCCGCGAAGCAACGGGAGCGTTCAAGTCCACCGAGTAGAACCGCGCCCACGGCGGGTGTGAGGGCGTTGATCTCTCTCGCCACGAACGTCAGCCGCTTGGGATCATCACTGACGAGATACCCGATGCGTACAGCGGTCCGGAGCGCCAAACCGCGGTGTTTCGCGACAGCTTCACCTTCCAGGCGGCCTGCGCGCGCGATGTGCGCCTCGACAGCCTTTAGCCAAAGGCTCACGGTGTCCGACCGCTTTTTCTGCTGAGCGTTGTCATCCGCTGGCCGGACGAGCGTGATGAGGCCGAGAAGAAAGAGAGCTGAGCCGTCATCGGGTTTGCGCTGTAGCAGCTCGCGTAATCGCTCCTCGGCCTCGTCGAATCGCTCAAGTCTCAAGGCGCAATAGGCGAGCCGGTCGGCGGCGCCGGGCGTGGGCGCGGACTGCAACGACTCGAGGTAGTGATGATAGGCATTCGGAACATCGCTCTTGAGCAAGGCGATCGTCCCGCGGTAAAAGGAGACCCGCGCAGGCTCGAGGCCTCGAAGCTCCTTCGCGCCGAGCAAGCGCTCGGCCTTCTCCACCTCGCGGTCCCGTAGGGCGTCCTTCAAATCCTCTTCCTCGTTTAGCCAGCCACCGGTTGGGATCGCCTTTTCCCACGCACCGAGCACGTACCGCTGCGCCATCGTCGGCGTCGGACCGACTTGTCGTTGGAACTCCCTCTTAAGAGCCTCGACCCGACTGGTTTCGAGGTGACTGGGAAGGTCGGCAAGCCACCGTGCCGCTTGGAGATGATCGGGTTGGTCGATCAAGAGCTGTACCAGGCGATTCGCTGCCTCGGACCATAACCCTTCACGCACGAGCAGCTGTACGGCCGCGAACTGCGGAAAGTCCTGACCGCTTTTCTGTGCGAAAGAATCAAGTTCATCGGCGGCCTCAAGCGTACGGCCGGCCTCCTCATAGAGCTGCGCGTGTCGCAGGTACCCGGGGGCGTCCTGCGGACTAAGCCTTTTCAGCTCCTCGGCCTGCTCGACGGCTTTCGCCCACCACCTCTGCCACTCTTCCTCGGATAGAGCCCCTTCTGCCATTGCTGCGTACGCGTCGAGCAAGTGCAGTCTAACGGCGTAGTCTTGCGGGTCTAATGCTCTCAGTCGTTCGATATCCCTTAGGAGCGCTGCTCGTTCATCCCGGGCCGCGACGCGGATCGCCTGCAACAGCACTCGCGATGCAGTCTTGCGAAGGAGGGGGCTCTGAACTTGTTGCGCGAGCGTGCGCTCGGCGGCCGCGTGGAGATCTTGCCAGGTGATTGCCGTGGCCCCAGCCACGGACAGTAGTCGCAGGGCGTTTGCCGCAGCGGCCACACCGCGCGACCGGTCTGACTCCAACGCCGCTGGGACGGCATCAGCCATGGCTCGGCGCTCGTCATCGCCGAGCTGGCCAAGCCCGTCCACCCTTTCAGCAGCAACCAGCAGATTCTCCATATCTAGAACGCTCGTTTTCGCCCAGCCGCCGCGAATCGTCGCCATGTGACGCACGATTTGCATGACCTTGTGGCTGTAAGGCACTGTTTGCTTGGCCGATAGCTGCTGGCCACGCACCAACGCCCCCAACCTCTTGAGCAAGACTCCCAGCGGTTGGAGCGCGTCCTTCCAGGGGTAGCGCCGCGAGAAGCAGAGCAACAGCTCGGCCGCGTCAAGATCATCAGTCACTGCCTCGGCAAGTCCAAGCCGCTCACGAGCCGCGTAAGAAAGCTCTCCCTGGTATCCGTCGCTCACCCAGTGACTGATCTCACGGATGACCTGGCCGAGAATGAGCCCCTCGGCAAGCTCCCACCACGGATTTTGGTCGCACCATTCGCGCGCCTCGGCCTCCAAGCCGCGATGCACGAGGGCTGTGCCTACCCTCAGGCCGGCATCCCGGTCGAGGTACGCGGTCGTGAGCACGGCATCGAGTAGGAAGGGCGCAAGCGGGACCTCCTCGTCGAGCCGCTTGCGGATTTCAACTAACTGCTCTTTGAGCGGCTGGGCCATGAAGCCGCCCATCCTTTGAGCAGCTAGGTCTGCGCGCAGAGCCTCGCGCAGACGCAGGGCGGCGGCAACAAAAGGATTACCGCGCGATCGTAGGGCGGTGTCCAACTCCCAAGCGGCACGAAGGGTGTCGCCAGCCTCCGCGGTGGCAAGGTGCAGAAGCGCAAATGTCACTGCGTCAAAGCCCGGCGTCAGCAGGAAAGCCAAGTCCGCGTACCGACGAGCCAACGCCCAATCGCGATTCAGAGCAGCCTTCCAAGCCTGATTGAAACTCGTCTCACGCCAAGTGGCCCGGCGCTTATCGCCCTTCCTCTCGTCCACCAAGATCACAAGGGTCGATCCGGGGACTTCCAAAGACCGGTACTCGCACGAACTGAGTTCATTCGGAACGCTAACGCCCGGCAGAAGTTCGTGGAAGGACTTGCGAAAGAGCCACAGCATGCCATTCGAAAGCGCTCCCACAGCGTTGCCTGCAGCGAAGCCCTCACCAGCCGCGAGGGCATCACCCCACTCAGCCGGTGTGAGCAGGTCACCCTCCGGAAGACCCTCTCGTGTGTAGCGGTGGACGAGGATTAACGAACCTTCATTACGCAGCACCGGCTTGGCCCAGGCAAAGGGCGACGGCCCATCGATAGCCCCGTAGCCGCCGACAACAAGGCTGCCCTCAAGTGGAAGCGACCTCATGGTCCGGCGACCGCTAGGATGCGCCGCTGCACTGCCACATACACGGGATCCTTCTCGCTGGCTCTAGTCTCCGCCGATACGTAAGGGAAAGGGAAGTAGAGGTCGCGGTCCGACTTCCCCATGCCAATCACCTCGAGCACAGAGTCTTGAGTGACAGGCACAGGCTGCCGAGCCTGCAATTCTATGGTCCACGCACGGCGGTCAGACTCCGCTGCACTCTCGTACCCGTGAAAGGGCGGGAAGTCGGGCAAACCGCCCTGTGAACTGCGAACGTAGTCGATTGGGTGCCTGAAGTGCGCAGATAGATATAGTGCGGCGAAGTCCTGGAAGTCGTCCGACAGCCCCAGAAAGTCGCGGACACCCTGCTGCGGGTCGCAGGGCCCGGATGGATTGGCAGGGACGATGTGGCCCCTGAGAACGCCGCCCGTGTCGAAGGGCGTGTACGAGAAGGCCTTGCTTAGGGCGTTCATGTGGAGGAGCATGGCCACCGGAGCATCCGGGAACGGTGCGCTCCCAAAGAACAAGTACGCTGCAATGCGCTCTTTGAAGACCAGACTCTCCGTGGCCTCGTCGGTTCCCTCGCGCGCGCGCACGATACGAGCGTCGAGAGCCGCTGGAAGCGGACCCGCGCACGTCCGATGCGCTAGCGGGAGCCTGGACGCGAGCGAAAGGGCGTCGGCCGACCCCGTCGCCACGGACGCTCCGCGCTCGGGCTCCGCGTCCACGGTCGCTTGCAGTCTCTGATACGGGCCTGGCATTGCCGCACCTCGCTTTTCGTAATCTACAACCAATGGCGCGCGAAAAGCTAATCCACGGCTGAGCGGCGCACACAGCGACCCATGGCTACGTCAGCTAACTTGGCGGCAAAGCCTTCGGCCGCCCAAAGCCCTCGCGTGAGGTCTCGACCCTGCTGTCTACTTCCCGCCCATAAACGGGCAAGGGAAGGGGGTGGTTGGGACCAAGGCCTCTTTGATCTCCCGTGGGCTTGCCCAGCGGATCAGGTTTCACATTGACCCGGCCTTGCCATTGGTGCCCGAGGAGGGATAGGGATTTCCTTTCCACGCCATCGAGGATAGTGCCAGTCGGGAGGGTGTCAACGTCCCCCGGAGTGGCCTGGCGTAGTGACTCCCTCACCTCATAGCACCTTCGTTAATCGTTGGCAGCGCTAGCCGATGAGGCTGCCGCCGAAAACGCGCCCCGCCCGTCTTCAGCTCGCGGTGCTGGGGGCGAGGGTGACACGCTACCGCTCACGACGAGAACCAGCAAGGGGGCCAGAGCCGCACCATTCTGGCCCGCTCTGACGAATGCTGATGGTAGACGCTCGCAGGGCAGTCGCCGACGCGAGGTGTAGCACAGGTGGTGAAGCGAGGTGCGGGAAACGTCTTGCCAACTCTGACTCGCGCGGGTGCTCGGCAGCCGGGGCGTCTGACATGGTTCTCTGCGACTGGGGAGCTGCACATCGTCTTTTCACCGCTTCGTTGGTGCGGAGCTGCCGAGCCGGGCGGCGTAGACGCCAGCGACGCGATTCCGCTGCACCGAGCAATTCGATCACCCGTCCACTGATTTCCAATTGAGAAATTCATAGCCCCGTTGGAGCCACGTATCCACCGCCTCCTCGCCAACTTCAAAGGCTTCTGCACAGCCCGAGGCGAATGCCAGCTCACGGTGAAGCTTCCTGAGGGAAGCCGCTCTTGACGTTCTGAGTTCGTCGGCGCTCACAGCAACCTCGGTGTGAATCACATTGTCGAGCCTCGGCTCGCTCGCAGTGCCGTCGCCATAATGCGACCAGGGTTTGCTGATAGGCAGCCCACTCACACCTTCGAGCTGCACCTCCACAAGCAGGGTTCCGTTGTAGCCGAGGTGCTGGTACATGTCCGTGAAGTATCGAGCATAGAAAACAACCCAGGCGAAGACATGAGGAAGATGCAGCAAGAGAACCCGTGGGGCGTCTTCTGTCTTGCTAAGTTCCAGCATTTGGCGGTGGTAGATCAGCCCCTCAATATCCAACTCCAGATAGGAGAAGCCGACGCGTTGAGGTCTGAGCAGATAGACGCCGCCGGGCTGACTCTCCGGCCTCCCATCAGGGAAATGCATCCCACGGGCGGGGATTTGCTCATTCTTGACCGCCAAGCGCAGGGCGCCAGGGTCGCAGGCCCAAACGCCGGGGAATTGCGGAATTGCCAGAACCCGGAGAGATGGCGGGTTGGGGGGAGCCTCCTTGGGTGGTTTGTAGGCCCGTGCCTTGTGCGACTCAAACCGGTGATCGGCGCGTTCCACCAAGTAGTTCCTGCGTTGGACTGCCACCTCGCGTCGATCCAGCAAGTAGCGGAGTTCGGCCAGGGTCGCAAGCTGCGGCTTGAAGCGCTGACTGTACTCGTCAGTCCGGATATAGCAGCCTTGGCGCTTGGTGAGGAAGTGAGGCGCCTCAAGGCTCAGCTCGACAAACACCACAAAGATGAATCGATCCTTCGCGCCGTCCACCGGTATCGGGTGCGACACTAAGGGTGTGAGCGGTGGGTAGAGTTGTTCAAAGCACCATTGAACCAGTGTCTGATCAAACCGGGGAACCTCCGGGACACCAGGTAGTTCCACCAGCTTCCCATCCTTTTCGCGGGCGCCGACGATCATGTAGCCCCCGAACGTATTCGCTAACCCCGAGATCTTCTTGACTGCCTCATCGCGATCAGGCACTTGTTCTTTGAATTCCAAGCGCACCGTCTCCTCGGCACCTTCTTGCAATAGCTCCTGCAAGTCTTCCCATCTGAGGTCGGTCAGCGACTTACCAAAGAATGGCATTCATACCTCCGAAGGGTTGTGCCGGCGGCCGCGTTTACCCGCTCTGGTGGGCGCCAGCGAGGGGGCGTCCGCTGCAAGCGCCGGTTAGGCACCCGCCTGCCCCTTGGAACGCCCTTGAGCCCAGCGGGATAGCTCCAGTTCGCAAAGAGCCGCAACATGGCTCGCGAGTCGTTCGGGTTCGTTCTTGAGTAGCGTGAAGTACCACCTAAGATCGTCTCTTAGACCACCTTCGGCGAACGGGACGCCGTGGAATAACTTGTCCCGGAGTCGGCCCGCGATCTCGATAACATCGACCGAGTAGGTTCTGCCTTCGTGTTCAATCTGGTCAGTGACGCTCACTTCCGGTAGGAACAGCTGCCGGACGGCGTTGCGCGAGCCTACGCTGCCTGCCTTGAACCGATAAGCGAGAGCCTCCAGACACGCAAAGTAACGAGCTATCCGGAACTCGGGATTCTGTTCACCGATCGCGTCGCGGTAGAGGCTGAGGGCAAATGCGAGGTTCTCGTCGGTTTCACTAGCAGTCATCAGGGCACGGATTTGACCTAAGAAGTCCTCACCGCGGTTGCTGAGGCCGAGGCGAATCCGATGAACCGGTTCGCCAAAAGCAGCGAGCTTGAGGTGGGAATGTCCTTCCAGGACGGCAACGTAGCCGAGGGGCAATGGCCGATTCGCGCTAGCCCACGCCAAGACTGGCTCGGCAACTCCGAGTCGGGGCTGCGCCAGTTGCTCCAATTGCTCGACCGTGGCAGGGACCGTCACGAAGATGCTAACGGCGACCACGGGTCGATGACCTTTTGCCTCCCGAGCCAGTGCATGGGTCGACGAGGCCGGGACAGGGAGACCGATCATGTGGGAGAAGCTCGCGAGGAAGTCTGCCTCTGCCAGCTTGCCCAAGGGCTGCAGGGGTGTGATGAGCAAGTCATCGGCCAGCGGGAGCGGCTCCTGCAGGAACACCCCTGCGTAAAGGCAGTGGATGGCGGGTGACCGCCTGAGGAGTGTTAGGAGCTGATTCGTTTCCACGGTCAAGGCTGTCCCTTTCGGGTCGAGAGCGGGTGGCTAACGCTGGCGTTAACCCGCGCGGCGTGTGCAGGGCAGAACTGGAGCACAGCACAGTGATCGACGATGAGGCGCCGGCAAGCCAGGGTTGCAGCCAGCCGCGTCGGGTTCAGCGCCCTGTTAGGCACCGCTCCCACCGGGTGTAACGACTGTCCTCGGTGAAGCCCATGTACTTGCAGACGGCTTTGGTTCGAGTCTCCCCGCCGGAGTCCATGAGCACGACGATTCGGCCTTCCGACAACAGGTCAGCGATGTCGGACGCAATGGCAGCCAGAGTCTCCGCTGGGACGGGACAGAAGTCGTAGGTCGGGTGCTCGATCACCTTAATCAAGCGCTCACTGTACCAGCGGTTAAGCCACTGTTGGAAGGAGAGCCGGCCGCGTCGCTCTGACCGTCTGTCGAGGTCGCTGCAAAAGGAGTAGGAAGAGTACTCGCTCGGACCACTCGGGCCGTGTTTACGCCCCAGAAGCGAGATCACCACCGTATTTGTTTCGCCTGGAAGCCCCCGAACCCAGTGGTGGACGAGGTCGTCGGCAACGGGCTGATCTGCACCCTTCGATCTTCCTGGCCTGGCACAGGTGTAGAGCTGGCCAGCTGCCTCCGCGGTTCCCGGTTTCCAGTGCCTGAGCCTGTGTGGTTCCACTGCGGCACCTCCATGCACTGCATGTTTCAGCGGTGCCCAACGCTGCGGTTCAGCGGCACGCCGGTCGAAGTGCAGACCTGTGGCATAGCTTGATGATGACCGGAGGCAGGCCGACCAGACAAGCGCGCCCGCGGGCGTCCGCTGCAGCCTGTGGTTAGCCAGCTCAAGCCTCACAGGCCGATATTCCCCCATGTCGCTTCCGTGTGCTTCGTGAAAACTCGAATCACGAGGAGGACCTCGCCCTCGCTTCTCGCGTCTAGGAGGCGGTCGGCTTCCACGCGCAGGGCGGTGACAAGCTTGTCGTCTTCAAGAAGGCAGTAGAACGGCTCCTCCCCGTCACCCGGCCTGGCTCCAGATGGCAGGGCATTCTCCTCCGGGGTTTTCAGTGCGTCGAGTAGAGTTTTCAACCGGTTGTCGATGTCACCGCCTCCACGGAGGATCTCGCCTGGGGCGCCTGGACGAAGAAGCGTCACCTCCAGTTCCGCGACTGCGTGAAGCCGGCTGCTAACAAGCGGCACAAACCTGAATCCAGCACGAGAGATCGATAGACTGACTTCCCCCTCCGGCGGACGCTCGGCGGCGAGGTGTGGGCGGTTCGAAAGGGGTGCCTGCTTCCAGAGCTCAACCAGCTGCCTGTGGAAGTGGCGACGCAGGTCGTGCTTGTGGGACGGGTCGCCGTTCCCCTTCAACTCACCGCGGTAGCAGAGGCGGAACTCCATCGCTCGCTCTCAGGCCGTCTGGCTAACGCTCATTCGGCTGCCTAACGAAAACCGCGAAACACTGCGGAACGTGCAGCGTTTGTCGGCGGACCAGATTTTGGAAGCTCCGCGCAATGCCTTGGAACGTCTAGCGGTTGCGAGCACAGGCAGCGCCGGGTGCCTTCGAGATAGGCGGCGCGATCTGTAGCCTATCCTGTTTCGCGAAACTCTGTACGCGCCGCGTGTCGGCAGGCGGTCAGAGGCGGTCAAGTGGGCTGCGGACACCGCGTCCTCCGGCGCTGTTCAGGGCATGAGTATAGATCATAGTGGTGCCGACATCGCTGTGCCCGAGCAGCTCCTCAATCGTGCCGGTGTCGTCGCCATCCTCCAAGAGGTGTGTCGCGAACAAGTGTCGGGGCGTGGGCACCGGGACGCGCTTGACGATTCCGGCGCCGGCTTCCACGCGACGACCCGGGCCAGTGTGGCGGGGACCGCTCGGAACTGGCCCCAAGGGAACCGAGCGTCGTACGAGGCAACACACCTTGGCGAGTGCTATACGAGGCAAGACACTTCACCAGCCCCAACCCTGCCGGCCCGTTGGGGGTCAGACCGGGGGGTTCCGCTCGCCAGCACGGTGGTCCGGCCCTGAGCGGAACGGGTGCGTGGTGTACGCTCACCTGGCTGTTGGAGGAGCGGGCGATGATCGAGGTACCGACTTGGGTTCCCACAGGGCTCAACATGCTTCTAGTTTTGGCCAACGTTGGTTTGATTGTTTGGGCAAGACGCTCTGCGGTCGCTGCCAAGCGGTCCGCCGAAGCGGCAGAGGGCCATCTGTCGGAGGCGCGTCGAGCCGCAGACACTGCGGAGCTTCATCTGCAACAGGCGCGGCGCGCTGCGGACGCGGCAGAGGAGTCCGCCGCCGCTGCGTCGTCGTCGGCCCAGGCCAACAAGGAAGTCGCCCGCGCTCAGATGGCGGCATGGGAACAGACGCAGGTTGACCTCATCGAGGAGAAGTTGAAGTTGGGCAGGCCGGACGAAGTGCGAGCGTTCCTGGAGGCAATGCCCTCAGACCTAAAGTCCAAGCGATGCGAGTTGCTGAAAAGAGCACTCGCACAGTCAAGAAATTCGGCGCACTTCAGGGAGACAAGCTACCTGAAGAAATTCTTCCCGGAGTGTGCGGAAGAGTGAAGGCGCGGTGGGACTTGGTGGGGCGCTGATTTGTTTTGACGAGGCTGGAAGTCTTCGTCCTCCATACGACCCAGGTACGACCCAGCGACCGAATGAGATTGCTTGCAATAGGGATGTGACACGTAAGCTATTGAGGTTGGGGCCCTTATTCTTGGCTGGGGAGCAGGGATTCGAACCCCGATACCGCGGTCCAGAGCCGCGTGTCCTGCCGTTGGACGACTCCCCAGCACGGCGAGGACGATCATTCTAG
>Ga0315284_10015690_pt1 | contig 10764 bp, 7 predicted proteins | sample YL17G09_16_MG_FD_203696 | JGI IMG/M metagenome (GOLD analysis project Ga0315284, IMG submission 203696) | Sediment microbial communities from Yellowstone Lake, YNP, Wyoming, USA - YL17G09_16 | ecosystem: Environmental > Aquatic > Freshwater > Lake > Sediment | place: USA: Wyoming | collected...
GCTTTTTTCTCGGCTCATATTCACTAGGCAAACTCATTTTTCACTACCTATCCTTCGGTTCAGTTTCAAAGTCTAATAAGGTTTCTCGCGTTTTCAGAAGCCACGCCTCAAAGGAAACTTGTTCATGGCAAGGTCTCTCTCACATGTCCCTAGGTGCAATGTAGAAAGAACCAAAAGAATAGATTAACCTGTTTCGCCGAAGTGTAAGGCCACGACTACAATGTCGAAGATATCTACTAATTCGTCGTTGTTGATGTCTGCAATTTCAATCCAGTTAGAGTCTCCAGGTTTAGAGTTGAAGGCAACCGCTACGGTCGCTAAGTCAAAGATATCGACTACTCTGTCCCGGTTTATGTCTCCCGTGAAGTCGCCCCATGGAAAAATCAGCGGATGATGGTCAGTGTTTCCTCCAAACACGTACGGTGTATCACCTATTCCGTCACTTCCCGTCTCATTCTGATAGAATCCATGGTAATGGTCTATGCCAGTGTAGTCGCTCCAGTAGTTCCCTCCGGACGGATAGTTGTCGCTCCACGAGTTCTGGCCTGTTTCATCATAGCTTTGCCATTCAGAACTGTTAATGATACTGTTATGGTAAATTCGGTTTCCACTGGAAGATTTCACGTCTATTCCTTTGCGGTTCGAATAAACGAGGTTCTCTGTGAAATTGTTGTCGGATGTTTCGATGAACACTATGCCTTGGTTGCTGGCGTACCGAATTGAATTGTTAACAAAAATGTTGCTGTGAGAGAGTAGAACTTCGATGCCGTGTCCATGTCCCCAGCCTTGGCTCCCGCTTGACTGGATACGATTGTCGGTTATGCTGTTGTCGTAGCAATCATACCATAACAGGATTCCGGAATGCTCGCAATAGGAAATGTCATTTCCCTTCACATTGTTTCTGGATGAGAACGTCAATCGGACACCGTCGAGTACGCTTGAGTTAGAGCACTTGTTGCCAATTATGTTGTTGTAGGATGAACGGTGGCAATAAATGCTCCAACCCATGTGCGATTCTAACTCGTTTTCGGTGACATTGACATAAGATGTGTTCCACAAACTAATCCCCAATGCGTTAAGTGATAGAGCATTCTGGGATAGGTCAACGTCATGGGAAGCTCTCAGTGCGATGCCAACAGCACTGGCCTCACTGGCTATGTTTGAGAAGACGTTGTTGTCGTGAATGATGCTCTCCGTAATGCTTCCTGCAATTATGCCTCCTACATTTTCAGTCACATTATTCATGTCCATTTTGATCCCTGAACATGCTTGAAAATATGTGCCTGTATCGCATTTGGCGAAGCAATTTTCCGAGATCGTGTTGTTGAAAGATAGGTGGGCGCCTAACCCATATCCTCTGTATTGAGTGATTTCCCTGTCAAAATGTCCCGGATTTCCAGCAACATCATACCCTTGAACCTTGATTATGTATCGACCTTTTGGAGGATCAAAAACGCTCACCCACGTCGTCTTGTCCCGACTCGCAATTCCAGTGAATTCTTGAAGTTGTGGTGTTCCGTCCATGTTTTCATCATAAAAAACTCCGAGCGTCAACTGGGCGACATCGTCGTGGCCTGATACTTTTATTCCGAGAACAGGCGCTTCAGTTGTCAAGTCGAACCATTCGGTGTAGCTGCCTTCAACGAGGTCATATAAATATCTCCAGACAGGAGAGGCTGGTGGATCAGGATAAACGTGTAAACCCGTTTTCAAACTTGTTGATTGAGCGTTGTGAAATAGGAATGTATTGTTGGATATCGTGTTTCCGCTGCTGTTCAATTCGATGCCAGTTTCGCCATTCTGGACTGTGAACTCTCTGATGCTGACATTATCTGCCGTCACGGAGACGACAATTCCTTTATGGCTGCCATCCAGTATCGTCGTGGCTCTGTCTTCGCCAACAATGGACACGGTTTTATTCACAACTAAGTGTTCATAATACGCTCCTTTCCTAACAAAGACCGTGTCACCGCCGTCTGCATTGTTTATGGCTTCCTGTATGCTTTGATGATCATCTGGAACAGTGATCATGATTGATCCAGATGTTCTGTGCTGAACGCTGAAACATGAAACAGACAAGCCCATGAGCAGCAGAATCAACACGATTGCAAAGAATCTCCTCAACCATTCTCCCACTAGTATGAAGGCATGAGCGAAAAATAAGGCTTCCTAAACAAACTTCTACTAGGTTTTCGCCATTTGACAAGAGTTCAAGCCATATCTGCCAAACCCATGATCGTGACAGAGTGCAAACGCAAACTCCGTCCCAACACCATCATTAACCCGAGAGTTTGAATGCCGTCCTAACTAGGGTGTGTTGGTAGCCCGGGAGAGACGGGCGCCTAGGCACCAATTTATACTCTCTTAGCCTCGGGTAGAACGTCCACATTCCCTCTTTTTTGTTTGAGCGCTTCCGAGAGAGATTCCTTTGATTGAGCTCAATGCTGTTTTGCGCTTTAGTCGTTATGAGGAGTTTTGGCGCTATTGCTTCTGTCGCGCGCGCGATCGATCGATCCAATACGTTTATTAAGTGAAACAGTGGTGGACAGGTTTGCAGGTATGGTTTATAAATGAATAAGTTTTTGAAACTGTCTTTGCCGTTGCTGGTTATTCTATCTCTTGTTCTGTCGCTGTTTTCATTATTACACTTTCCGGTGAAGGCTCAAGAGTCGCCAGAAGAGTTTTCACTTGGCAGTACAATTAATCTCAGCAATGATTCGGAACGTTCGCTTGTTCCAGAAATAGCTGCCTCTGGCAGTAATGTTTATGTAGTGTGGTGGAACCGCGTTTATGGTGTTGCCCAGCTTTTGCTCAAGAGAAGCACAGATTATGGGGCTACTTTTGGATCGGTGGTCTATCTAAGTATTGGCACTGGTGGAGAGGCGGGGTATCCTCCTCAGATGGTAGCATCGGATGAAAACGTGTACATTGCTTGGGAAGGGGCCGCAGTACATCAACAAGGCCCTTCCCCAGGCACGCCTACTGTTACTAGTGATATTTTTCTCGCTGCAAGCGATAACAATGGGACCTCGTTTGAGATAAGGAATCTAAGCGACAGTCTAGAAGAGTCGACTGACCCTAGGATCGCAGTAAATGGGTCAAGCCAAGTATTCGTAATATGGACGGAAACCGGTGGTGAAAATAATGGTTTGTGGTATTCTGAGGTTGAAAGACAGCCAGACGGATTACTCGTTACGCTGGCGAGTCAAATCAGCTATGCACATGGCTATCGTCAAGGTCACTGCATAGCTGCGTCTAATGGAAACGTTTACGTGGCATGGGCCAACAGTTCCCGTTCAGGCTCAATGAGTTCTGATTGGAATGTGGATCTGGTTTTCAGCAGGAACAACGGAACTGGTTTTGAACCTCCAATTCCTCTCGGATCCATATCTCTCTATGATACTCCAGAAATGGCTGCGTCCGACAGCAACGTGTACGTAACGTGGCGTGCATACATGGGTGTAAGTGAGTATGTTTTCTCTCGGTTCACATCCAACTACGACGTATTTGTTAGCGAGAGCCACGACAACGGAGCCAGTTTCGGCACATTTAACCTCAGCGACAGCATATGGTATACAAATGCAGCGTTAATACAGGCGGCTGGCAGTAATGTTTACGTTGTTTATACTGAGGTCTTGCCCAAAGCATCATATCAGATCTCTGAAGGTCTTATGGAGCTTGTAGTAAGCACAAATAACTTTACCACTATTTCCCGATATTCAATAGGCGATGGTTATATAGGCGGATCTGCCGCCGGCGGGATGCCGGTGAAATCGGGTGGAATAGCAGTATCAGGCGGCTACGTGTCCATAGCTTATGAAGCCCCTGCTGCCGGTCCAGAGGAGCCCGGATACGGCAATCCAACGGATGTGTTCCTAATAACTAGCAAGGACGGCGGGCTCACTTTCACCTCGCCAATCAATATTAGCGCAGACAGCGGGATGTCTTTGTTTCCGAGGATAGCCGCATCTGGACCCTTTGTTTGTGTGGCATGGTCGGATAATACTAATGGGACTAATCCCACAGGTACCTTGGGGCATCTCATAAACGATATGGACATTTTCTTCAGGTTCGTTTACATTGGCAAGCCTGATCTGGTTCTGCAAGAAGTTAAGCCCGTGCAGGTATCTTTAGATTCGAATGTTCTGGTTGATGGCAAGAAAACTCTTCTCAGGGCAACAATTTTCAGCGGCTTTCCTACACGCGACGTTAAGATTAAGCTACTTTACGAAACGGTTGACGATTCAGGAAGTAAGACGACTGTCATGTCAGACGAGGTTAAAACTGTTAAACCCGGCAAGAACATATTCTATTTGCCCTCAGATGTTTTCATAAAGCCTAAAGAGCCCGATTTTCTCGCTTCTGTAATAATAGATCCCGACAACACGATTACAGAGGCAAATGAAGACAACAACGCGATAACTATCATCGGCTATCCAGTCATAGACACAAAACCTTTCAGAGTCCTATACGTACCTCTGCAACTGCCAGGTGACACTGCTCCTGATCCCTATGACATGTGTATGTTGGGATTAGGATCCAATGATTACCTGCTTGGAATCTACCCCATCAGCGAAGACGAGTTTAACTTTACAGTCAGCACCACGCCATACACGCCAAACATTCCCGGTTACACTAGTGGAAAATTGACTGATGAACAGGTAACCTTTCTGTTCAAGGATCTGAGTCGCTTGAGATTTCAAGCGAGCAGCGGCTCCTCTCCGTTTGACAGAGTTGTCGCCGTGGTTAGACGATACTGGTTTGACAACTGTACCATAGACTACACTGGTGCCATCGGACTTGCTGTGATGACGAATAATGAAGCAGTTATTGTGGATCAAGTGGGCCTTGCCGGTACTCCAACAGCCCACGAGATTGCCCATACCTACAATTGGCTAACAAGCGGAAGCCCAGATAGTGATCCAAGCAGTCCCGTGCACTCAGTGGGTTCGGCAGGGCTAGGATACTGGGTCGCTAGGAGACAGCCGGAACAACGCCTCGACGAGTTCATGAATGCGGCTATCTATGGGGATGTGGTCGGCAATTGGATAAGCAATGCATCATTCTCTTATCTTCTTCAGAAGCTTAAGGCGGACCCCACCGATCCTGAAGTCGTTGGAATAAGTGGAACCCTATTCAAGAATGGCACGATGATTTTGGATCCATGGTACAGATTTAACAGCACCGTTGATGTTCCGCTTGGCAACTCTGGGAACCTCACCATACTCTACGTTAACAGCACTGGGAGCACAATAGGTCAGACGGGATTTGACATTAGCTTCTATGGTCCGCACAGGACTCCGACAGATAGTGCAGGCTTTGTTTTCACTATACCGGACGTAGAAGGCACCGCCAAGATTGTTATAAAAAACGGAACACAGACCTTGGCTGAAAAAATTATTTCGCCTAATCCTCCCGAGGTCATAGTAACAAGCCCCAATGGCGGAGAAGTTTTTATGACTGGTGAAAATATTTCGGTAACATGGGAAGCCTCTGACCCTGATGGCGACATACTTACCTACGCGGTTTCTTTCAGCACAGACGGGGGCCAGACATGGATTCCCCTCGCCAACGACCTGACGGAAAAGACGTTTAGCTTTAAAGTACCCGTACTTCTTGATTCTAATTCTTCCTTGATACGAGTATCTGCGACTGACGGCATAAACACTGCTGAGGATTCGTCGAATTTAACATTCATAATACTCAACACTGCTTATAGTACCAACAATCTCAGCAACTCCCCCGAAAACTCGCAGAACCCACAGGTGATTGCATCCGGCGATAACGTGTATGTATTGTGGTCGGAATCTACTTACCTTTCCAGTAGAGTATTCTTCAGAAGAAGCACAGACAATGGAGCAACCTTTTATCCTATGGTTAATCTGAGCGGTAACGCTAGTAGCCCAACGAACCAAAAGATGGCTGTATCGGGTAGCAATGTGTATGTAATGTGGTCGGAACAAGCCTCCGGTAACGTACTCTTTAGAAGAAGCACAGACAACGGCGCAACCTTTGGCCCTACAGTTGACCTCAGCAATGTTACTGGGATAAACTATGTTACGGCGCTATCTGTATCTGGAAGCAACGTTTATGTAGCATGGGCAAATAAAACCCAACAATACGACACAAAATTACTTTTCAGGGCAAGTACCGATAATGGAGCAATTTTTGGCAACATAATTGAACTAAGCCAAAGTGATGGGTCATATTTTTCTCCATATATTGATGCAATCGGCAGTAATGTGTATGTGGCATTTAATGATAATTATTATGAAGGATCAATAAACAAGGGGGCCATATTTTTCAGGAGCAGTATTGACAATGGGGTTACCTTTAGCTCCAGAATCAATCTTAGCAACACTACTGGGTATGATTTCCAAGGGGGAACCCAGATGGCTGTATCAGGCAACAATGTGTATATAATGTGGGTTGGTTCCAGTCCTGGCTATGGCAGTCCCACCGCCATTTTCTTCAGGGCAAGTATGGATAATGGAAGCAGCTTCGGAAGCGTAACTAGTCCGAGTAACTACGCCCTCAATGCCTGGATACTTAGTTGGCACTTGGCTGCGTCTGGTAGCGACGTGTATGCAGTGTGGAACACCAATCCTTGGAACACAGGCCGGTACTACGTGTCCTTCCGCAGAAGCACAAATAACGGAACCAGTTTTGAATCCATAACTAGGTTGGGCAGCGATTTGCTGAGTAGAGACTATGAATACAGGCCAGAGATTGCCGCATCTGATGCAAATGTGTTCGTAACATGGGAAAGCATGATTTCTGGATACAACCAGGACATATTCTTAGCATCAAGCTCTGACAATGGAGCTAGCTTTGGCAACCCGATTAACCAAACCAGCAGTGATAGTGCATGGTATCCACAAGTATCTGCATCCGGCAGCAAAGCGTACGTGGTATGGATGGACGAATGGTATACTTCCTTTCCAAATCAATGCGACATCTTCATCAACCGTCCCTTCTACAATGGGACCGACATAGTTAACCGGCCTCCGGTGGCAAACGCAGGTCTCATTCAAACTGTTTACGAGGGAGCCTTGGTTACTTTGGACGGCAGTGCCAGCTCAGACCCGAATAGAGGATCGTTAACATACTGGTGGTCCCAGGTAGATGGACCCCATGTAGACCTATCAGATTTCCAGAGTGCCAAGCCTACATTCATCGCACCTTCAGTTGACACGCCAACAGCTCTCACGTTCCAACTAACAGTCTTTGATGGCACAACAGAAAGCACCCCAGCCACTGTTCAGATCACCGTTGAGAGCTTACCGCCTCCAACTCTCGAATTTCTGCCACGACCACCCCAAAATGACATCTTAATAATCTCAGGCAGAGGCACAGAAGGACTTACCACTGATGACTATGACGGCGTATGGCACACTGCAGATTTTACAGTAACCCTAACTGCCCCAGACCCAAGCGGCATTGCAGACACCTACTACAAAATCAACAACGGACCGACCAAAGCAGTAAGCGTTGACGGCCAGCCCCATATCATGACAGAAAGCACCAATAACACGCTTGAATACTGGAGTGTAGACAACGCTGACAACGAAGAGCTTCCCCACAAAATCCTGATAGGAATCAAATTAGACGAGACCTATCCAATTATTGAAACTCCGTCTCGCACCCCAGACGGCGACGTATCACCAGACCAATCAGTAAAAGTTTCAGTGAACATAACTGACGCCACAAGCCAAGTCAAAAACGCCACACTATACTACACTCTAAACAACGGAACCACATGGGAAGAACCCATGCCAATGAACTACAACTCTTCCACAGGGCTATACGAAGCCACCGTACCGGGACAGCAACAAGTCGGCATGTGGGTAAGATTCAAAATAGTCGCTTATGACTTTGCAGGAAACAACGCAACCCTCGACGGAACAGAACCATATTGCGTCTACCAAGTAATCCCGGAGTTCCCATCATTCCTTGTTCTGCCACTATTCATGGTAACAACACTACTGGCAGTCATAATCTACAGAAAGAAACGCCTTAGCACGGTCGATCGGTCTAACGTGAGACGCAATGACGCAACTTCACAGAACCGTAATCGACCAAGGTCAGCTGGAAAACCACGAACTGTCTCAGCTAACCATCGCTTTGCGGCAGCAGATGCTCAAAGAAATCCGTGAAAGTCAGCCCCAAAAAAGTATGAATTCGCACCTGGGATTTGGTAGCCCGGGAGAGATTCGAACTCTCGTCGGCGGGTCCAAAGCCCGCTATGCTTGGCCACTACACCACCGGGCTTCAATTCTCTCAAAGTGTCTGACTTAGCCTTTTATTAAACGGTTTTTGATTAAAACCTTCCTGTTTGGAAAAAAACCTTCCGCTTTTTGACATGGCACTCACTTTGGCTTGCTGAATAGTTTGAACCCGTCCACATCAGTCACGTAGCTGTATCCTGCTTCTATGAGTTGTTTTGCTTCTTCTTTGGTTTTAGCTTCTGCTGAATAGTATTCATCTCCCTGAAACTCTTCGCCTTCTGTGTATCTTTGGGTGCTGAGAATTGACTTGTGTCCTAAGAGGTATTTGGCTTCGTAGACGTCCTTATGCTTGCGATATTCCTTTCTTCCCCGCAAATAGCGGAATGTATGAAAATGTATTAAGCGGATGTTGGGGTTCTGTAACTTGTCGGCTGAAGCCTTTCGGGTGTAGTTAAAGGTGCTGTCAAATGCATGAGGGTTCGTGCTGAATAGGTTGTCTCCATGTTTCTTTGGCAAAGCGTTAATCATGGCAATAGTCCTTTCCGTAACCTTCACCTTTCTTGACTTGCCGTTCTTCTATGGGTAGTTGATGCTTATTTCGTTAGTGTTGGAGTTGACGTCAGCATATCTGATTTTCAATGCTTCTCCCTTTCGTGCCCCTGTCTCCCTCAATATCATAAGGAATGTCGCTAGTCGCTTTCCACAACGCCCTATTAAGAAGTTGATTTCTTCTTCGGTTGGAGTATAGACTTGTTTCGGTTCATAGTTGACTTTGACTTTCTCCCATGCAACCTTGCGATATTTGCAGAACGCGTAGTAAGCTGCTACAAGTTCATGTTTAAGCGGTATCTTCCATGTTTCGGTAGCTAGGACTGTTTCAACACGGTTGGTGTCCATGAAGTCAGCACCTTTCTGAGCTAGAAGGTTCAGCAGTTTGCTTCTGTTTTTTATCGTGGTGTCAGCAAGACCTTTCTTCTTCATGTGCCATGCAAACTCTAGGATTAGCCCGTTGTTGCCCGTTGGTGTCGTATCTCCCGCAACAGTCTTTATTTCTGCTGCGATCAAGTTTTTCGACTCTCCTGTCAGAAGATCGCACACTTGACGCCTAAAAAGTAAGGCACTGCCATTATTTAATGAGTGCTTTGAAGTTTCTTGTAACGGTTTTTCCATTGGCCCAGGGTTCAAATCTCGGTTAATGCTTGTCTCACTAAAGCGATAGGAGCAATTTCGGCATAAGAACCTTTGAATTGGGCCTTGGGCTGTGTATCGTATGCTATCCTTGTCGAAGGGGCCTGAGCTGCCACATTCTGGACAATGCTGAAGTTCTTTGGAGGGGTGCGCGGCCGGATGATCAGGGGTGTCCGACTTCCCACTTGAAGCCGCTTTTTTCAAGTATGTGACTGGAGAGGCATATGTGGAAGCACCCTGACTCCGAACCTCAGCCAAAAGCCTAAGCCTCCTTCTTCTCCTTTTCAAAAAGCCACTTGACCTCAATGAAGGGCAGCGTCTTGTGATAGTATTTCCTATCTTTGAAGCATCGATAATGCACGGTTTGCTCAGGCAGATCTTGTTGAATCTTCAGGGATTCTTTTAGATCCCGAGCATATGTTGTACGGCAGAACTGGCATTTCCAAGATAAGAAATTTGCACAATCTTCTCCGAAGGAGCAACAAATAGAGAGAGTGGGACTTGGAGCCAAGCCTAGAGCCCCCTGTCAAAAGCGATTATGGCCCAGCTCCGCACGAGACAGAGCCTCAGAAAACGCGCGTGTATATGTATGTGTGTATCTACCAATCCATTTAGATGAAAGAAAGGAAGTAGTTTGATATCTATAACCAATTTTCAAAGAACCTTCTGTGCATATATTGAGCCATAAGAATGTCACAGACTGTGCTTTTCCAGCCACTTCTTTCCGTAGTTCGTTACCGACCAAAATGGATGCTTATACTCAATGATTCCCGCGTGGTCAAGGTCTTCAATATATTTCTTAATTGTGGCGTCGATGGCGCCGCCTTCTGTAATTTCCCACTTTGTCTCCTGACGTATTGCCTGCACCGTAGCTCCTTTCTCCTGCGTACTAAGCCACTTTATCATTTCCTTCAAAATACTAGACCGCTCAGATTGAGGCATCATCTACCCTCCTTTGCGTTTCAGCGCATCAACAGCAGCCCTCAGTTCGCAAAGCTCGCCGCGGATCTCAGAAACCGTCTTCTCAAGCTTCAATAAACGCCGCGCGTGTTCCTGCATAACGCTAACCCAAAGCTCGCTGGTCCGCTGGAAGGTCACCTCTTTCCCTCCAGCTTAACCTCAACATCAATGTATTCCTTGGTCCGTACGCTTTGCTCTGTTTCTCGAGTGATGCCCTTGCCAAGCCTGAACCGTTCTATCATCCTGATTTTAGCAGACTCTCTTTCGCTCATGCGGTGGAACTTCCTTGTTCCGCTCTTTTTCCAGAATTGGCTCCCTCAAAAACTTGGGGCTTGAATCCCATCTCTTCAAGTCGTCTTCTGACAGCATCTCTTACAAAGTCAGATTT
>Ga0315284_10015691_pt1 | contig 10764 bp, 9 predicted proteins | sample YL17G09_16_MG_FD_203696 | JGI IMG/M metagenome (GOLD analysis project Ga0315284, IMG submission 203696) | Sediment microbial communities from Yellowstone Lake, YNP, Wyoming, USA - YL17G09_16 | ecosystem: Environmental > Aquatic > Freshwater > Lake > Sediment | place: USA: Wyoming | collected...
GTACTCCGACTCACATACCGGGCAAACCAACTTCGGGGTACCCCCTTGTGTTGACCTCGGCCGTCCCTTCATGTGGTTATTCCACAACACAGAATGGGAGTGCGCGCATTGCGTGCAGACGGCGGGATTGCCATGCGCGCCTTGGCTCCGAGTGGAGCCAAGGCGGCTCGCAATGACAATGAATGGTCGCTTGCTCCCAGCGGCCGACATCCACCGCTGATCAGCCGGCCTTCACATCGCGATACGGCTGGCGTATACTGAATGACGGCTCGTTTGTGCGGCGGGCCGGCGACTCTGTCCTATTCCCCTATTGCCTATTACGTTGCTAGGGATATATAATGGTCCTCGATTGACCCAGGTCGTTCGCGAGGCCGGAGGAGCTTCGCACATTACACTGCTGGAGGAGTGAGATGGGAAAGACGTTGGAGGAGATCAACCAGAAGATTCGGCGAGGCGATGTCGTCGTGGTCACCGCCGAGGAGATGGTTGACGTCGTCGCCGAGAAGGGGCCGAAAAGGGCGGCCCAGGAGATCGACGTGGTGACCACAGGAACGTTCGGCGCGATGTGCTCCTCCGGCATGATGATGAACCTGGGCCACTCCAAGCCGCGCATCAAGTTCGGCGGCGGTCAAGTTCGCCTGAACCGGGTGCCTGCGTACGCCGGGTTGGCGGCGGTTGACATCTACCTCGGAGCGACCGCGCTGCCGGATGAGGACCCCCGGAATGCGGTGTTCCCGGGGGAGTTCCGCTATGGCGGCGCGCACGTGATCGAGGACCTGGTGGCGGGACGCCAGGTGCTGCTCGAGGCGACCACGTACGGGACCGACTGCTATCCGCGGCGCCAGCTCAGCACGTATGTAACGCTGAAGGAGATGAACGAGGCCTACCTCTTCAACCCGCGGAACAGTTACCAGAACTACAATGTGGCGGTGAACAAGTCGGACCGCACCATTTATACCTACATGGGCGCGCTCAAGCCGCGCCTCAGCTCTGCGAACTACTGCAGCGCGGGGCAGCTATCGCCGCTGCTGAACGATCCCGCCTACCGGACGACCGGAATCGGTACTCGCATCTTCCTCGGTGGCGGGATCGGGTACGTCGCCTGGCAGGGCACGCAGCACAGCCCTGGCGCGAAGCGCAACGAGCTCGGGATTCCTGTCGCGGGCGCTGGCACGTTGGCCGTTGTCGGCGACCTCAAGCAGATGACGGCGCGCTGGCTGCGGGGCGCGAGCTTCCGCGGCTACGGCACGACGCTGATGCTTGGTCTGGGCATCCCGATACCGGTGCTCGACGAGGAGATCGCAGCATCCACGGGCGCGTCGGATGCCGATATCCAGGCCTCGGTGATAGACTACAGCCAGACCTACCCGAACCGGGAGCCGGACGTGATCGCGCGGGTGAGCTATGCCGAACTGAAGACGGGCACGATTCAGGTGGACGGGAAGAGCATACCGACCACGCCGCTGTCGAGCTATCCGCTGGCGCGCGAAGTGGCGGGGACGCTCAAGGACTGGATCACCAGCGGGAAGTTCGAGCTGACCTCGCCAGCGGCGCTCATCCCCGGGCCGGAGACAGGCGCGGTGATGGGCCCGATGCCCGACCGTGCGCCGACGGAAGCAGCAGTATCGTAGCAGACCGAGCTGAAAGGACAGAGCGATGAGCGTCTCCCATAAGGTAGTGCTTCACTTCCCGCCCGCGGTGGTCGAGCAGCCGGTGATCTACCATCTCTCCCGGGATTACGATCTGGCGTTCAACATTCTGAAGGCCTCCATCAGCCCCCAGGAAGAGGGGTTGATGGTGATCGAGTTGATCGGCGATGAGTCGGACCTCCGGCGCGCGAGCGATTACCTCATGAAGCAGGGCGTTCGACTGCAGCCGCTGCTTCAGGACATCCGCCGGAACGACGATCGCTGCGTGCACTGCGGCGCGTGCGTGGGCGCCTGCCCATCAGAGGCGCTCACGCTGGAGCGGCCGACGATGCGGGTGATCTTCCGGGCGGACGAGTGCGTGGCCTGCGGCGAGTGCGTGCCGACCTGCCCGGTGCGGGCGATGGAGCTGCATTTCTGAGCACGGTGGCGGGAGACAGGCTTCTGCCGTACGGACCAACATGCGAGACGAACCGCGCACCTATCGGCGGTGGCTCCGCAACGAGCTAAGCCGGTTCCGGGTGCGGATTGGCGAATCGGACCTGATGATCAGCGCTGAGCGCCCGCTTCCCGACCTGGCGGAGCGGGCGCTCCAGTTGGCGCGCGCCGATCTGCAGTCCTACCTGGATCGCGACCCGGCGTTCGCGGCTTCGCTTCGCCCCTATGACCCCCAACCCGACGCGCCCCAGGTCGCGCGCGAGATGGCGGAGGCGGCGCGGCTGTGCGGCGTCGGGCCGATGGCCGCGGTGGCGGGAGCGGTGGCGGAGCAGGTGGGGCGAGCGCTGCTGTGCGAGACGAAGCAGGTGATCGTGGAGAACGGTGGCGACATCTTCATGCGCAGCGCGCAGCCGCGGACCGCCGCGATTTACGCCGGCTCATCCCCTCTCTCGGGCAAGCTCGGATTGCGGGTCTCGCTGGTGAACCAGGGACTGGGGCTGTGCACCTCGTCCGGCACGGTGGGGCCCTCGCTGAGCTTCGGCAAGGCAGACGCCGCGATCGTGCTGGCCACCTCGGCGGCGCTGGCGGACGCGGCGGCAAGCGCGCTGGGAAACCGGGTGCAGGCGGAGAGCGATATCCAGCCTGCGCTGGAGTACCTGAAGAGCGTCGAGGGCGTGCTGGGTGGCGCGGTGGTTATCGGTGACCGCCTGGGGGCATGGGGCGAGTTGGAGATGGTGAAGCTGGTCCGTGTGACGCCTTAGGGCAAAGGCAGACACTGACAGTCCCTGATCATCGCGAATTGGATCCTGGCACGCTGCGGGCGGTTCTTCGACAGGCTTCGCGGTACCTGCCGACGGACGAGCTGCAGCCGCTGTTCTGCCATGACTGAGGCAGGACGCTGACGGCACAGGGCCCTGCTATCGCTGGGCCATCGCAGCGACCGAGTGACACAAATGGACTCTCAGCTCATTGATGCTCACGTTCACTGCGGAAGGCAATGCAGGACCGACCCGCGCACCGGGCAGCCGCAGCCGCAGGCATTCGAGGACTACCTGAGTTGGGCGGAGAGTGCCGGCATCACTGGCGCGGTGATGTTCTCGCCGGTGCCGGAGGCGTACGACCGTCTGAACCCCGACTTCGAGGACGATTCCACGTGGCAGTTGAGGCGGAAGACGTCCAACGAGTACGTGCTGTCCCTCGCGCGTGATCGCTTCGAGGTGTTCCCCTTCTTCTTCATCTGGAACGACTTCGCCATTGATCAGCTCTCGTCGCGACACCTGGGGATCAAGTGGCATCGCCACGCCGATGAGCCGCACTACCACTACGATGATCCCCGCTGCGCGGCGGCGATTGCGGAGATCCGGCGCCGCAACCTGGTTGTGTGTCTGGAGGAGGAATGGGAGTACACCGAGCGCTTCATCACCGAACTGGCGCCGGGGGTCCGGGTGATCATCCCGCACTGCGGCCTGCTGAACGGCGGCTATGAACTGCTCTGCTCTCGCGGGGTCTGGGGGAGACCCAACATCCTCACCGACATCTCCAACGCCGCGCCCGAGTGGGTCACGGACTACGTGAAGTGCTATGGGCACGGACGGATCATGTTCGGCTCCGACTTCCCGTTCTGCCCACCGACCTCAGCGGAGCTGAGGGATCGCTTCGAGCGACTGAGTCTATCGGATGAGGCACGGGAGGCGATTGCGCACCGGAATGTGCGGCGGGTGGTCGGGGAGATGAAGGGGTAACGCGCTGGGCGAACGGCTCCGCCCCTCGTCTCCCGTTCCCGTGGCCCAGCGTCTCCATCTCTCTGTAGTCTTACCAAGCCAGCCTCAACATACAAGGGGCGGCATTCTACTGCCGCCCGGAAAATGGCAACGGGAGCCAGCAGAGTGGCTCCCCTACGAGATGGGGAAGGCCTCGGAATTGTAAAGGTTTTTCTGAGACACAACACTAGGTCGCCACAGGCGGCCGTGGGTAGGCCCGCCGCTGGCGGGCTGCTGGCTCCCAAGCGAGCCGCAGCTCACGTGCACGGATAGCAGGTCAGCCCGCTCCGCGCCTCCCTTACTCCTCCGCAACCTCCACCTTCTCCCCACCCCGAAACACCCAGGCAACACTGCCCCCCATCACACCGCCAACTCCGGACACTGCGCCGGTCTGCACCCCACACACGGCGCGAGGCGGTGGTCAGTTGTCCTGACCACCGCCTCAGACGCGCTTACCGGTTGCGGGCGACTACCAGCGGCGACCGCCGCCACCGCCACCACCACCGAATCCGCCGCCGCCACGACGGGCACCGCCGCCGCCGCCGCCGCCGCCGCCACTGCGCTCGCTGCGCGGGCGGGCTTCGTTGACCGTGATCGCGCGGCCGTCAACCTCGCGGCCGTTCATCGCCGCGATCGCCTCAGCCGCCTTGTCTTCTGGAACGTCCACGAAGCCGAAACCCTTGTCGCCGATCAGGCGAATCTCACTGGGCTCGTAGGCCGCGAACAGCTCCCGAAGCGCGCTCTCCGTTGTGGAGTAGCTGAGGTTCCCAACGTACAGACTCTTATTGGCCATAGTGGCCCTCCTTGTGCCCCGGTCTGGCTCCGAGGGGACAAACTGACGCATGCTGCGAAAACGCCAGCTTCCGAACCGCGCGCCAGCCGCGGTACAACGGGAGCGACGCGTGTGACGTGCTAGATAGTTATCGTCGGTGACCTCGGCCCAGCGAACGCCGCCGGCCGCGGAAGAGCGGTCGCGGGGTCGCCGGCGCCAGGGACCTCCGAACTGGTTCGGGCTCGGTCAGCCCGGCCACGGTCACCCGCGGGAGCTGTTTGCCGAGCGTGCGCTCGATGTCGGCGAGCGCGCTGGCGTCCTCCCGGCTCGCCAGGGTGAGGGCATCGCCCGACGCTCCGGCGCGCGCGGTGCGGCCGATCCGGTTGAGGTACTCGGCCGGCAGGGCCGGAACGTCGTAGTTCACCACATGGGTCACGCCCTCGACGTGGAGGCCGCGGGCGGCGACATCAGTCGCCACCAGGACCCGAACGGAGCGCTGCCGGAAGCTGTGGAGCGCCTTCTCCCGCTCACTCTGGCTGCGGTCGCCGTGGATGCAGGCCGCGTTCATCCTCTCGCGCTTCAGGCGAGTGGCGAGGTGGTCGGCGCGACGCCGAGTGCGAACGAAGACGACCACGCTTTCCATGGCGTCCTGGCTCAGCAACTCCAGCAGCAGTTCGGTCTTCAGCCCTGACGGCACCATATAGACCGACTGGGAGACCGTCGTGGGCGGAGTGGACGGGGACCCGACCTCGACGTGTGTCGGGTCGCGAAGAATCTCCTCGTACGCCACTTCCAGCAGTGCGATCGGCATGGTGGCCGAGAAGAGCATAGACTGGCGTTCCCTGGGAAGCGCCGCCAGGATGCGTCGAAGGTCGGGGATGAACCCCATGTCCATCATGCGGTCGGCTTCGTCCACCACCAGCACTTCGACCGAATCGAGCCGAGCCCAGCGGCGGCGGTAGTGGTCGAGCAGGCGACCAGGGGTGGCCACCACGATCTCGCTGCCGGCCTTGAGGGCGTCGTGCTGGCGGGACATGCTCACGCCGCCGTACACGGCGATGGTTCGAAGAGATGTGCCGCGGGTGAGCACCACAGATTGCTCGGCTGTCTGCGCTGCTATCTCACGGGTGGGAGAGAGAATCAGCGCGCGGATGCGGCCGTTCCGGCCGCCGTTCAGGCGCTGGATCAGTGGGAGCAGGAATGCTGCGGTCTTGCCGCTTCCTGTCTCAGCGGTGGCAATGAGGTCGCCGCCGGCGAGCGCAAGGGGGATAACTTCCTGCTGGATGGGCGTCGGTGTGTCGAAGCCCATGTGACGGGTGGCCCGAAGAAGTTCGGGCGTGAGACCAAACTGGGTGAAGATCGTTGATACCTCACGGGCTGGAGGAAGCCATATCGCCAAGGCGTCCTGCTAGCCGACGAGGTGACTTGCTCGCAAATGCTCTCCCCGCCCCATTCCGGACGCGGAGGCTATACGGACTATACCACAAGAGAGGCAGGGCGTCAAACATAGGCGTGGCCCGAAAGCGACATTTGCCCACACGGTGCCTGGCGTGCACCCAGGGCGAACGACGAGTTCTGCGCCCCTACCCCCGCAGACCGAACCAGGCGAGCAGGGCGGCGCCCAGGAGAATCCGGTAGATGACGAACGGTGTGAGGGTGTGCTTCCGCAGGTAGCCGAGGAAGCACCGGATGCACAGGTAGCCGGAGCCGACCGCCGCGAGCATGCCGACGAGGAACATGGGGGCGCTGCCGGGGGGCAGGGCGCCCGGGTGGCGCACGAGGCCGAGCAGGCTGTAGGCCGCGGTGCCGCCGACGATCGGGATCGAGAGCAGGAAGGAGAACCGCGCGGCGGTCTCGCGGGTCATGCCGCGAGCAAGACCGGCGGTCATAGTGATGCCGGAGCGAGAGACGCCGGGCGCGAGCGCCAGCGCCTGCGCAACCCCTATGACGAAGCCATCGTTGAGGGTGGCGGAGTCTATCCCGCGCCGCTTCCGCCCCCGCTGATCGGCGACCCACAGCAGCAGCGCGAAGATCATCATCTCGAGTGCGATCAACGCGGGAGTGCCGAGCTTTTCCTCGATCACCTTCTCACCCAGCACGCCGGCGATAGCGGCCGGGACGGTCCCGACGGCGATGCCCCATGCGAGGCGTCTCTCCGGATCGCTGATCCCCCGCGTGAATCCCGAGAAGAACGCCACGATCAGGCGAACGACATCGCGTCGGAAGTAAGCGACGAGGGCGAGAAACGTGCCGGCGTGGAGCGCGACGTCGAACATCTTGTTGAGGTGCTGATCGGCGAGCAGCTTCCAGCCGAGGGCCTCTCGCACCAGGATGAGGTGGCCGGAGCTACTGATCGGGAGGAATTCGGTGAGGCCCTGGATGATGCCGAGTATTGCCGCTCTGATGAGTTCCATGATGCTCTGCTAACGGCGGGATTCCTCGCTTCGCTCAGAATGACAAGCAGGCGTGCTCGCCGCCGAACAGGTCGGCTGCATCACGCCGATTGCCGCTGTGGAGGCAGGAGGCGAGGTCCTGCCCTACCCAGCGGTGGGTTTTCTGCAAGCCGGCACGTGCCCCCTTTACAGGTGATCCCGCCGAGCCATAGGAAGGGCGCGCGGCGGCGGAGAAATGAGCTCCTGTTACCGGAGGTACTCACCATGGAAGAGCTGATGATCGGGCCGTACGCGCCGTTTGTCGCGGAGCAGATGCTCACCGACAAGCCGCCGCTGCTGTCGTTGCGCAATTCCCAGTTCCACAACCTCGAGGACTGGCGGACGCGGGCGCGGGCGAAGGCGCTGGAGGTGATCGCGTTCCCGGACACGGGCGAAACGCCGAAGGCAGAGGTCGTGAGCAAGTCAACCTTCGACGGGCTCGAGGTCGAGCTGCTGCGCTGGCAACTGGCGTTCGGCCCGCCGACGGAAGCGCTGTTTCTGAAGCCGGAGGGGGCGCGTGGGCCGTTGCCCGGGATCGTCGCGCTGCACGATCACGGGGGCCTGAAGTACTTCGGCTGGAGGAAGATCGCCGATGACGGCCGGCCGGTGCACCCGATCCTGCGGCGGCACAGGAAGGACGACTACGGCAACCGCGCCTGGGCGAACGAGATCGCCAAGCGCGGCTACGCCGTGCTGGTGCCGGACTGCTTCCCCTTCGCCTCCCGGCGGATCCTGGTGAGCCAGGTGCCGCAGAGCCTGCGCTGGGGCGATGCGAGGGACGTGACGGGCGAGGAGGCCGAGGCCGACGTCCGCGCCTACAACGAGTGGGCGGCACACCACGAGAGCATCGTCGCAAAGAGCCTGTTCGCGGCGGGCACGACGTGGCCGGGGCTGTTCACCTATGACGACCGGCGGGCGGTCGACGTGCTCTGCGCGCGCCCGGAGGTGCACCCTCAGCGGATCGGGTGCGCCGGACTGTCGGGCGGAGGATGCAGGACTCTCTTCCTGGGCGGCCTGGATGAGCGGATCACGTGCGCGATCTGTGTGGGGATGATGACGACATGGCGCGATCTCATCCTCCGCAAGTGCGGCACCCACACCTGGATGATGTGGGCGCCGGGCCTGCCGAAGTATCTGGACTATCCCGAGATCCTGGGCCTGCGCGTCCCGCTGCCGACGATGGTGCTCAACAACACCGAGGATCCGCTGTTCACGCTGTCCGAGATGCACCGCGCCGATGACATTATGCGGGAGGTGTTCGAGAAAGCGGGAGCGCCGCATACCTACCAGTGCGGCTTCTACCCGGGGACGCACAAGTTCGACCTCGACATGCAGGAGGAAGCGTTCGAGTGGTTCGACCGGTGGCTGAAGGCGTAGCCGGTCGCTGCGAGCCGCGGAAGATGCCGGAGCCCGTGTCCAGTATGTCTACAGGGATCGTCATCCTCGCAGCCCTCGCTCTGCTGTCGAGCGCGTCGAGCGGGTCGGAGGCGCGCCCGTCGGCGACGGAGCGGCCGGCGCGCGCGATGTGGATGTGGTCAACCCCGGCCGTCAGAGCGCTGTTGGGGGACGCGACCGCGTGGCCGGCGTTCTTCGACTTCTGCGCCGCGCCCCATGGCAGCGCGAGTGCTCGCGTCAGCCTGCTCTACCTCGAGCCCCCCTCTGACCTGGACGATGGGGCGCTGCGGGCGTTCCTCGCCGCTGCGCACGAGCGCGGGCTGAAGGTCGAGTTCCTCTTCGGCGATGGAGACTGGCAGCCCGAGCATCTGGAGGGGGCGAAGCGGAGGTGCGCGGAATGCATCGAGGCCTTCAACCCGGCGGGCACAAAGGCCGAGCGCTTCGACGGCGTGCACCTGGACATCGAGAACGGCGGCAAATGGAGCCAGCGGGCGTTCCGCGATCTGCTGAGCGTCCTGCGCCAGACGGCTGACGGCTACAACAAGCGGCAGTCGCAGGCGATGACGCTGGCGGCGGATCTCGGATTCTCCTGGCCGGAGAGCGGAGATGATGCGAAGCCGCAGTTCGGCGACGCGGTTCGGCAGTGCGACTACATCGTGACCATGGCCTACCGGGACACGGCCGGCGCGCAGGCGAGCTGCGCGGTCCCCCAGGCGATGGCCGCGGCCGCGCACCGGAAGCCCCTGTTCATCGGTGCGGAGACGCAGTGGCTCGTTGACCAGGACTTCGTGACCTACTACGAGGAGGGCTGGGAGCGCATGGAGCGCGAGCTGGCCAGGCTCCCCGACCTCGTCCGTGGCCACGGAGGTCGGCTCGCCGGCATTGCCATCCATCACTACGACTCGTACCTGAAGATGGCGCGCGAGCCGCGTAAGAGCCCTTTCTCGGACGTGCGGCTGGACCAATGGGCGGCGCATGCGATCGTGGCCGTGCAGCGCGCCGGGATCGTCGCCGGCTATCCCGGCGGCGTCTACCAGCCGGCGCAGATCGTGGTCCGCGAGCAGATGGCGGTGTTCATCACCCACGCGCTGCTCGGTCGCGAGAACGTCCCCGACGGTCCGTCGGCGGCATCCTTTCCCGATGTGCCGCCCAACCACTGGGCCTACAAATGGGTGGAGTGCGCGCGTGCGCACAACCTCGCGTTCGGGTACGGCGATGGGCTGTACCACCCCGACGACGTGTTGAACCGGGCGCAGATGGCCGCCTTCATCGCCCGGGCCATCGTGAAACCGACGGGAGAGGAAGGGCTAGCGAGCTACACGCCGCCGGAGCGGCCGACCTTCCTCGACGTGACGCTGGACAACGAGTGGTCGTGGGCGTACAGGCACGTGGAGTATCTCGCGGCACACGATATCGCCCGCGGCTACCCGGACGGCATGTACCACCCCGAGAGCCCCTGCGCCCGCGACCAGATCGCGGTGTACCTCGCCAAGGCGTTCCGCCTGCCGATGGAGGTGTAGGAGCGACGGGAGGCACGCTCCTGCCGACCCAGATCGGTGGACGCCGGGCGCCTCGAGGCGTCCCTACCCCCCGCTCCTCCCTCCTCCCGACATGAGCAGGATCAGCGACGATATCATCCCCGACACGCTCCCGCCGAGGAAGAGGCCGAAGAACGAGGGCCTGAGGCGGTGGTAGAGCCTGACGCCGCCGAGGCGGTAGATGGTGTTGACGATCGCCCAGCCCACGAAAGCGTTCGCCCAGATCACCGCGTTGATTCCCCAGCCGCCCTGAAGGAGGAAGCCGACGGGGCTGAGCCGCCACCAACTGACGGTCATCTGAAGCACCGCCAGCCCGCAGGCGATAGCCACCCCGGAGGCCATGGCGAGGATGCCGATCCGGTCGGCCGCTTGGGGGTTCCTGAGCATCTCGACCATGTCGCCGAACTCCCACCGCGGGACGCCGTCATAGGTCCATGAGTCGAGCCGCGTGGGGCCGCTCACGTAGCCGGACCAGACCCGGCCTATCGGCCCGAGCGCGACCATGAGCACCACCGCGGCGGCAAGCGCGAGCACGACGCTCGTCCCCCGCAGCCGGCTGGCGTGGAAGATCTTCATGTCGTTCGCCGCGTAGTGCATGAACGAGACCTTGAACTCGGTCATGAACACCGCGTCCATCGGGTTGAGCAGCGCGAAGGTGGCCGGTCGCACTCCCACATTCCCGAAGCCGCTGTCGAGCAGGTAACGAATCTGCGGGCCGCACTCCACATGGTTGGTGCCGGCCGCGGCGATCACGCGGGTGAGCGAGAGCGCGGTCGTGTAGAA
>Ga0315284_10015695_pt1 | contig 10762 bp, 8 predicted proteins | sample YL17G09_16_MG_FD_203696 | JGI IMG/M metagenome (GOLD analysis project Ga0315284, IMG submission 203696) | Sediment microbial communities from Yellowstone Lake, YNP, Wyoming, USA - YL17G09_16 | ecosystem: Environmental > Aquatic > Freshwater > Lake > Sediment | place: USA: Wyoming | collected...
CCCACAAGGGGAGAGGGGGAGTTATATGAAACAGCCTCTAAGACGGAAACGGCGCCTCGGCAAGAACTGCAAGCCGTGCGGGACCCACACGGACGGAGGCCTCACGAGGGACAGGGGTAGGCACACCCTTGCACCGGCAGGCCGTGCCGCTAGAATGCCCTGATGGACCAGGCTTTCATTCGCAACTTCAGCATCATCGCGCACATCGACCACGGCAAGAGCACGCTGGCCGACCGGCTGCTCGTGCGAACCGGGGCCATCCATCCGCGCGAGATTCGCGAGCAGATGCTCGACGCCATGGACCTGGAGCGTGAGCGAGGCATCACGATCAAGGCCTCCGCGGTGACGCTGGATTACGAGCACGCCGGCCAGCGGTACATGCTTAACCTCATCGACACGCCGGGCCACGTGGACTTCCACTACGAGGTCAGCCGCGCGCTGACGGCCTGCGAAGGTGCGCTCCTGGTGGTGGACGCGAGCCAGGGCGTGGAGGCCCAGACGGTGGCCAACGCCCATCTCGCCCAGAGGCTGGGCCTAAAACTGGTGCCCGTCGTCAACAAGGTGGACCTGGCTGCCGCGCGGCCGGAGGACACGGCCATGGAGGTCGAGCACCTTTTGGGAACGCGGGCGGAGGATTGTCTCTTCACGTCGGCCCGGACGGGCCAAGGCATCGAGGAGATGCTGGAGGCGATCATCGAGCAACTTCCGCCCCCCGCGGGGGATCCGGGCGCGCCCTTGCGGGCGCTTATTTTCGACTCGGCGTACGACAGTCACCGCGGCGTGATTGTTTACGTGCGGGTTGTGGACGGGCGTCTTCGCCGAGGCGAGAAGATCCGGATGATGGGCGCGGGCGAGGTGTACCAAGTGGCGGAAGTCGGGAAGTTCCGGCCGCGGCCCACGGTGGTCGAATCGCTGGCGGCGGGGGAGGTCGGCTACGTGATCGCCAACATTCGCACGGTGGCGAGCGTCCACGTCGGCGACACGATCACCCTGGCCGCCCAGCCGGCCGAGAAGGCCCTCGCGGGTTACCGCGCGCCGCAGCAGATGGTCTTCTCGGACTTCTACCCGGGCCCTTCGACCGAGTTCCGCGAGATGCGCGGGGCGTTCGAACGGCTCCAATTGAACGACGCCGCCCTGACGTTCCACCCCATCAACTCCGAGGCCCTCGGTTTCGGTTTCCGCTGCGGTTTCCTGGGCCTGCTGCACATGGACATCGTGCAGGAGCGGCTGGAGCGTGAGTACGACGTCGAGGTCGTCCAGACCGCCCCCACGGTGCCGTACCAAGTGCTCCTCGCGAGCGGCAAGTTGGAGGAGGTGGATTCGGTCGGCGACCTGCCGGACCCGGGCGTTGTCGCCGAAATCCGCGAGCCGGTCGCACGGGTCGACCTCATCGTGCCGGCCGACGCCATCGGCACGATCATGGCCTTGGCGGAGGACCGCCGCGGGACGTACCGCCGGACGGAGTACCTCTCGGCCGACCGGGCGATCCTGACGTACGACTTGCCGCTCGCCGAGATCCTGTACGACTTCTACGACAAACTCAAGAGCGCGACGCGCGGCTACGGGACGATGGACTACGAGGTCTCGGGGTTCGTGGCGAACGACCTCGTGAAACTCGACATTTTGCTCAACGGCCAGGTGGTGGAGGCTCTGTCGCGGATCGTCCACCGGTCGAAGGCGGAGGCCCGGGGGCGGGCGATCCTGAAACGCCTCCGGAAGGAGATCGCGCGGCACCAGTTCGAGATTGCCCTGCAGGCGGCCATCGGGTCGCGTATCATCGCCCGCGAGACGATCAAGGCCTTCCGCAAGGACGTGATAGCCAGGTTGTCCGGCGGGGATGTCACCCGCAAGCAGAAACTCCTGAAAAAGCAGAAGGCCGGCAAGAAGCGGATGAAGATGATAGGGACCGTCGCGGTTCCTCAGAAGGCCTTCATGGCGGTCCTCGAAGCCGAGTGATTGACCCTCGCGGGTCCGGCTTCGGGCGCGCCGCGAGGCGGCCTGGGACGAGAGGATGAAGGCCGACGAAAACGTTGACGGAAAATCCGAGGCGGCAGAGATAAGAAGGAGGCGTAGCAGAAATGAACAGGGCGATCGTGTGGGCACTGGGGATCCTCCTGCTTGCGCCGAACGTGCAGGCTGGGGAACCCGTTTACCCCGTCAAGGTGAGCCCGAACGGGAGATACTTCGTGGACCAGAAGGGCGAGCCCGTTTTCTGGCTGGGCACGACGCAGTGGCAACTCTTCCGGGACAACACCCCGGAGGAAGCCCGGACGATCGTCGCGAGCGTGAAGCGCACGGGGTTCGCTTTCATCCAGGTCATGCTCGCGGGAGTCGGCGACGGCACACGGCCGAACGTGAACGGCGAAAAGCCGTGGGTGAACGACAATCCGCTCGCGCCGAACGAAGCCTACTTCAAGAACGTGGATTCCGTCATCGAGAGCGCCCGCGAGCACAACGTGGTCATCTCGCTCACGCTGTACCATCAGCGGTGGCGGAACCTGATTACGGAGAAGAATGGGCGGGCCTGGGCGAAGTGGCTGGCCGGGCGGTACAAGGATGTCCCCACGATCGTCTGGTCGATGACGCCCGAGGCCCGAGAGGAGTTCGTCCCCGTTCTTCGGGAATTGGCTGCCGGCCTCCGGGAAGGGGACGGCGGCGCCCATCGGATTACGTTCAAGCCGGATCCCGCGCCCTATTCCTCCAGTTTCGTTCACGAGGAAGGCTGGCTGGGTTTTAATTCCATGCAGACATGGAACAGCGTGCACCTGATTTATCCCATGGTGACCAAGGACTATGACCTGAAGCCGGTGAAGCCCGTCCTGATGGCCGAAGGAACCTATGAGGCGGGCTCGGAATACGGATTCGACGTGACTCCGCTCCGGGTGCGCAGGCAGGCCTACTATTCCTACCTGTGCGGCGGCCACTTCACTTACGGGCACAACGACAGTTGGCGCATGCTTCCGACGTGGAAGAAGGCGCTGGACGCCCCCGGCGCGGTCCAGATGGGGATCCTCAAGAAGGTCTTTCTTGGGCGGAAGGAATGGTGGTTCCTGGCGCCGGACCAGAGCATTTTCGCAAGCGGCGGCAACAGCACGGGCGATGTGCTGAACCTGGCGGCGCGGCACAAGGACGGCCGATGGATCATGGTCTACCTTGGTGCCAAAACCTCGTTTTCCATCAACATGGATAAATTCGCGGCTGGAACGCAGGCCAAGGCTTCCTGGATCGACCCGAGGACGGGCGACTCGGCCTCGGCGGGAATCTTTCCAAACAGCGGCGTGCAGGCGTTCACGACGCCCGAAGGATGGGAAGACGCTCTGCTGGTCCTGGAACCGGCGAACGGCGACGGGACCAGGCGGTAGGGCGTCGATTCGGCATCCGGGTCGGTGCAGGCGGGGCGGAGGCGCGTAGTTTCAGGTCTTCTTCTCCGCGGTCTTGCGGGCGCGCTCGATGAGTTCGACGATGGTGGCGGCCTTGTCCTGGCGCGGGGCGAGAATCTTCGCGACATCGTCTTCGCTGTAGTGGACGCGGATGAAAGCTTCGACGTCGAACGTTTCCCACCAGCAGTCGAATACCCGCCGGCAGGGGAGGTCGGCCCCCGGCGCCCGGCAGTAGGCAAAGGCCACCTCGTGCCCCAGCATCGGGCACCGTCGGCGGTGCCCGTCGTGATGGGTGATGTCCTCGGCCATAGTTCTGCCGATCCGGGCCGATCGCCCGCGAAGTCATTACTTCTTTCGCCTGGGCATTTCCGGTTTCGGGAAGCCCTTCATGCAGGCAATGCTCTTCTGGAGTTCCTCCTCCGGCAGCGGGAAGTCCACCAGTTTGCCGTGGAAGAAGGCATCGTACCCCGTCAGATCCATGAGGCCGTGGCCGGACCAGTTGAAGACGATGACCTTTTCCTTGCCTTCCTCTTTGGCCTTGACGGCCTCGTCGATGGTGGCGGCGATGGCGTGCGACGTTTCGGGGGCGGAGATGAAACCTTCGGTCCTGGCCCAGAGGACGGCCGCCTCGTAGCACTTCAACTGGTTGTAGGCCCGCGGCTCGGCCAGGCCCTCGACGATAACGCGGCTGACGAGCGGCGACATGCCGTGATACCGGAGACCGCCCGCGTGAATGGGCGGCGGGACGAAGCCGTGTCCGAGCGAATGCATCGGCAGCAGGGGCGTCATGCGAGCCGTGTCGCCGTGGTCGTACGCATAAGGGGCCCGGGTCATGGTGGGGCACGAGGTCGGCTCCACGGGAATGATGGCGATGTCGGCCCCGTGAATCTTGTCGGCGACGAAGGGGAAAGCGAGGCCTGCGAAGTTCGACCCGCCGCCGCAACACCCGATCACCACGTCCACTTTCTTCTCGCCGGCTTTCTTGAGTTGTTTCTTGGCCTCCAGTCCGATGATCGTCTGGTGGAGCATCACGTGGTTCAGGACGCTGCCGAGGCTGTAGCGCGTCTTGCCCGAAGGGTCGGAGACGGCGGCCTCGATGGCTTCGCTGATGGCGATGCCGAGCGAGCCGGGGGTGTCCGGCTTTTCCTTGAGGATGGCCCGGCCGGCGTTGGTCTCGTTGGAAGGGCTCGGAATGCAGGTCGCCCCCCAGGTTTCCATCATGAGGCGGCGATAAGGCTTCTGGTCGAAACTGATACGGACCATGTAGACCTTGCATTCAAGACCCACGAGGGCGCAGGCGAACGCCAAGGCGCTGCCCCATTGGCCGGCACCCGTTTCGGTCGTCAGCCGCTCGATGCCGAACTGCTTATTGTACCAGGCCTGCGGGATGGCGGTGTTCGGCTTGTGGCTCCCGGGAGGCGAGACGCCTTCGTTCTTGTAGTAAATCCGGGCGGGAGTGCCGAGGTGCTGCTCCAGCCGGCGAGCACGATAGAGCGGCGACGGCCGCCAGAGAGTCAGGATTTCGAGAATCTCTTCCGGGATGTCGATCCAGCGCTCCGTGGAAACTTCCTGCTCGATGAGGTTCATCGGGAAAACCGGGGCGAGCATGTCGGGGGTGATCGGCTTGCCGTCCGGCCCCAGCGGCGGCGGTGGCGGAGAGGGCAGGTCGGCGGCAAGGTTGTACCACTGTCGCGGCATGTCCTTTTCGTCGAGGAGAATCTTCGTCCGGGGCATCCTTCCTCCCGTTTTTTCCTGGGCCCGTCCAGGCCCGCCTCCACCCATATCCGCGAAGTCAGGTTGGGGAAAGCACTTATCCGCGAAAAAACGCATCAGGGCAAGGGAAATTTGAGGACCCCGGTCGAGGTAGGCCCACCCGGCCGGGCCTGAATCGGGGCGTCCGGCGCCCGCCATCCGCGTTTCAGTGAACGCAGAAGGCCCTATTGGCCGATAATAAACCGGTTTCCCCTACCGGTTCGGTCGCTGTGCACCCCAGGCGAGCCGTCTTACAACTATAACCACGTGGGTCTCTGGCCGTGCGCGACGGGATGGGGGTTGCCGTGAGCACAGATTCCAACCGGGCAGCGGTGGGTGAAGCGGATCCTCCGGCGTCAAGCACGGCCGTTCTGCTGGTGGACGACGAGCCGGACATTCGCTGCGTCGTGGCAGCGAAGTTGCGGGCGGCGGGATACACGGTTGAAACGGCAAGCGACGGTCCGGAAGCGTGTCGCAGGATGGCGGAGTCGCCGCCCCATGTTGTGCTATTGGACGTCATGATGCCCGGGATGAGCGGCATCGAAGTCTGCCGGTGGGTCCGGAGCCAGCCGGCGGTCCAGCACGCCTACGTGATTTTTCTGACGGCCAAGAGCCAGGTCAGCGACCGGGTGAGCGGTCTCGACGCCGGCGCGGACGACTACGTCGTCAAACCGTTTGACTTGAACGAATTGCTGGCACGGGTGCGGGCGGGCGAACGGCACTACACGAACGTGTGCGCCCTTAAGGAGCAGGCCGTCCGCGACGCGCTGACGGGGCTCTACAGCAAGCAGGTGTTCTGGGCGTTTCTGGAGAAGGAGTTTCACCGCGCGCAGCGGTATGCGTATGCGCTGGCGATCGTGGTCATCGACATGGATGACCTGAAGGGGATCAACGACGGCCGCGGACACCTGGCGGGGGATGCGGCCATCCGGGCGGTGGGGCGCGTCCTGGAAGGCTCTCGCCGCGGCAGCGACGTGGCCGTCCGCTTCGGCGGCGACGAGTTCGTACTTTTGCTTCCGCAGACGGATTCGGCCGGGGCACAGATTGTTGCGGAGCGCGTCCGGCAGGCGGTGGAACATGCGCCCGTCGAGCACCCGGAAGGCGCGTTCCCGCTGACCGTGAGTCTCGGGCTGGCGTCCACCGACATCTGCCCGGTGCGGACGCCGGAGGAACTGTTCGAGTTGGCCGACGCCGCCTGCCGCGACGCCAAGCGGGGCGGCCGCAACAGGGTCCGTTTCTGCCGTGATGCGGCAGAGGTGACCGGGAGGGCGACATGAAACTGCGTTCGAAACTTGCGCTGGGGTTCGGCAGCGTGCTGATCGTTTGCCTGGCGGCCAGTTACCTGTTGACGGAGACGCTCTCTCGCTCGTCGGCCGAGTTCGTGCGCGTAGTCAGGGAGCAAATGCCCGCCTATGCCAATCTGCTACGCCTGAAGGACTGCCACGAGCGCCTCGGGATCCTTGTCCGACAAGGGCTCTCCGGCGCGGACCCCCTGTGGACCACGCGGCGCGTGGACACGCTGAAGGTGGAAATGGACCTCCTGAATGAGGGGACGGGGAAACTGCTGGATGCGATGGCCAGTTACGATCCGATGGACGTCGGCGAGATGCAAAGGATGGCGCAGGACCTGCAAACGGCCGGTCACGAGGCCCTCGCCCAGGGACAGCGCGCCATCGACGCGGTTCGCACCGACGCCGACGAAGCCAACCGGATTTACAGCGACGGGTTCCGGCCGGCCCAGGAACGGGCGGCTCGGATCATCGAAGGTCTGGAGGCCCAGGTGGCCAGGCGCTTGACGTTTCAGGCGGAAAAGCTGCGCGGCATGGCCCAGTCGCGGGCGCGCCTGGTCGGGACCGTGGTGCTTCTGATTCTGCTGCTCCTCATGGTCGAGGCCCTGTCGCTCGGCCGTTACGTCACGCGCCGGATCGAACGTTTGCGGGAGGGGGCCAACCGCCTGGCGGACGGGGACCTCGCGGCTCGAGTGAAGATGAAGGGGAAAGACGAGTTGGCGCAACTCGGGGAGGCATTCGACCGCATGGCGGAGGTGGTCGAGGGCCAGACCCGCACATTGGCAAAAAACTCCGAGCGACTCGAAAAGGAGGTCGCCGATCGCACGCGCCAACTGGCCGAAAAGGGCGCGGAACTTGAAAGCAAAAACCTGGCGCTGGCCCGGGCCAATGAGGAACTGCTCAGTCTGGACGCCATGAAGGACGAGTTTGTGTCGGTCGCCTCGCACGAACTCCGCACGCCGCTGATGGCCATGCAGGGGGCCCTGTCGCTTCTGGCGGAAAGCGTAGCCAAACAGGAGATGGGCGAGGCACAGGAGTTTATCGCCTTGTGCCATCGGAACACGAACCGCCTCATCGCCCTCGTGGAAGAGTTGCTCGACCTGGGGAGCCTCGACAGCGGGCGAGTCCGCATGCGGCCGAGAACCATGCGCTTGACCGAGGTGGTGGCCGACGTCGTGCAAAGCCTGCGGGTGATGGCCCAGGAGCGCGCGCTGGAACTGACGGCGGACGTGCCGGCCGACCTGGTCGCCTGGGCCGACGCCGACCGGACCGCCCAGGTGCTCACCAACCTGGTTTCCAACGGCCTGAAGTTCACGCGGGAGGGCGGGGTCCGCATCACGGCACGCGAAGCGGAAGGGTTCGTCGAAATCTGCGTCGCCGACACAGGCGTCGGCATTCAGGCCGAGGTGCAGCCGATCATCTTCGACCGGTTCATTCAAGTGCACGATCCGGCGACGCGAAACGCCGGGGGCGTCGGACTCGGCCTCGCCATCACGAAGATGCTCGTGGAAAGGCAGGGCGGCGAGATTTCGGTCGAGAGCACCCCGGGCCGGGGGTCCACATTTCGCTTCACGCTGCCGCGGAGTCCCGGCGGGACGCCCACGGAGTCGCCGACGGTTCACGAGCCCGCAGCCCACATGAACTGATGAGGTGCACGGAGCAGAAAGGGCGGCCCCGGCGAGGGACCGCCCCAGTGTCCGTCAGGTCAGCCTCCGAAGCCTATGCGGAGACGCGCGTGACGTTCTCGGCCTTGGGCCCTTTGGGTCCCTGGGTGAGTTCGAATTCGACTTCGTCGCCCTCGGCGAGGCTCTTAAAGCCGTCGCCGCCGATACTGGAGTGGTGAACGAAGACGTCGCCGCCTCCTTCCTGTTCGATGAAACCGAACCCCTTCTGATCGTTGAACCATTTGACCTTACCGCGTGGCATTGCTGGTACCTCCTGACTCCGATTAAGAAAAAAGCCACCCGGGCGAGCGGAGAGCCTCGGCCGACTGGCTACGACCGACCCGTACGAATGCACTCGACGACGTGCAGGATTCCAGACACGCTGCTTCCCGATGCAACCAGGCGCCTCGCTTCACAAGACGGTTGTTCAGGGTAAGCCGGAAGAGGTGGCGGCGTCAAGAGGAAAAACGGCAGGCCGCCGAACCACCGTCAAAAAAGCCCTTTTCGCTTGCGTGGGAGCGGCCGGGACCCTAAATTGGGCGTCTTCGCGGCGTGGCCCTAAAGCACGCCGGCTGCGGCTCGCGGGGGAACGGAACGAAGTTATGGCAAGAGGCAGGCAGGCGATTCTGAGCAGGTTGGCGGCGGCAGCCATCGCGGCCTGGGCGGGGCTCCTGGCCGGCTGCGGCCCCCAATCCTGGCGGACCCCCGATGGGCAGATCGTCACGGGAAAGATTGATTTTCAACGCGAACCGGCCACCGGCCGCGTATACCATCTTTATATCCCCAAGTCCTACAATCCTCGCCGGGCGTATCCGCTGGTCGTGACCGCCCAGGGGACGTTCCCGTTCGATGAGGCGTCCGGGCAGCGCAATCGCTGGATTAACGCGGCGGAACGGTACGGCCTGATCATCTGCTCGCCCGACTTTGACTCCGCCACGGGCCTGCTGGGGATTCCGGTGGACCGGCCGGGGCCGGAACTGGTGCGCGATGAACTGGCGACCCTGGCCGTTGTCAAGGAATTGCTCGGCCGCTACAGCATCAACCGCGACGCCATCATGATCACGGGATGGTCGGCCGGCGGCTTTCCGGCCCACTTCATCGGGCTTCGGCACCCCGAGGTGTTTCGGGCGATCGTGGGTCGGACGGCCAATTTCAACGAGCACCTCGTTACCGACGACGTCGCCCATCGCGCCCGCCACAGGCACGTGTACGTCTTCTTCGGCGAGGGCGATCTGCCGGGCTTCGACGAGATGAACCGCAACGCCAACTTCTGGTACACCGTCCGCGGATTCCGCAACTTCGTCATCCGCCGCCTGCCCGGCGGTCACGACCCGAACCAGATGGAGGCCGCCCGGTATTTCTCGAATATCGTCGCGCACTGGCCGGCCGTCCACATCGAGGCCTCCCCCACTCAGGGGCGGGCGCCCCTGACCGTGCGCCTGGAGGCGCGCGTCCGCGACCCGGACTCGCCCGACGGCCGCGTCGATTCCGTCCTCTGGAACCTCGGCGACAACGCCGTCTCCTCCAAACCCGCCTTGACGCACACCTACGAAAAGCCCGGCCTGTACAACGTCTTCCTGACTGTCGTGGACCTGGACGGCCACCACGAATATACTCAGACATGGATTCAGGTGGACTAGGCGAAAAACGCGCCGGCCATCCGGTGGGCGCGCTAGTGTTCCCTGACTCGTCAATTGATGGGTGCCACGCTTTCGCTTGCGAAAGCGTGCGCCACCACCAGGAACATGCTTTCGCAACAGCGCGAAAGCATGGCACCCTTCAGAACATGTGTCACGGAACACTAAGCCCATCTCTCACTGCCCGTCGGCCAGCATCTCCATCAGGGCCTGAACGTCGATGCTCTCGGAGACGAGGCCCTTGGCCGCCTCGATCTTGTCCGTGTCCTCGGGGCGGATCTTGAATCGCAAATCGCGGAGCCGCGTCGCAACGGAAAACGTGTCCTCCTGGCACAGGACGACGGGCACCCCCGTGGAGGCCAGAAGCGACCGGACGCCGGCGGGCGGCTCAAAACCTCCCGTCAGGACCATGCCGGCCACCGGCCCCCCGGCCCCCGGAATCATCGGGCACATCAGGGTGGAAACGAGGATGTTGTCGACCCGGTCTCCGGGCGTCACGACGAGCGTGTTCTCGCGAAGGTAAGCGCACACGTGATGCGGTTCCATCGCCGCGACGACCGTGTGTTCGATCCGGTTGCCGATCCCCTCGTTTCCGGACAGCAGCGTGCCGTGAAGTTCCGCGAGAATCTGGTCCATTCGCGGCTGGACGAGTTGGGGCCGGTAGGGGACCGCCCCCAGCAGGCGCGTGCCGAGATGTTGGAGCCCCTGGGCGACGGCCCGCGCGATCTTCGTCTGCTTTTCCGGCCAGACCTTGTTGAGGATGACGCCCAGCACGTCAACCCCGTGTTTGCGGAAGAGATGGAGGCTGAGGGCCACCTCGTCGATCGCGCGCCCGATGCCGCCGTCGGTGATGATGACGACGGGGGCGTCCATGAGTTCGGCGACGCGGGCATTCGACAGGTCGAAGCAGGACCCGACGCCCGCGTGCCCGGTCCCCTCGATGATCAGCAGGCCATGGGCCTTGCGAATGCGGCCGAACGCCTCCAAGATCCGCCGTTCCAGGGGATGCGGGTCGCGGTTGAAAATGTAGTGCTCCGTGA
>Ga0315284_10015696_pt1 | contig 10761 bp, 4 predicted proteins | sample YL17G09_16_MG_FD_203696 | JGI IMG/M metagenome (GOLD analysis project Ga0315284, IMG submission 203696) | Sediment microbial communities from Yellowstone Lake, YNP, Wyoming, USA - YL17G09_16 | ecosystem: Environmental > Aquatic > Freshwater > Lake > Sediment | place: USA: Wyoming | collected...
AGGACGGGGACGACGACGACTCTTGATTGTTTGATCGTTTGAAGAAAAGTTTTTTTGGGGGCTCTTTCCAGATTTGGGGTTGTTGACTATTGCTTGATTGACCGTCGGGCCACGCGGTCCCGGACGGCAGGCGAGAGAGACAGGGCTCATGCCCTGTCTCTTTGTATTGTAGGGGTTTGGGGAGGAAACGTGAAGAGGGATATGACACTGCGGGGGGGGGGTAGACCGTAATCGAAGCTAGCGCTTGACAAGGCCGTGTTGGCCGTTATATCATCTCGCCACTATCGGCCCCGCGATAAGTCCTCGCCCAGAAGGAGGCTGCGCAAATGTCTATTCCAAGCTCTATCCGTGTGTTGTTCATGGCTTTGCTGGTGGCCATTGTCTGCGGACTCTCCGGCAGTGGCGTCCGCGCCGCGGGCGAGGGTATCTCGGGCACAGTCACGAACTTGGCCCTGGAGCCCATCGCGGGGGCCACGGTGGAGGCCTGCCTGGGTGGAGGGTCGTGCCACAGCGCGACTACCGCGCCGGACGGCACCTACCTCATTTCCGGCCTGGGGGTGCACGACTACACCGTCGGTGTCTCGGCCGCCGGCTACGTGAGAGAGTACTATGACAATGTTCTGGACGAGTACGACGCCACGTCCGTCGAGGTCCTGGACAGTCAGGTCACTCCAAACATCAACTTCGCCCTGACCCCTGAAGGCACGATCTCGGGGACGGTCACGGAAGCTGGCAACGGGCCTCTTGAGGGCGCGTGGGTAGTCGCGTATGACATCGACGGATCGGGGGAGCTGTATATGACGAGCTCCGACAGCAGCGGCGCCTACACCATGCATTGGCTGCCCGCAGGTAACTATCGCGTCTGTGTGTGGGCCGCACCTACACTGCCGGAATACGTTGACGAGTGCTACGACGGCGTCCGCGATCAGGACGCCGCCACCCCCGTCGCCGTCACCGCGGGGCACGACACCCCCAACATCGACTTCCAGCTCGACCTCGGCGGCACGATCTCGGGGACGGTGACCGACACCAACGGCCCAATAGAGGGCGCGTACATATCCGCCTGCCCTGAGCACGGAGGTGGGTGCCGCTCTGCGACGACCGGTATCGATGGGACCTACGAGGTCGAGGGGCTGGTGACCGACTGCCACACAGTGTGGGCTTCCGACGAAGGTTATGTGACCGAGTACTACGACGATGTACGGGACGAGGAAGACGCCGACTGCGTCTCCGTCACCGAGGGTCAGCCAACCTCGGGCATCGACTTCGAACTGGCGGTAGGTGGGACCATCTTGGGAATGGTAACCGACGGCGTCAACCCGCTCGGCGGCGTCGACGTAGAGGCTTGCCTAGACCCGGACTACCAGTACTGTGTAGAGCGCACTACCGCCGGCGACGGCTACTACGAGATACCAAGTCTGGCTGGGGGCAACTACGTTGTGCGAACCTATTCTGGTTATGCCGACGAGTACTACAACGACAAACCATCTAGGAATGACGCCGACCTCGTAGACGTGGTTGAGGGCGAGGAAACACCGAACATCGACTTCACGCTGGGCCCACCCGGAACCATCTCCGGCACCGTCATGGATACTGACGGCGACCCAATCGCGGGGGCGGACATTACGGCCTGCCCCGAGGACGACTGCGAGAGCGCCGAGAGCGCTGCCGACGGCACCTATACCATCACAGGTCTGGATTACTTCGCGTACATAGTGCGGGCGGAAGCCGAGGGCTACGTGCGTGAGTACTGGCAGGACGCGAGGCGATCGGCCGACGCGACCCCTGTGCCGGTGTCGGAAGGCAACTTGAACCAAACGGGAATCGACTTCCACCTCGATGTCGGCGGGACCATCTCCGGCACGGTGACCGCCGGAGGGAACCCTGTTGAGGGTGCCACCGTGAGTGCCTTTGACCCTAGTGACCCCTGGGGCACCCTCTTGCCGCTGGTAACCGACGCGGGCGGGGACTACGTGATCACATCAGTCGGCGCTGGCTCTTACCTCGTGTCGGCGATCCAGGAAGGCTATGCATGGGAGTACTACCACGAGGTGCGGTGGGAGGAGGATGCTACAGCCGTTCCCGTCACCGACGGCCAGGAAACGGAGAACATCAACTTCACACTCGATGTTGGCGGTAGCATCTGCGGAACGGTCAGGGACAAGGACGGCAATCCGATCGCCGGCGCCGACGTGTACGCCAACCCCCAGAACCACGAGGAGCCCTGGTGGTGGTGGATTTTCCAGGGGTTTATGGGGAGCGACTTTATGGACAATTCCGAGCTAGACGGTACATACGCCATCGGCCACCTGGGAGCTGGCTCTTACGTGGTAAGGGCATCTGCGGCTGGGTACGACGACAAGTACTACAACGCGGTCGCCGAGCGTGAGGGCGCTGATCCTGTGCCGGTCACGGAAGGATACAGCAGTTGCTCAATTGACTTTGTCTTCGGCTCTGACGAGCCTGTGCCCGGCCCTACGTTCACCCCGACCCCGACGCCGACGGCTACGGCAACACCGGGTACGCTAACACCCACGCCCAAGCCCAAGCCCACCAAGACGCACACGCCCAAGCCTACGCCGACGCGCACACCGGGTCCAACCACTACCCCGGTGCTTGTGTTGCCCACCGCGACGCCTCTGCCACCGCTTCCGCCGCCGGCACCCTCCAGCGTAGTGCTGCCGTCCCTGGTCGCACCGCCCACTGGTAGCGGGCCAGCAGAAGGTGGCTCTCCGTGGACGGCAATGATCTGGTTGCTGGCGGCTGCGGGAGGCGCAGGAGTGGCGATGGGTGGTTACCTTAGGCTGGCCAAGCGTCGACGATTCTAATCTGCAGTCGTGCGGCTGATCGCACGGGCTTCTAAGGAGGTCATGATGACAGTCAGACTCGGTGGATTTCCTTGCCTTTTGGCGGTGGCAGCCATCGCGCTGGGCGTGGTCCTGTCCGGCTGCGTCTGGGGAATAGTGAAAGATGTCGAGACTGGCCAGCCGATAGTGGGAGCCCAGGTGACTTTTCAAGATAGCCACAGCGACACCGGCAGCACCACGACCGGCGCCGGCGGCCTCTACTCATTCGACATGACCCAGGGCCAGTCAGTCCCTGCATTCGAAGGGACGGTTACCTACCAGGTGGCCGCCTCCGGCTACGACACGCTCACCCTGTATGACGAGCGGTGGCCCAACGGTCCCGCCAGGGACAATCCGTACATCGTGAACTTCGAGCTCATACCACCTGGCAGCGATCCCTTGCCGGATTGCCATGGCGCCACCTTTCGTTGGGCCTACCAACCTGACGGCTCCACAAACCTGAATCACGGAGTGAAGACAGGCAGAACCTGTCTCAATGGCGTCGGTGCCAGCGGTGTACGTGCTAATCAGGGATTGATCTTCGCGACAGGAGAGGTAGTGAATCCTGTGGCAGACGTGTATTTCGCCTGCGCTGGCATTAGCCAGCCTCTGGCCCCCAACGCTCACGGCCCGGCGTTCTGGGCCAACAACGGCGACGGCGGAGTGCACGACATGGGGGCAATGGCCTTCGATGGCCTCACAACCGCGCCGGACAAGTCGGCCGGCGTTGGAGACCAGGAGTTCTATAACGACCAGGGAGTGCTCACGATTCCCGGCCACGTCTACGTCGTCGTCACGAAGGACGGACAGCACTACGCGAAGATCGCGATGGAGGCGCTGTCGTGTGGCTGACCACGTCACCCGTGAGGAAGAGGTGGAGCGGGGCCTAGCCCTGCCAGATGACTTCGAAGAGCTTGTAGTGGTCGGGGAAGCCCTTGAGTCGATGGGTGCCCCGACCCACGTATCGGAACCCCGGATAGGGCCCCGCCAGCCCTTTGACGAGCTCCGACATGAGGATCTGTCCGCCTTTCGCCTTCTCGGCGATGCGGGCAGCGAGGTTGACGGCCGCCCCAAAGAAGTCCTGCTCATCACGGAGGACATCGCCGGCGTTGAGGCCCATCCGCAGGACAAGGGGACGGACGGGGTACTCGCGGTTGTGCTCGGCGATCTTGCGCTGGATGTCGATGGCGCAGAGGACGGCCCGCCGCGCGGTGGTGAAGGCGACCATGAAGCCGTCGCCTTGGTACTTGACCTCGAAGCCGCCGTGGTCCTGGATCTGGGTGCGCACTATCTGGTTGTGGCGCCTGAGGACGTCCAGGGCCTCTTCGTCGCCTACGGAGGACGTGAGCCGCGAGAATCCTTGGATATCGGTGAAGAGGATGGTGGTGGTGCCTTCCTGGGCGGGGCGGATGGTCACCCCCACGGCATGACCGCACTGGCTGCAGAAGCGGACACCCTCGGCGACGCCGGCGCCACAGGCGGGGCAGACGAGAGGCGCCGAGGTGGGCTCCGTGAAGGGGCCCGCGGGCATCAGGGAGCCTGCGTGGTGGTCAAGCTCTTCGGCACCAGGGGGCGGCTCCGGCTCGGACACAGACTCCATCCTTTCCTAAATCATGAAGGCCCACTCAGCTTGCCGGTGGGCCCTTGTGGTATTCCCTCATGGATCGCCTCACTGCGTTGTAGGAAAGTGTAGCATCGGCGCAGCGGCGCGGTCAATGAGACGAAGTTGTTCAGTCGCGCACGGCTGCCTCACTGCCCAGAGATGAAAGCGAACGACACTACAACGAATTGCCCCTTGACAAATCCTCAAGCAGGAGTATATTTCGGATATCCTCTGGACCGCTGGTGGCAGCATTATTCTCGGGAGGTGTATGATGCGCGCTCCAAGCTGGATACGATTCCTTTTGTTGGGGATGATGGCAGCGGTGGCAGCGGCCGGGGCGCTAGTTTTGTTCGCGCTGCTGCGAGACCCGGGCACTAGCCAGGCCCTCATACCGCTGCCCGTACAGCCGTTCGCGGCGGACGCGCTGGGCGGAATAAGCACCAACCAGCTCAACGTGTCGATTGGGTCGAACTACACGGTGACGCAGGCCCTCCAGGGTGAGCGCACGACCATACCCGGGATATTCTCCGGGCCGGGCTTTTCGCTTGACCTGGATAAAGACATGACGAATGGGACACAAGTCGGGACAGTATGGTCTAGCGTAGACGCCGGCTGCAACGGCATAGTCGACTACATGGCCGATGACCCTATATACCCCGGTGGCCCCGCACCAAATCCTCCGTTTGAGCCGTGGTTGTCGCCTCTGACCTGGAGCGAGGCAACCACGGCCGTAGAGGGCACGCCGGACGAGTTCCTCAAGGCGATCATGCCCCCGTTCTCCTGGCTCGTCCGCCACAAAGTGGACATCGATCACCTCTGTATCGACGTGTGGGGCGGCACCGTGGTCTTCCCATCCGTCCTTAACACCGTCTACGCCGCCATCCCCTACTCCCCCAACGGGAGCACCTTCGTCGCCCAAACCAAGCTGGGCGGCTCCCCGACTACTCCGCCCTCCTCCGTCTGCCTGGACAGCCCTCAGAGCAGCGAATCCGTCACCACCGTCTACAACACTCCCCCGAATGAGGGCGACATCGATGGCGTCTGCAACCAGGGGACGCAGGCGTGCGCCGACGCGGGAATCTACGGCATGTGGACCGACAACACCGTGGCGCTTGCCAACGGCGGCTCCACAACGATCGAGGTGGAGAAGCACAAGGTCAACAACGGCCCCGAAGCCGGTGTCTTCGAGGAGCTCTGGGAAGTAGAGAGCACCAACGCGGGCATCACCGCCGAGTGGGTGCCCGGCGGTCCCGTTTTCGCCGAGGACATAGAGTTGCCGGCGGGCGTGCCTGTCGAGCAGCACAAGAACCTCTCGATTACCTGCACCGCCCCCGCCAACAACCAATGGGGCCTGGTGGTGGTCAAGAACCTCCTCTCGCCCATTCCGCCCACAGAGGACACCTACCTTGACGACAACGCCATGGTGTTCGTTGTCCTCGTGAAGTGCGGGGTCCCGGCGACCACCCCTGAGGTGGACAAGGAGGTCTCCCTGATCAAGGCGAACCCGAGCCACATCGCGCCAACAACGCCGGGCGTGCCCGTCCTTGTGCTGATAGATGAGCTCAAGGCGAACCACGGGACTACTGACGTCCTGGGCAACGAGTGGCTGGTGGCCGAGGTGGGCGACGTCGACGCAGAGCCCGGTCCCGACCTCATACTCTCCTGGGCGCCCGGCGTCACAGTGACGGCTCCGGGCCACGACACCCAGACGCCTGCTGTCACCTACTGCGTGAGTTCCGACCCAACCTGCATCAGGTTCCTGGTGAACGAGTGGCCGGGCCAGGCCGACGTCAACGCTCAACTGAACATCGCTTGCCCCGCAACCACGCCGCCGGGGTTGTACCCGGTAGTCGTAAAGGCGATCGATGTGCCAGTAGGCGCCTTCGAGTCCAAGTCCAGCGACAACGCCCAGCGCAAGGTCATCACCGTGCGCTGCGGCGGAGCGGCTGACGACGGCATAGTGGATGGCAACGGCCTCTACCCGCGCTGGACGATCCTCCAGAGCATGGGTTCCACCTCACTTAACAAGTCTGGGGACCTACGGAAGGATTACATGAGCCCGCCCAGCATCCCGTCCGACACCGGCTACGTCGAGCGCATCATCGACCTCCAGTGCTTCTGGATGGACGACGACGGTTGCGACACATGCGACGCGGACTCAAGCGGCTACCTCAGCGAGGTGGAGACCTGGAACGACCCTGACCTACTGGCCATGGGCGGGATCGGCACTGTCGACCCCGACGGCGACTGCCTCGTCAGCGCCGCCTATGCCCAGCCGGGCCACCCCGTGGACTTGCCCACGATCAGCGGCACGTGTGACCCGTTGCAGTACAGCGAGTATCCCATGGCCGTTACCTACAGCAAGGCTAAAGACGCGGACTGCGACGGCCTGGTGGACGGCATCGAGAAGGCCTGGGGCGCCAACCCGCTGCTCGCCGACAGCGACGGCGACGGCGCCCCCGACTTCGTCGAGATGTTCCAGTTCACCAGCCCGGTAAATCCGGACACCGACGGCGACGGCCTCCTCGACAGGCCGGACGACGACTACATCGCTGCCGCTGCCGGTAGCGCGGAGTCGGGCGAGGCGATGAACGCGGACGACAACTGCCCGTCTGTGTACAACCCAGACCAGCTCAACAGCGACGGCAGGGGCCGCTGGAACGGCGCGGTCCCCAACGATTATGCAAGCAACCCCAACAAGGATAAGATGGGCGACGCCTGCGACGACGACGACGATAATGACGGGGCCACCGATGCGTACGAGAGTGCGCAGGGAACCAACCCCCTCAAGCTGGACACGGACGGCGATACGGTCAACGACGGCGCGGAGTTGAGGCTCGGCACGAACCCGAACAACCCTGGACCCCTCTGGCCCGTCTGGGGAGCCGCGCAGCAGGTCTACTACAGGGGCTGCCACATCAACGTGCCGGCACAGGGGGCCTATCCGGCCTGGGACGCCGAGTACGATGGCCTCGAAGATGGCGTCGAAAACGACGTTGACGGCGACGGCACCATCTGCCAAAGTGGCGGCAGCATTGTTGACGCAGACTCGGACAACGGCACGGGCACCGGCGTCGCCGACCCCGAGACCGGCTCAAATTGCGACAACGCCGACGACGATGACGGGGACGGCAGGGTCAACGACGGCTGCCCGCAGGTGGGCGCAGCCAAGGAAACGGTCTGCAACGAAACCGTGTGCCCCGACGCCGACGGCGTGGCGCCCTGGGACACCTGTGACAACGACGCCGACGGCAAGATCAACGACGGCTGTCAGGCAATTGACGCTACCGCGGAGATCTGGGATAAGGTGGAGGCATTCGGCTACAACACATCCATCGCCAACAAGGACAGCGACGGCGACGGCTGCGAGGACTGGATCGAGATCGTCGACGTCAACGGCAACCGTTCGGCTGAGATCCTCGACGCTTGGGCCGTCGCTAAGCCACTTCTCCCTTCTGATGTCTTGGACATCGACAAAAGCGGCGTGCCTGGTGGGGCCGGCGACGTCAACCTTGCCGTCTCTAACTCCCAACTGGTCAAGGCTCATGCCGCCTGTGGCCCTTCGCCGCAGGCCGGCCCGCCGAACTTCCGCCTGAGCATCGACGCCAACAAGGACGCCGGCGACACTTGGTGCGACCCCGTCGACACTCAGGCGGCGGCTGAGGTGGGTGGCACCTACCAGGTGGCCATCTGCGTTGAGAACCCACCGGCCGCCATCGGCGCCTTCCAGGCGGAGGTGACCTACGATGCCTCCCTCAGCTTTGCGCCCGAGATTAGCTGTCCCTTCGGGACCTGCCTGGACGACAATCCTGACGCTAACGAGGGCGCGACAAAGTGGGGCCAGGGCCTGGGTGGCAACTGGGACTGCAATGTCCAGGACTTGTCCGAGCCCACGGGCGATGCCGGCCCCCCAACGGGCCCAGGCCAAAAGAGGGCCAGGATCGCCTGTTGGAGCCTGGCGGGCCCCTATACGCTCGGCACAACGGGAGCGCTTGCCGTGCTCACGCTGCAAGCTACTGCTCCTGGGACTCAGGAGCTTGAGCTGGGGAACGTGATCGTTGGCGACGGCAACGGAGTGGAGAGGGGGAGCTGCAATCCGGCCCTCGGCGTCAGCGTTCCCTGCGAGGGCGCTGCCGTGACCGGCGTGTTGGCGCCTACGCCTACGCCTACGGCCACGCCGACGGGGCCTACGCCTACGCCGACGGCCACGCCGACGCCCAACATCGATACGGACGGCGACACTGTCCTCGACCACATGGACAACTGTCCGCTCGTCTACAACCCTGACCAGACCAACACCGACGGACAGCGCAGGCCCAACGGGCCGCAGATCCCCGGCGAGTGGGCGAGCAACCCGTCACAAGACAAGCTGGGAGACGCCTGCGACCCCGACGCCGACAACGACGCCCTGCCCGACTCCCAGGAGTTCGATGACCACTGCCCATACCGGCTGGTGGCAGACAGCGATGGCGACGGTGCGCTGGACGGCTTCGAGGTGGCCAACGGTTTCGACCCCTGCAACGCCGCCAGCAAGCCGACGTGGACGGGCGGGTCGGACAGCGACGGGGATAGCCTCCTTGACGGGACAGAGCGCGGCGGCTACAACACCTGCGCCTTTACGGGAGATACGACGCCGGGCTGGGCGACCTGCGCCGTCCCGCAGGACAGCGATGGGGATAGTTGCGCGGACACCCTGGAGGCTCTTGACCTAAACGGAGACCGCTTTGTTGACTCCGGCGACCGGGGTCTCCTCAACAAACGCGTCGCTGGCAAGATCGCGGCCGACCCTGTCTCGGACAGCATCTTCGACCTTAACAAGGACGGGTTCATCGACAGTGGCGACCAGGGCCTCATGAACAGGAGCAACTGCATGCGGAATCCGAATCAGCTTGGCTGCCCGATGTGCCCGGCGGAGTGAATGTATCGATGCCGGCAAAGGTGCTCTCTGGGGCTCCTATGTAAGGACGCGGCGGCCCTGCGGGACTCGCTGTAGGCGCGCTGCTGCTGCGGTGGCTGCTTGGTACGCCAGGAGGCGATACGGCTCTTAGCGACGGGGGCCGCGGCGACCGCGACGCCCTTTGTCGGCGAAGAGGGGGCCGGGCCGGCCGGCGGCGGCGGCGAAGTCGTGGAGGGCGTCCGGCTCGCTGACCATCTGCTTGCGCAGCTCGACTATCTCGTCGCGCAGGAGGGCCGCCCTCTCGAACTCCAGGCTCTTGGCGGCCTTCTTCATCTGCCCTTCCAGGTCGCGGATGAGGCGGGCAATCTCGTCCTTGGGGACGGCGCCGGCGGCCACGTAGCGCACCCTCTCCTCGGCAACCTTCTTGACGTGGTCGGTTATGTCCTTGATGGCCTTCCGAATCCCCTGGGGGCTGATGCCGCGCTCCTCGTTGTAGGCCATCTGGATGCGGCGGCGGCGGTACGTCTCATCGATGGCGCGGCGCATGGAGTCGGTCATGTTGTCGGCGTACATGATGACGTGCCCGTCGATGTGGCGGGAGGCGCGGCCAATGGTCTGGACGAGGGAGTCGCGGGAGCGGAGGAAGCCCTCCTTGTCGGCGTCGAGGATGGCGACAAGGCTGACCTCGGGCAGGTCGAGCCCCTCGCGCAGGAGGTTGATGCCGACCACCACGTCGTAGACCCCGCTGCGGAGGTCGCGCAGGATCTCCACCCGGCCGAGGGTGTCGATCTCGGAGTGGAGGTAGTGGGTGCGGACGCCCATCTCGGCCAGGTAGTCGGCCAGGTCCTCGGCCATCTTCTTAGTCAGGGTGGTGATGAGGGTTCGTTCGCCGCGCTCGACGCGGATGCGGATCTGCTCCAGGAGGTCGTCTATCTGGCCGGCGGTCGGCTTGACCTCGACGGAGGGGTCGATGAGGCCGGTGGGCCGGACGATCTGCTCGACCACCTGCTCGCTGTGCTCGTGCTCATAGGGGCCGGGCGTGGCCGAGACGTAGACGACCTGGTTGATGTGGCTCTCGAACTCGGCGAAGTTGAGGGGGCGGTTGTCGAGGGCCGAGGGCAGGCGGAAGCCGAAATCGACCAGCGTCTGCTTGCGGGAGATGTCGCCGTGGTACATGCCGCGGGCCTGGGGGACGCTGATATGCGACTCGTCGATGAACAGCAGGAAGTCATCGGGGAAGTAATCGAGGAGCGTCCAGGGGGTGCTGCCCGGCGGCCGGCGGGCGAGATGGCGGGAGTAGTTCTCGATGCCGGAGCAGTAGCCGGCCTCGCGCATGCTCTCGATGTCGTAGTTGGTGCGCTCCTCCAGGCGGGCGGCCTCCAGCAGCTTTCCCTGAGCGCGCAGCTCGGCCAGCC
>Ga0315284_10015697_pt1 | contig 10761 bp, 8 predicted proteins | sample YL17G09_16_MG_FD_203696 | JGI IMG/M metagenome (GOLD analysis project Ga0315284, IMG submission 203696) | Sediment microbial communities from Yellowstone Lake, YNP, Wyoming, USA - YL17G09_16 | ecosystem: Environmental > Aquatic > Freshwater > Lake > Sediment | place: USA: Wyoming | collected...
CAAGAGTCTTTCTTAAATTCTCTTCACTATCAAATGACCTGCCCTTGCCATCCATCCAGAGCCCTGAGGAGGCATACTTTTGAAGAATATTAAGAACTGAACCTAACCCTTTAAGCTTCTTAGCTTTTAGTTTTTCTAACATATCAGAGAAGTCAAAGTCTCCTGTTGGAGCTGTAGACTTTTCTTTCTCTTTTTTCTCTTTTGGTTTGGCTGTTGGAGACATATCTTCAAAGCTAATTCCAGTCGGAATGTTTTTTGGGCCTTCAGCAGGTTTGCTTTTTTGAGAGATACTTCCTTCAAAAGAAGCGTGCATGCCGGCTTTTGGATTAGGAACATCAACTTCGTTACCTACTTCATCTTTATGCGAAATAGATGAAAGGGTAAGGTCTTTTTTTGCTCCGCCGAGATCTGATAGCTTTAGTTCTTTGGTTGAGCCATCTGGTTGAGTTTCATAAGCAAGTGGAAGATCTTCTCTAATTGCATTAAATAAATGATCATTAAATTTCTCTAATAGAGCTTCTTTGTCATTTACATCAACAGCTTCTTTATCAAATGTGAGTGGCTTATAGCTAGAGTTCTTACTATTTTCTACTTTGATTTGAACCTTACTATGAAGATTCATTGCTTGATATTCACGAGATGCTGGCTTTTCTGTATATTTAATTCCTAAAGAGTCTAACAGTGTTTTAAATTCTTCATTTGAATATTCTTGCTTTTTATTTTGAACAACGGTAGTTAGGAGAACTTTTAGTTGGTCTTTGTCTGGTTTTATGCTGATAGCTGCATAAGGAGCGAATGAATCCATTAGTACGAAACTACTTCTTGCATATGTAGTTGGGAATACACTACTATGTCCTTTTCCGCTAGCCTCTGTTAGGAGGTGCCTGTACTTACCTTCTGCCAACATTCTTAAGATTTTTTCTCTATAAGAAACTGGGAACCACTTAAGAATATTTCTTACCTGTGTAGGAACTCTCTTGGCAGTTTCGTCAATACTATACGGTGCAGTACTTTCGTCGCCAAAAAGTTGGCGCTGCATTTTCTTAAGCTTATCTACTAAATCCCAACCCTCTGTATGGTGTATTTCTTTGCTTTTAATTTGCTCTTCTAGAAAAGATATCCACTGATCAAAAGGCATTTCTTGAGCGAGATGTTTCTTAAGATCATCATTAATAATCTTAACAAAATTATCTTTTAGAAAGCTATACTGATACGTTGTTACTTTGACTGGACTATTTGGTTTAGGAAAGCCACCTTGTAGATTTGTAAAATTAAAACCAAAGCGAGAAGCTTTATAAGGAGTATCAAGATCAATTTCACCTAGTTCGCTTTTTAAGCCTTCAAGAGCTTCCATTGAAGGACCACTAAAGGGAAGGATCTTACCAAACTCTTCCGCTAACTTACGTAAGCCTTCAATGCCTAAGGAAGCAAATGAGCCACCACTCATACTGCTTCCAAGCTCATTGGTCTGATCTTCTACGCCAGGAGCCTCTTCTTGTGGTTGGCGACGCTTCTTAAGTTCTTCGATAAGTGGAGCGGCCTTTTGCTTATTCAAGCTAAAAGGAGAGAGAGTATCGTCAGTATGTTTATTTTTTTGCTTAGCCATATAGTTCACAGCCTTAGGATCTGTGATACCTTCATCTTCTAATTTATTAAGAGTATGTTGTTGCTTGAGTTGAGCCATTTTGATAAAGGCTTGTTTTTTCAATTGACCTAGCTCATTGTTATCAAGACCAAGTCTTTGAGCAAAGTCCTGTAGAGCAGATTCAACTGATGAGTATTTATTTGACTTGCCTTCAAAGAGCCTAACAACATGTTCAATATAGCTAGCACGAACAATGCGGGCAAGTTTAATTGTTTTTTCTTGTAAGATTTTATCTAGAGTAGTCAATTTATTTAACCTCACGACCTTTTATTTTATCTGCAACCATATTCTTAGCTTCTTCTTTAGTTTCTATATTAGGAAGTTCTTGAAATGGTTTGAAGTTTGAGAGTTTCTCGTTTAGGAATATGGCTAATCCATTTGGATCTTTTGGAACTTCACTTTTTCTAATAGACCAAAAGGCATTTGCAACTGACTTAGCTGCGTCACTATCTACCATCATTTTCGTTACAATCTTATCTACTTTTTTAGCACCTTCTGGATTTCCGGCATCATCAAACATTTGGGCAACTTTAATTAATTTTTGAAGAGCTGCTTTTTTACCTGTATATTTATACGATGGAGTGTCGGGTGATTCTAAATAGGGAGCTTCCCAGTAGGTATTTAAGGCCGTTTCTTCTGCTGGAGCTCCGTGATCTTTTAGTACTCTTGCAACCCAACTATACTTGCTTGGATCTTTCTTATATAGCATCATTAAGTATCTCAGCTGAGGACGAGTTTTAAAACCTAGTGACTCTGCATCATAATAAGCTTTCTTTTTCATGACAACTTCTTTATCCAAGCTAAGAATTGCTGCTCTTGATATTCATTTAGCTTTTGTTCTTGTACAATCTTTCTAAACAGTGTATTATTGTTTAACTTTGCTACAAACTTACGTGTCTCAAATTCATTACAGAGCTCTTTATAGAAATCATCTGTATTAGTAAAACTAGAGTCAAATGAAAACTCATTAATCTCGTAGGTGATTCCTCTTCCTTGCTGGGCTTCAATAATAACTTCAAAATCACCAATATCGTCTTGCTTAGTTTTCAGCTTACTAAAGATTCTTTTAGCTACAAGAAGTGCTTGAAAATAGTTCTCGCTACTAAAGCAATTATGTACTTTCTTGTTTTCTTCTATTTCAACAACATAAAGGAGATGATTTTCACGCTCTTCAGAACGTAAAATGAGGCTGGTAGAGATCTTGCTGATGTTCAAAGCTTCCATTAACAGTCCTCTTAGGTTTGATATTGTTCTGCCATATCAGTGTGATCAACAAAGCTAGAACGAATTGGGTGACCAAAATCATTCAAAGTAAACATTAATTCAAGCTTTTCTCTTTCATTTAGTTTATATTTCTTATCCAAACTTGCAAAAAGGGTCTCAATATTTTTACCTTGAGATACTTTACCATTGATTAGTACTCTAGCAAGGCTGTGAATGAATGGATTAACATAATAAACATAGCCAGAAGACTTTGTGGCAGTCTTAGTCATTTTACCTTGAACAGCTGCTGAAATGTCAGAGAGTGCACTTTCGATGCCCTCTTCAACAAGATCTAAGCTACGAAGTTGTTGTTCATTAAGTTCAGCATAAGATGCATCCTGCTCAACACCGTTAGTAATTTCTTCGGATAGTTTTTCGAGATAAGCAAAAGCTCTTTTAAAAGAGTTTTTTGAACCATCAAAAACAGCTGGAACTTTTCTTGCACTAGCAAAAACATAGTTCTCAAAATCTTCTGGAGACTCCCATTCACTATATTCAATTGGTGAAAAGTTTTCGTCTTCTGAAACTTCTAGTTTTGGAGAATCTTCTTCTGCAACGATAACACTAGCCGTTGTTACAGGTAGAGATGTTTCATCAACAAACTCATCAGTAGTTTCAATGATTTCGATATCAAAATCGCTCAATGTGTTCTGGTTCATCTTTAATTAACTCCTTTAAATATGTCAGGAATATCAATACTCTATTTCTGCACTCTAGCTATTTTATTCAGGATTTTTTCTTGCTCTTCTGAGGCTAAAGACCAAAAATTCATTTGATTACTTTGTTGATATGGCACAATCGCCTCAAAAGCGAATCCGCTCCATACACTTGGTGAGGATGGAAATGATTGCATCCACTGATCTTTATTGTCTTTGGCTGGCTTACCAATTTCATTGATCTTTTTCTCTACTAATTTCTTATTATGCTCTTTTTGCTCTTTAGTTTTAGGATTCTTGATTAGATCACTTTCACTAACTTCATGAGCATCTTCTTGCGAGATGGCTGCAATTTTCTCTAAAGGAATTGAAATGTTATAGTCTTTTTCTAGAACATAAAGAATATTTTGCTTGTCTTCTACTGAAAGCCCCATTGTTCTTTTCTTAATTTCAGTGGCTAACTCTTCGTCAGAAAGAGAATCATCTTCAGCAATTGAGAGGATATCTCTTATGTTCACTGTTGGCTCTTCTTTAACCTGTGCAATTTTATGGATAATTTGATAGCTATTAAGGACTGCTTGAATTGGATCCTCAGCAGAGAACTGAATAAGTCTGGCTTCTAGGTCTCTACCAATTACATCTAACTCTTCAGAAAGCTTATACATATGAATGCTCTCTAAGTCACTCTTAACTCTTTTTGTTTCTGCAATAGCAGTTTTTAACTGTCCTTGAAGATATCTATTAGATTCTGTAAGAGCTACATCCATAGCAACGGAGTAGAGAAGACTGGTTAATTGGTGATTCCCCATTTCTCTACTTTCAAGAGCTAATTTTTGTACTTTGTCTAGTATGTTCATCTGTTTAACCTTCGCTTCTACTTATTACACCCTTATAAATTTCGGGGGCGTGACGAGACATAATGGCTGTAAGTCTTGTTATCTTATCTGCGGCATCTGCTAATTGGCAATGTTCAAGATAAGTCTTAATGAGCAGTAGGTTTTCAAAATCTGATTTGAGATCTTTTTCTAACTTATCTGTTGAGTTTATATTTGGATTCTTCCGCAAGAGAGCATACTTATCTTTAGCAATCGTTGCATAAGCGCTTATAAATTTTGCTACTCCTAGTGGGTCCTTCACATCTGCTGTATTAGAAATCTGTGTTAATTTTTTCTCACCGTCAGTAAATTGATTGCTCTGATTAACATTTAATCTATATAGATCAGATAGTTGCTTGGCATAGGAAGCTGGATTTCCCTCCCCTGCAGTCTGTCTTAGATGTTTTGACATTTCACTTGCTGCGGCCCTTTGCTTTTCTGGATCTTTTGGCTCAATACCTTGATTGCTAAACGCAGTCTCGATCTCATTTTTAGCTGCATCAAAATCTTTTGTCGGCTTGCTTTGCTTAGTTGAAGTAGTTTGGGTAGCTGAAGTTCCTGGAGCTACTGGAGTAGCTGGTTGACCTACTGGCTTTGCCTCTTGCTTAGGAACATTGGTTTCTTTCCTCTTATGTACAGGAGCATATCCAGTAGGAATTGGAGCATTAAGAGCCTTATCTGGGATGTTGATTTTTGTACCAATTCTTATGTCGTTTGGATTTTTAATAGTATCAGGATTGTGCTGAGCAATATCCATCCATGTTAGTCCAGGAACCTGTTTACGATAGTTTACGGCTATCTGAGATAGTGTGTCTCCGGACTTAATTTCATGAACAGCAATATTTCCTACTTGGCTAGTTTGCTTATTTTCGCTAGGACCCTTTTTATTATTTTTATTATCTACAGTAGGTACTGCAGTAGGGGTGGTTGTTGGAGCTGACATATATCCTTGCATTTGTTTAGCATTATAACTTGTGTTAAAAACGTGATTAAAATTTTCTGCATATTTTTCGGGATCATTTAGAAGCTGCTTAATAAATCTATCTGACATTGAGCTGGTATTAGCACTGGGGGCTTGATGTCGTCTAGGAAATACTTGTTGAGCTCTTAGTGTTCTGACTATTGAGTACGCTTTTGTTAAAGTATTTAAGTTTTTTAAAATATAACTTTTTACTTGGCCAGGATCCACAAGACCCTGAGCCTTTGCTTGTTCAAGAGCCTTTATCAGCTTGAGAGTTGCCTCTTCTTTTTGCTTATCATTTAAATCTACTGTACCAGATGCTTGATCGACAGTTCCAGTATCTTTAGTTTTTTGTTCTTTTGGGCTTTGATTCTGTTGAGGCATAGGAAGTTGATATGCATTGGCAAGGACGCCTCTTAATGCAAATCTACCTGATTTCCACCACTTGCCTCCAGGGCCTCTTTCAAACCAATCTTGTAGAGAGTCGATTGGACTTCTTATTAGTCGACTAAGAAGACTTGGGGTTGACTTTATTCCCTCCCAGAATCCCTTTCCTTGATTAGATAACATATTATAGGTAATTGTTTCTATATCATTAAAAAATCTATTTGCATTCTCAGAGGTAGGATTGTCTTGTGCTATTTTTAATGCGCGTTGGGCGGTTGGATTGGTCTTAACAACATAGTTATTTATCCATCTCGCATAATCCTGGGAATTAATTGGATCGTCTGCAAGAATATCCAATAACTCAAACTCTTTTGTAGTGCCCCAAGTTTCTTGAGAGGTGTCGCCTTCTAGATTAGGATCTTTGCTTCTTTTCTTATCAAGCCACTGAGCAGCCTCTTTATTTTCAGGATAAAGACTTCGGATCTCATCTGCAATTTGTTCTATGGCTTTATAGATATTATTTTCAACAGATTGAAGAATTTCTGCATATCTTTTATCTAAATCTCTCGATATTTGTGTAGTTTTAGCAACCTTATTAGAAAAAGCTTGCACACCTCTAGGATTCTGTTGAATATATTCAAGATCTTTTAGTAGTTTTTCGAAGTATTCTTTATTAGACATTTGGTATATTCCTTTGAATTGCAGGAGCTGAACGAGCTGGAGCAATTGGTTTTGGTGCTATTGGAGTAGCTGGGCGCGCATTTTCAGGCTTTGGAGTAACTGTAGGCTTTGCAGCCAATTCTGGTTTTGATTCTTCAGTAACTTCTAGAGGAACCTCTACAGCAGTTTGTTTAGGTTCTAACTTTTGAATAGCTGTATCTTCTTGTTCAGATAGTTCAAGAGGAACTTTGCTGAGGTTAGTATAGACTTCTATTAATTTCTTATTTAGCTTTTCTAGGCTTCCTAAATCATCTCTAATAATTTTCTCAACGGCCTCTACATCGCCTTGGCGATTCATTGCTTCGAGCTTTTTCTTAATTGCAAATAATGAGTCCAAGTGAGCGCCATAATTAAGACTATCCATCTCTCTCTTAATTTGTCTTAGTAATTCAACTGCTTCTTGTGAATCTTTTTCTGTCTTAGGCTTTTCATCTGCTGTTCTAACTAATAGGCCTGGATTCAGAAGCTCATCGGCAGCGGCAAAAAGAATTACTTTACCTTCTGTAAAGCCATGCTTATCTAACATCTTTGCAGCTCTACGAGTTCTAGCAGCAGCAAGCTTTGGAGCTTTGAGATTAGTTGCTTCAAATTCTAACATAGCAATTATCTTGTAAAGTTTATTAGAGTCATTTTGCATAATTAGGCCACTGTTGATTAGCTCCATCAGCGCCTTCCTAACAAGATTAATTCTATTCATGAACTTTTTTCTTTGATTCATAAATTGTTGAATTCTATCCTGTCCTACAAAATCTGCTTGTTTTTCCATGTTATTTTCCTTGTTTGCTTTTCTGTATTTCCAGGTGTACCAATTTTTAAAATCAAATCGCTCAAACATATCCCAATCTTTTGTGAAGTGATATAAAATTTGAGGAAACGTATATTCTTTTCCATAAGCTCTTGCAAAAGACTTTATGCTTATTGCTGTTTTCTTCCATTTGTCTAAGTCAAATTTCTTACTTAATCCTAATGCTCTATAATTATTCATTGTAGGATAGGCTTGTTTTACATTCAAGGAGCTTTGTACTGTAATAGTAATCCTTTTTTGAAGTAATCCTAGCTCCCAAGCTAGTAACATAGCATTTTGTAAACTAGCAGCTTTAGGTACAAAACTATCTGCCCAAGTTTTATTAGCACCTTGAGCTTGCTTAATTAAATTTGCAAAGTTCATTACCTTAGTTAAAAGTGTAAGTAAACTAGTTTTAAGAGGAGTTTGTAGTTGCTGTATAGAATTAAAAAGACTTACAGCATTAAGTAAGGTAGAAGGAGGAGCAGGAAGATCCATTTGTGTTCTTGGAGTAGCAATATTTGCGGTTTGGCCTTTAAGAAGGTTGTCTAGGTCAATGTATTTATTTTGTATTAATGAGATAGTTGGAAAGCTAGTACTATAGGTAGCATCAGTGATCGCGGCTGCGCCTAAGGATCTAACGCGGGCAACTATTTGACTTGTATAGTTATCACAAAACTTCATTAAAGGAAGAAGTTCTTTATCTAGTCTTTTAATCTGCTCAAAAAGAGGGTCAGCCTTTTCTTTTTCTTTCTCCTTTTCTTTAGGAGCAATTTGAGAAGGAGGCAAAGTTGCAGGTTGTGGTTGTACTTGAGCTTTACGACTAAACACCTTATCTCCTTTAAGTTATGCTAAACCGGCTTCACTCATTTTGGATTTTACAATCGAAACAAATAAATATAATCCTTCAGGGTTTGTTTGATTAAATGCTTCCTTCACAGCCTCTACAAGTATCTCCATCTTCTTAGTCAGTTGCTCTACATTTTCATCTTGACGATTAGCAGCCTTTTTATCTTGATCTGAAACAAGCTTATTATGCATTTGTACTACATCTTGCAGCTTTCCAAGGTAAGCAGTTATTGCCTGATGATTGAGATGAGAGCCCTTACCTGCATTGAGATCTTTGAGCTGCTTAATGCCTTCTTTACATTCGTTCATAAGATCGAGGATTTCAGCATTATAATCTAAGAGACTACTTTGTACATAGTTTGCAAGCCCAACTTGATATGATTGAATCTTTTGAACATTTTCTTGTTGCTGTTCGTGTCTTTTTTCTACTTGAAGCCGTTTGCGTTCTTTTTGTAAATCTCTTATTGCTTCATTCTCTAACTTTAAATAATTCTTTCTAAAACTTTGTAATGAAACGAATGAAACATGAAGCTTTTTCTTTGTTGGATACATGCTTTTCAACCAAGCTTCAACTTGTCTAGTCGATTCCCCTTTGATTAATTTCTCGACAATTTCGTCCTTATCAGGATGAGTTGTAATTTTTGCATGGCCAGTAGTGTTCGTACTCATTTGCTTACCTAATCATATTTTGTTTATTTAAGCTCTTCTTACAAAGGACTTAAGTTCTAAAGATGCAGTAGTTGGTTGACTTCCTGCAGCAACTGGAGTAGTAGGTGCTCCTGGAACAGTTTGTTGAGGTGTAGGACCTGAATCTTTTGGTTGTGCTTCTTGAGGGTGTTTTGAAAGCTCTTCAGCTTGCTTAATCGCCTTAATAGCATCATCAAGTGAAACATTCTTATCAAATTTATATTTAAGAATCTTTCTTTGTTGCTCTGCAGAAGGTTCAAGATATTGCTGGAGGCTGTTTAAAAATTCATGAACAGCAGGAGTATCAGCTGATTGAGCTACTTTGATAGAGGCATTTTTTACTTTAACTAGAATGCTTCCGGGAGGAATTGATCCTTGAGCTTGTACTGATCCACCATTGTGCTTTTTACCGTCTTCAGTGGTAAAGCCTCTAACAAAGTCAAAGGTCTTACCATCAAGCGGACATTGTCTTAGATTATCTGCAAGTCTTGAAAGTTGCTGACCTGGATGTTCTGGACATTGACGACTCATAATGGTTGTTGGACCAAATAGTTGTTGGGTCTTATAGCTCTGTGCGGTCTTAACATTCTTTGCACTAGCTGCTAGATCCCAACCTTCTGGTGTTGGGCGGCCTTCTTCGTAGTTCTTTAGATAGGTTCTTACGTCAAGAAGAGCTTCATTAGCCTTAGTAATCTTTGCATCAACCCAATCTTCAAGATCTACATCAGGACTAATCATATGATCAATGCTTGTAGCCATTTCTATAATATTCTTAATATAGCTTTTAGACATGCGGCCATCTTCAGCAACTTTAGTAATTTTACCTAGAAGTTCAGCAGCCTTTTTCTGATCTTGACGCTCTTCTGGTTCTATAGAGACTCCATAAAGTTTTTCAAAATCATATGGCTTACCTTTTTCGGATACATCTGACGTTTCAGCATCATGACGAAGAAAGGGAAGAAGTGGGTGTAGTCTATTTGGACCTTGACTTGTTTGATTTTGGACACCTGTTTCAAACTTAACTTCGTGGCCGCCTCGATAATCATACTTTTCTTTCCAAGGCTCAATTGTATTTAGGTCTCCGCTGATTGGGCATTGGTAAATATTATCTTTGACGCGGCGCATCATGGCGCCAGGGTGATCAGGACAATATCTTGAATGTTCAACAGGAGCAGTATGAAGATTTGGAGTCTTAAGAGAGCCAGAGTATTCTGGAGTAGGAGCTTTCATTTTTTGACTTGGAGAATAAACTGGATGATCGGCTTTCTTAATATAAACTTCTTTATTAGCCTTAATGAATACTGGATCTTTACTTACCTTATAATCCTTCATAGGATTAACTACATCAGTACTACTTTTTGCAATTGTATCTGCAACTTGAAGAGAGAAGGTTCTAAGAAGTTCTTCATTATCAATAAGGATTTTAGCAGTAGGATAAAAGGAGTCAATTGCTTCCTTGACCCACTTAACAAATTTATCTTTACCAACTGGTGTATGACTTGGAACTTGTTGACCATCTTGTAGGTGTTCTAGATCTGATCTGTATTGGCTAAGAAAAAGTTTAGCCAGCTTATCTACTGTTGCGTCTTTTGCAGACTTGACAAGTTGTTCTCTCATGTTAGCTCTCTCCTGTAATGTCTTCATTTAAGCTCCCCTTAATTAATCTTCCCAGGTGACTTTAATATCATTTCCAGCGTCAAAGAAAACCTTCTCATCGGCGCCAGCATAAGTTGAGCGAGTGCAGATGTCGGTTTCTAGGTCGCGGCCAACATTCTTAGCAGCAGTTTTAATTAGGCTACAATAATCTCTATTGGCCTGAGCTGTTTTTGGAGCATAGTAATTACAGTCACCGCAACGTGAAGCATAACTAGTTAAAGATTGCTCTAACCAAGTTTGATAATCATCAGTTGCATTATTGCGATAATGTTCGCCAA
>Ga0315284_10015698_pt1 | contig 10761 bp, 8 predicted proteins | sample YL17G09_16_MG_FD_203696 | JGI IMG/M metagenome (GOLD analysis project Ga0315284, IMG submission 203696) | Sediment microbial communities from Yellowstone Lake, YNP, Wyoming, USA - YL17G09_16 | ecosystem: Environmental > Aquatic > Freshwater > Lake > Sediment | place: USA: Wyoming | collected...
AATAAAAAGTATCCCCATTATTTTGTCAAATCACTTGTCAATTACTTGAAAACCAGAATTTATGCGGCACATAGAAAGTAACTGACGTAAAATTGGGGTATGTCCAAGGTAAGATTAACTTGACTTTGGTTTTTTATTAGCGTAACTTCCATCAATTAAGACATTACATTTTCCTTTCCAATATTTAGTAACCCTAAAATCAATCTCAAAATGAAAAAGATTCTTTACTTAATGCTTGTAGCAGTGATGATATTTTCTGCCTGTCAGCCAAAAACTACATCTGTTAATATACGTGCTGATGCTGATGCAATTCGCAACATTGAAGACCAGTGGGTGGCTGCTAACAAGGTAAAAGACATCAATAAAGCCATAAGTTTTTTTGCCTCAGACGCCGTTGTGATGGAACCAAACAAACCAATTTATGTTGGTATAGAAGCCATTAAGAAATCATGGGAATTATGGTTTTCTGATACTACTTTCCTTCATAACACAATTACAGGGACAACAGACAATATTGAAGTTTCTGCTTCTGGAGACATCGGATACGCCAGAGGAACTAATCACTACAGCATAAAAACACCAAATGGGACTGTCGGATATGTGGACAATTTTATTGATATCTATAAGAAGATAGGTGGAGAATGGAAGTGCATTGAAAGCATCTGGAACACACGTAAACCAATGGAAGGTCAATAGCCTGATGCATTAAGTGCCTGAAGGTGGAATAAGGTTAAATTATCACCCAATATAGTTTTATCCTTAACTAATACAGAATCAAATGAAAACAAAACTTATTTTTCTGGTTTTGCTTATTGCCTGTTTTTCATGCGGGACAAATAATAAGCCTGTGTCTGATGCTCAGAAAGAGAAAATAAAAGGAGAAGTAAAAGAGGTTGTAAATACTATTTTTAAAGGTGCTGAAGAGGCAAATTTTGAAATGGCTACGGAACCATGGCTTGATTCACCTGATTTTCTTTACACTTACAATGGAAATTCTTTTGGTTATAAAGAATTTGTGGATGCCATGAAACCTGTTTTCGGTTCACTAATAAATCAAAAGAGTACAATAGTTGGTGAAAAAATTGCAGTTCTTGATAATTCCACTGTCATGTATACTGCTAATACGAAATGGCTGATGAATTTTAAGGATGGTCATGCAATTCTGCAAGATCCTTGGTCAGTACTATTTATGTTTAAAAAAATTGATGCAAAGTGGAGAGTGATTTATAGTATTGAATCTGGTATTGAGAAAAATGCCAAGAATAGTGAAACATCGAAAGAACTAAATCAGGTTGAGTTGCTGAAACAATTTTTAGGTACCTGGAAGGGGGAATTAGGCAAGGATACTACCTATATTGCTGAACAAAAACTATATGGTAACGGCTTGCTAAGTGCTGTTAAGACAATTACTAAAGGAAAGATAATAATGGAAGGGAATACAATTATTGGCTACGACAGCAATAGTGATAAAATTATTGAAACTAACCTAATTAAAGGTTCAGATATAATGGTTCTTGGAATCTGGTTTACATCGGAAAATACATGTATAGAAATTCCATATGAATATTTATCCAATCCTCAAAATGCACCGATTACGTGGCTATATGAATTCAAATCACCCGATTTGATGGTATGGAATTATATTGAAAACAATAAACCAACAAAATCTTTTACTTTTCATCGAGAAAAATAATGATTGACTATATTTATAACAAAAGTTCTTAATACATATTGATATCCAATAAGTTTTATCCTGTAAAATAAAAACTTACAGCATTTATTTTTACTCAGATCCTGGAAAATCCATCTGAATACGATGCTCCTGGAGGCTTATCCGGCGGACTTTTTTCATTTATGTTATCTTGTTCAATTTCATAATCACCTAAATCAAAGTCATGAAAACAAAAATGAGAGTTCAACAGCCAATCCTGTTAATATTTACTTTTTTCTTTTCGTTGCTGAATATTAAGGGACAAACAGGCTTACCGGTATCCAGACATTATATATTGCAAAAGCTGGCAGATGGTGTTTATGCGGCAATACATAATAATGAAGGCGGATATGCTATTTGCAATGCAGGGATAATTGACCTGGGCGATAAAACAATTGTTTTGGATCCGTTTATAAGCCCGACAGCTGCCAGGGATTTAAAACAACATGCAGAATACTTAACAGGAAAACCTGTATCACTGGTTCTAAATCTGGATCCTCACAGCGATCATACCAGCGGAAATCAGGTATTTGTACCCGGTGCTGATATAATCGGTACGCCAAATGCACGTAAGTATATAGAAGATCATTTTAATAAAGAATTTGAATATAATAAGAAGACAGCGCCCGAAGAACTTTTGCAGATTCAAAAACAACTCAAGGAGGCTTCTGGTAATGAAAAGGCTGAACTGATTTTGTGGGAGTCCGAATATAAGGCATTAATTGAATCATTTCCTGAATTAAAAATGACTCTTCCAAATATTACTGTTAATGATACTTTGATAATTTATGGTTCAAAAAGAAGGATAATTATCATACCAACCGGAACAGGTCATACGAATGCAGATATGGTTGCATATCTTCCTGAGGATAATATCATTTTTATGAGCGACCAGTTATTTGTGAAATGCCATCCATATTTTGGTGATGGGGATCCTGAGTCATTGAAAAACAACCTTAAACAGATCATTGCTTTGAAACCTGTAATAGCAGTACCCGGACATGGGGCTGTTGGTGATATAAATTCATTGTATATGATGATTGATTATATTGAAACACTTACCGGAATGGTTAAGGGAGAGATTAAAAAAGGGACAGACGAAAACAAGGTTATGGAACTTCCAATGCCAGAAAAGTATAGTGGCTATCTGATCAGTAGTTTTTTTAAGATAAATCTTAGATTCTTATATCATAAATTGGCTGCCCAAACAACTCAGGAACCTTAAAAAGAGTTGATACTAAATACTCTATTTGAATAATCTGGCTCTACTTGACTTTGGTATCAGGATAGTGTAATTTTACATATACCTTAACTGAAGGAAGCCTGATGACTAAGAAAACCAGCAATCCCGATAATTTTTGGCAGGAGCTTAAATGGAGGAAGACAATACGGGTTATCACAGTTTATGCTGCTGCTGCATTTATTATCCTGCAGCTTGTAGATATAATTGCCCGACCGTTACAGTTGCCTGACTGGACACTGACTTTAGTAATCATTCTGTTAGTTATAGGTTTTATCATTGCGGCATTGCTCTCATGGATTTATGATATTACACCAGCAGGCGTTAAGAAAACAAAACCAATTAGTGCAGTAAAGCATGGCGATCAAATTACTTCGCCAACCTCAAGTGGATGGAAGATTGCTACCTACATAAGTGGAGTAATAATCATTGCACTGGTAGCATTTAACTTTATCAGCAGGAGAAACCTTAATACAGACATTTTAAAACTTGATAAATCAATAGCTGTTTTACCATTTATTAATGACAGCCCAGGTGACAGTAATCAATACTTTATTAATGGGATCATGGAAGAAGTCCTGAATAATCTGATGAAAATTAAAGATCTCAGGGTCCTTTCACGAACATCTACCGCACAATACCAGGGGACTGACAGACCAACCATACCGGAAATCGCTAAAAAGCTGAATGTAAACTATATTATTGAAGGAAGCGGACAGAAATATGGCAATACCTTCATCCTGAGTATACAATTAATTGCTGCCAATAAAGAAAAGCATCTTTGGGGAGAGTCTTATGAAGAGGAAATAAGAGAAGTCAGGGATTATGTAGGGATACGAAACAGGATTGCCCGGGCAATAGCTTCAGAGTTAAAAGCAATAATTACTCCTGAGGAAAAGCAGCTGATTGAAAAAGTCCCGACAGATAATCTTGAAGCTTATAACCTCTATTTAAAAGGCACCTACTTTTATCAGAAGATGACGAAGGAAGGATTAAGAGAAGCGTCGGAGTATTTTAAACAGGCAATCCGGAAGGATCCCGACTTTGCACTTGCTTATATAGGACTATCTCAGTTCAACGGAAGCAGCACCTTTTGGGGAAATGTTCCGCCAGCCGAAGGTATTCCCAAAGCAAATGAATATATAAACAAAGCTCTCAAGATTGACAGCACACTTGCAGAAGCCTATTGGCAGCTTGGCAATATTAATCAATTTTATAATTGGAACTGGAAGGAAGCAGAACGGAATTACAAACATGCAATTAAATTAAATCCAAACTCATCCCTAATTCGTATAGATTACTCAAATTTGCTTTCAATTACCGGGCGTCATGAAGAAGCTATCTCCGAAGCAAAACGAGCACAGGAACTTGATCCCCTTTCCGCTTTTATTAATACACGAACAGGTGTTGCTTTTGCTTATAATGGTCAGCATGACAGATCTATAGAAGAATATCAGATGAGTCTGACAATGAATCCGGGTTACTTCTATGCTCACTTTGAGCTCGCAAACGCGTATCTGGCAAAAGAGATGTCCACAGAGGCAATTGCCGAATACGAGAAGGCTGTTGATCTTTCAGGCGGAAATCCGTTTGTTACTGCAATTCTTATTTGTAATTATTATGGAACCGGGAAAACAGATCAGGCAGAGAAACTATTTGAAAGTTTAAAGAAAAGGTCCAAAACTGAATATATATCCCCGATATCTTTTTTCCTTATACACAGATTCCACGGGGAAGAGGACCTAGCAACCGTGTGGCTTAAAAGAGCTTTGAGTGAGCATGATACATTTTTGCCTATGCTCAAAAACAGTTCAATTATTTTTCCTGAAGGATCGGGCTATTTAACGCTGCTCAGGGAATCAGGGCTGGATTAATGAACCGCAAAAGAATTTTCATTCTTCAGCATTATCGGTATTGATGAGAAGTTGCAGCAGATTGCAGGGGATGTGGAAGCCAAATACCAGGCAGAGCATGAAAGAGTAAGGAAATGGCTTAAAGAGCGGGGGATGCTGTAAGAATTATAAAACTCAACCTATAAAACATAAATGCCCGAAAGTCCAAACAAGTTGATCTGGTTCTGGCAAGAGCTGAAGAGACGTAAGACAGGCAAAGTAATTATAGCCTATGCTGCGACAGCTTTTATCATTCTGCAGCTCGCTGATATCCTTACTCCTGCATTGTCGCTCCCAACGTGGACAACTACCCTGGTCACCTTACTCTTAGCATTAGGATTCCCTTTAGCAGTAATATTCTCATGGATCTTTGATATAACTCCTGAGGGAATAAAAAAGACTGAATCGATTGAAGTATCAGAGAGCAAAGAAATTGTAACAAAACCTGCCAGGAGGATATTCAGGACAAGTAACATTATAATAGCAGCTTTAATTATTGTGGTTGGAATACTTGCTTACCCCAAAATATTCAAACGTGACACTCTGGATAAGCTGAGATCATCAGGTGAGAGGATTTCTGTTGCTGTAATGCCATTTCAGAATATGACCAATGATACTACATGGGATGTATGGCAGGATGGAGTTCAGAATGAATTAATCAATAATCTTACAAACTCAGAAGAGTTTAAAGTCAAACAAGCAGAATCAATTAACGACGCAATTCAAAGTAAAGGTCTTACCAGTTATGCTTCAATAACGCCTTCTATTGCCAATGGTATATCTCAGAAACTGGATGCGGATATTTTTATCATTGGCACTTTAAAACATGCCGGAACTACAATACGTGTAAATGCACAATTAATTGATTCAAAATCTAAAGAGGTTTTTAAATCTTTTCAGATAGAGGATGTCTACAAAGAAGAAAGGATTTTTAAATTGGTGGATTCGCTTTCAGGTGAGATAAAGAATTTTCTTATATTATCTAAGTTAAAACAGGAACAATCTCACGAGGTTCAGACAACCATATCCACTAACTCCCCTGATGCATATCGTTATTTTTTTCATGGACGAAATACTTTTAGGAAAGAGAATTATTCCGCAGCAAGGAATTTTTTCTCTCAAGCATTAGCAATAGATTCAAACTTTGCTGTTGCAATTATCTACATTTCAACTTCTTATTGGAATCAGGGAATATATGACCAGTCCAAAAAATGGTGCACTAAGGCTTATGAAAAGAAAGGACAAATGCCAATAATTCAGAAGCTTTATACAAATTGGTTATTCGCAAGCAACTTTGAGACACCACATGAAGAAATTATTTATTTAAGTGAGATACTGGATATTGATGATCAGTTGCAAATGCCTTATTTCCTTTTAGGAAATGCTTACAACGATTTTTATCAATATGATAAAGCAATACCTGAATATGAAAAAGCTTTGGAGATAAATAAGAAATTGGATATGAAGCCCCCCTGGATTTACAACTATTCTGATCTCGGAAAAGCTTATCATAAAACAGGCAAATATAAAAAAGAGAAAAGACTATATAAAAAGGCTGAACAGGATTTTCCCAATGACCCTGTCTTGATCTACAGGCAGGCTATTCTTGCATTTACCCATAGAGATTCCGTGACAGCAAATAAATATGTTGATAAATACTTATCTGTTCGTAGGGATAACACAGACCCTGAAGCAAGTATAATGACAGGTCTGGCAGATCTATACTCTGATGGAGGAATTTTGAACAAATCAGAGGAATCTTACCGTAAAGCTCTTTCACTGCAACCTGAAAATCCACACAGACTGAATAACCTTGCATGGTTTCTGATTGATAAAGATCGAAACATAATAGAAGGACTGGAACTCATCGAAAAGGCATTAGAATTAAGTCCAGATAGTTACTATATGTTAGATACTAAAGGATGGGGATTATACAAGCAAGAAAAATATCAGGAAGCATTGAGATTTCTTCAAAAAAGCGACAGTTTAAAACCTATCTATAATCACGAAGTATATCTTCATCTCGAAGCAGCAAAAAAGGCTGTTGCAGGTCTGAAGCAGTAACGAGCCATCATAGTTGGATTCATTCAATTCCTTATCACAGCATGCTGAATTTAGCTGGTAGAGATGGAAACTCAATACAGATTATTACAAAGAAAAATGTTGCAGACAATTAGTGTGGAAAGCACCTGATTATACAGATTCTCCATGGTAATCGCTAAATAAAAAAAGACGCCTCAAGACATGAACCCGGCCTCCAAGGCGGGGCTGTTGTTTATCCTAATAAAATGACTATTGGTCAAAATAATGTTTTTTTGGTTTAACAGGTTAAGTGTAGTATTTAATTGATTCATTTCTCTGATTGTTTGAACATTAGATCAAAAAAGTTATTTTGAATGTTAAATTTCCTTAAATCCACTTATAAATTTTATGCATGTTTTGACAAACGAACACTTTTTATTGATGAATATCATGGACTAATTGATAAACATTATCTTTTCTCAGAATAACCATATTTTTATCCCATGGTATAATGTTGACAGGTAAAACATAAGTTTGTCAGCTATGCTCTTTATTGCTAATTTTATGATCGGATTAACCAGATCCGGTTGATGGAAAAGCCTAATGCTAAATATAAAAACGAAATAATTAATTATCAACCCGTTAAGATAACTACGGGAGATAACAGTGGATCCATGGATGATAATCAGAATAATCCTGTTTTTGATAATCTGCTGGCAGAGGGCGGTGAGAATTTCTACCACTACATAAACTGGCTTGGCCTGGGTAAGGACCCTAATCTGATGATATTATCATCAATACATCATTATTATTATGATTTCAATGATCTTAAAGGTGTCAAAACACTGATCAATCTTAAGAAGCTCAATGAGATAAATCATATTGATACTTTCCTGTCAAATGTTTTACGCGTGCTTCCCTCCAAAGCAAATTTTGTTGGATGTTTTAAGGACAACAAGATCCGTGGCGGAATTTCTGTTCCCTTTTATCAGTCATTTAAATTACTGAACGGTCTCATTAATATGATAGACTCCAAAACTGACAGATTTATGACCAGGAAGGATGTTATCAAACTACTGGAATCTCATGACTTCAGGATAGTTGATATGACTGAAATAAGCAGCATCACTTTCTTCTGTGCAGAAAGTTATAAGGAAACCGCTTAAGGAGAAGGGTACTTTTTTTCTATCGTTTTAAAGTAATCACAGGCAGAAATTTACCGATCATAATTTTCTGGATAATCAGCCAATCTGCTTTTTTCCGCACCTCTGTTACGAGTAATCTATCCAAATCATCTTTAAAACAGGTTTTTTTAATCTAATTTACAAAGTCATTTGTCAAAACATAAGTAACCTTTTCCTGGTTTAAAACAGAGAAAAGTCCCCTTTTTAAAGGATTGATTATCTGTTGTTTAAGTCATCAGACAATCAGATTTCCCCAAATTTACATCAGAATTCCCTGTAAATTTAGTATTCGATTTGACGTAAGCCAATATTTCTTATTTCAACAGCTGTTCAGAGTAGATAATCGTGAGCTATTAAAAGACGAACTCTATATAATAATATCGGATTTGCCCATTAATTGGGCTCATGCTACTTGACATCACTACCCTTATTCTATACTTTTACCTCGTTATCAAATTTAAAAAAATGGAACATATTTCAGTTTCGGGAAGAACCAATATTAGTGACAAACTCACTGGTCAGAACTTCGATGAGAAATTAATTTCAGGTGATGGACCAAGATTAAATCCTATCATGGAAAATATCCTTTCCGAGGGAGGTGATGATTTTTTTCAATACCTTAAACTGATAGGACTTGCCAAAGAACCCAATCTGATGGTTCTCTCTTCAATGCACCATTATTATTATGATCACAACGACCTGAAGGGAATCCGAACGTTGATCAACCTTAAGAAACTTAACCAGGTTAAACATCTTGAAAGCTTTTTTCATACTCTTTACAGAATTTTGCCTTCAAAAGCATATTTTGTCGGGTGCTTTAAGAACACCTGCCAAAACGGTAATGGGGCTACATTTTACAGGTCCGCAAAATTTTTCAACGGTCTTATTAACATTTTTGATTCCAGGGGTGACAGGAGCTTGTCCAGGAAAGGTATTACAAAACTTTTGGAAGATCATGGCTTTAAAGTCAATGACTTCACTGATATAAACGGGATGACATATTTTTATGCCCAGAATATCAGGAGACCGGGTGAATAAAATAAGTTATCAACAATCTGTATTCACTATTGATGAGAATTAACATTAAATATGTCAGTTTTTGGTAAGATATTTGTAAAAGCAAACATCTGTCCTGTCAGGTTGTAAAATTATGGATGTATTCAATACATTAATCCGTCTTAAAATAATTCCGTTTCTCAGGAGATGGAACCTTATTAATATTATACTTGGGATAATTGACATCCTTGCAATTGCCTTTTCATTCCAGATTGCATTCTTGCTTAACTATCTCGGTCAGGGTGATTTCTTCTTTTTCGAAAGAAAGGATCTGACATTGATCTTTCTGTCAATCCTGCCGATCTGGTTGATCACTTTATATATAATTAATGCAACTGAGATACCCCGAACAAAAAGATACCGGACTCTGTTTTTTGAATATATCCAGTCGGCAGTTGCAGTTAGTGTCATCCTGCTTGTATTTTATTTCGTCTTCAAGTTAGGCTACCTGTCCAGGTTATTTCTAATTGAGTTTGCTTTTATCGGATTCCTGTTTTTGCTGTTTGCAAGAACACTGGAATACAAGGTGTTCAAGATTTATAGGTCCAAGGGATTTAATTATGTGAATATTGTACTGATAGCAGATGACACTTCCATACCCTTCATTGAAGATCTCCGTCTGAATATAGACTGGGGATACCGGATAATTTTCATTTTTTCCAGCTCCGATCTTCTTACTGAAAAGTATGGACGGATCTATAAAATATTACCTGAGAAATCGAAAATGATAATTAATGACCTTATGGAGGTTGATACTATCGATGAGGTAATATATATTAAAAAGGAGGTAAATCCTTCAGAAGTAAGGAAAACGATGAGATCGTGTGAAGAGCTGGGTGTTGTTTTCAGGTTAAAGTACCGTGATATCCAGCTTAACCTCACCAATGCATTTACATCTGTGATTGGAAATGAGAAATTTCTGACGTTTATTAATGTTCCTTACAAACCAGCTGCCCTTGCTTCCAAGAAATTCATGGATATTACTTTTTCGATAATTCTATTGTTTATTCTGTCTCCCCTGATGCTGATTATATCATTGTTGGTAAAGCTGACCTCAAAAGGGCCGGTGATCTACCGGCAGGCAAGAGTAGGATTACGTGGACGGCAATTTGATTTATATAAATTCAGAACAATGGTGGTGGATGCAGATAAGATACGTGTCGATCTTGAATCAAAGAATGAAATGGACGGACCGGTCTTTAAAATAAAGGATGATCCGAGAATTACATCAATAGGTAAGTTCTTGAGGAGAACAGGATTTGATGAATTACCCCAGTTAATCAACGTTCTAAAGGGAGAAATGTCACTGATCGGACCTCGCCCGCCATTAAAAAGTGAGACAGAGCAATACAAAAGATGGCAGTTACGACGTTTATCTGTAAAACCTGGTTTGTCCTGCTTCTGGCAGATCATACCGGACCGTAACAACGTAAAGTTTGAAAAATGGATGGAAATGGATTTGGCATATATCGACAATTGGTCACCTCGTTTGGATTTTGTAATTTTGTTTAAAACAATAAAAACTGTCTTCCAAAGAACAGGAATTTGAAAATCTTATTAAGCCCATTTATGAAAAAAGTAACATTCTCAGGTGGCAAAATATGTTTTGCCATGCTTCTGATGGTATTCATCAGTTCTTGCGTTCCCACAAAACAG
>Ga0315284_10015699_pt1 | contig 10761 bp, 12 predicted proteins | sample YL17G09_16_MG_FD_203696 | JGI IMG/M metagenome (GOLD analysis project Ga0315284, IMG submission 203696) | Sediment microbial communities from Yellowstone Lake, YNP, Wyoming, USA - YL17G09_16 | ecosystem: Environmental > Aquatic > Freshwater > Lake > Sediment | place: USA: Wyoming | collected...
AAACGACCATAGAAAATCGTGGCAACCCCAGCGCCAACAACCACACACAACACCCCCCGTACAAACCCTAATAGGTCGCCTATTAAAAATTATAAAAAATTTGCATACATTCTTGTCTAACACTAGACAATGCAACATAAAAAGCAGCCCCGGTTAAGGGGCTGAAGAGCAAATGAGCAATTTGCCAAGGAGAAGCAATGGGGCAACTGCTTGCACCACCACCGAAAAGAAGTATACAATAAAAGCAGATCACATGTTTGAACACTTGATTAACGGGGAATTCCACCCCGCGATAGAAGAAGCGCCCAAGGGTGCGGTGTCGCCCATTGCCAATCACAGTGTGGCTGACCAGATAGACGCCAAGGTAAAGACTACTGACTGGTTAAAAGAGATCGGCGCTATATCAGATGAGGATGTGGAGTCCGTAGCCGACGCCCATGCAGCACGCGCAGCGTTTGCAGCCCTTGCAACACAAAGCCCAATACAGGATACTAAGTTAGCACTAACTAACGTAAAGACCCCCAAGGCGGTACAGCACTTGGTGGGGATGTTGACCGCCTACGACTGGGCGTTTATAGAACAGGCTAAAGAGATTCGGGGATACACCGTAGCCCAGATACTTGAAGAGACTAAGAACCCCGACACCAAATTCAGGCTCAAGGCGCTGGAGATGTTGGGCAAGGTAACTGAGGTTGCGCTATTCACGGAACGAATTGAGGTCAAGAAGACCCAGCTATCGGACACCGAGTTGGAGCAGCGCATCAAGGAAAAGCTCAACAAGTTTATGAACGTGCTAGATGTAGTAGATGTAACTCCCCTGCCTGATGAACCTCCAAACGCTGACATCATTAAGTAAAGTTGAGCTTGAGGCGCTTCAACGCGCTTTGCCAACAATGTCCTTGCAGGACAAGATGGAGCTATTTGATGACCTTAGCATCCGGGAAGAACGCGCCAGACTGTCCGCTGCCAAACTAAGCCCCCTTGGATTTGCCACGGGCGTGTATCCCGGATTCAAGATTGGCGCACACCACAGGAAGCTGGCTAAGATATTTGAGGATGTCATCGACGGCAACAAGAAGCGCGTCATCATCAACATAGCCCCCCGCCACGGCAAGTCCGAGTTCAGCAGCTACCTGTTCCCTGCTTATTTTTTAGGCAAGTATCCCGAGAAGAAGATAATCATGGGAACGCATACTGCGTCCCTGTCGGAGGACTTTGGTCGGCGGGTGCGTAACTTAATCGACTCGGAGGAGTACCATGAGATATTCCCCAACACGCTTGTCGCTAGCGACCAAAAAGCCGCAGGCAAGTGGAGTACCACAGCCGGGGGGCAGTACTATGCCGCAGGTGTCGGCGGTGCGCTTGCTGGACGCGGTGCTGATCTATTCGTTATTGATGATCCACATTCAGAGCAGGATATCAAAGTAAACAGCCGACTTGCCTTTGATACGGCGTGGTCTTGGTTCCAGACGGGGCCGCTCCAGCGACTCATGCCGGGGGGAGCCATCATAGTAATAATGACGCGCTGGAGCCTGCTCGACCTGACCGGACGCCTGATTGACTACCAGACCAAGAACCCGGACTCCGTGCCGTGGGAGATTGTGGAGCTACCCGCCATCCTGCCATCGGGTAAATCCCTGTGGCCGGAGCAATGGCCGCTTGAGTTGCTGGAGTCCACCAAGGCCAGCTTGGAGCCACGGTATTGGAACGCGCAGTACATGCAGCAGCCGACATCGGACATGTCAGCCGTGGTCTCCCGAAAAGACTGGCGGGTATGGCCCCATGACGATGCGCCCAAATGTGAGTACATAATACAGTCGTGGGATACGGCGTTTGAGACTAAGACCACAGCCGACTACAGCGCCTGTACGACATGGGGCATATGGTACAACGAGGAGGAGAATAGCTCCCCGCAGCTAATACTATTAGATGCGTTCAAGGACAGGATGGCATTCCCGGAACTAAAGGCGGTGGCGCACAAGCACTGGAAAGAATGGGAACCAGACAGCATAATAGTGGAAAAGAAGGCCGCAGGCTCCCCCCTGATTCAAGAGCTTAGGGCCATGGGCATACCTGTGCAGGAGTTCACGCCCAGCCGGGGGAACGATAAAATGGTGCGGATGAGCGCGGTGGCAGACCTGTTTACCTCGGGCAAGGTATGGGCACCGGACACGCGCTGGGCACGGGAGGTTATTGAGGAAATGGCGGCGTTCCCGGTTGGGGATCACGACGACTATGTGGATACGACAACCCAAGCACTGTTGCGTTACAGGCAGGGTGGATTCATCGCGCTCGACTCCGACGAGAAGGAAGAGCCTAAAATATTCAGACGCGGCAGACAAGCCGCATACTACTAGGACACCCAATGGCAACCAATGTTGATAAAGCCCTGTACCAAGCGCCAGAGGGCATAGATGACGCTGCTGCCGATGAGTCGGCCATTGAGATTGAGGTTGTTGACCCAGAGGCAATCAAAATCGGCATTGGCGGCATGGAGCTTGAGATTGTGCCGGGGGAGGGTGACGAGGGGGGATTTGACGAGAACCTTGCCGATTCGATGGATGAGTCGGCTATGCAGTCCATGTCGTCTGATCTGGTGTCCGAGATTGACAATGACAAGGCGGGGCGCAAGGATTGGGAGAAAGCATACACGGAAGGGCTGAAGTTGCTGGGGCTTCAGTACGAAGAGCGCACGGAGCCGTGGAACGGAGCCTGCGGGGTGTTTCACCCGATGATTACCGAGGCGGTTGTCAGGTTTCAGAGCGAGACCATAACGGAGACATTCCCTGCCCAAGGGCCAGTCCGTACCAAAATCATCGGCAAGGAAACCCCAGAGAAGAAGCAGTCTGCAATTCGTGTTGAAGAGGACATGAACTACCAGCTAACAGAGAAGATGGTGGAGTTTCGGGCCGAGCATGAGAGGATGCTGTGGAGCCTGCCTGCTACAGGGTCAGCGTTCAAGAAGGTGTACTACGACCCCAGTCTGGGGCGGCAAGTATCTGTGTTCATACCCGCAGAGGACATCATCCTGCCGTATGGAGCGTCTGATATTCAGTCTTGCTACCGTGTTACCCATGTGATGCACAAGACCAAGAACGAGATAATCAAGCTGCAATCGGCGGGGTTTTATCGGGAATGTGATTTGGGTGATCCGACCAAGGACACGACGGACATTGAGAAGGCTAAGAACAAAGAGACAGGCTTCAGCGATATCAACGACGACAGGTTCACGCTGTACGAAGCGCATGTTGACCTCGACCTAAAGGGGTTTGAGGATACCGACAAAGAAGGGGAAGAAACGGGCATCATGCTCCCCTATGTGGTCACCCTGATTAAGGGAACCAATGAGGTTTTGGCAATTCGCCGCAACTGGGAAGAAGATGACGACCTTAGACTCAAGCGACAGCATTTTGTTCACTACCAATACATTCCGGGATTCGGAGCGTACGGGTTCGGGCTGTTCCACCTTATTGGGGGGTTCGCAAAGTCGGCTACCAGTATTATGCGACAGCTTGTGGACGCGGGAACACTTTCCAACCTCCCCGGTGGACTCAAGACCCGAGGGCTTCGCATTAAGGGTGATGACACGCCGATTGCCCCCGGAGAGTGGCGGGACGTAGACATTGGCTCTGGGGTGATGCGGGACAACATCCTGCCCCTCCCGTACAAGGAACCGAGTCAGGTACTGATGGCCCTGCTGGGCAACATCGTAGAAGAGGGCAGGCGCTTTGCTGCCACGGCTGATCTGAAGGTCAGCGACATGTCCGGGCAAGCTCCGGTGGGTACGACCCTCGCGCTGCTGGAGCGCCAGCTAAAGGTGATGACGGCGGTTCAGGCTCGGGTGCACTTTGCGTTCAAGCAAGAGTTAAAACTGCTGGCGCGGATCATCGCGGACTACACAGACCCGGATTACACCTACGAGCCAGATGTAGGCTCCTCCAAGGCAAAGCGTTCGGACTACGACGATGTGGACATTATTCCTGTCAGCGATCCCAACGCAGCCACCATGAGCCAGCGGGTTGTCCAGTACCAAGCCGTCATCCAGATGGCGCAGATGGCCCCGGATATCTACGACTTGCCTCAGTTGCACCGCAACATGCTGGAGGTGCTGGGTATTAAGAATGCAGACAAGCTCGTGCCGCTGGAAGAAGACCAGAAGCCGAAAGACCCCGTTACCGAGAATCAGGCTGCGCTCAAGGGCAAGCCGATGAAAGCGTTCCTGCACCAAGACCATCAGTCGCATATACAGGTGCACATGATGCTGATGCAAGACCCGTTGATCCAGCAGTTCATTGGGCAGAACCCCCGTGCACCAGCAATCGGCGCAGCCTTGACCGCACACATTGCGGAGCATGTGGGATACATGATGCGCCAGAAGATAGAGCAGCAGTTGGGTATGCCCCTGCCGCCCGAGGACGAGCCGTTGCCGCCACAGATTGAGATTGCCCTGTCCGGGATGATGGCCCAAGCAGCGCAGCAGGTACTGATGCAGGATCAGGCCAAAGCTGCACAGCAGCAGGCCCAGCAACAGGCGCAAGACCCTGTGGTTCAGATGCAGATGCAAGAGTTGCAGCTTCGGGCCAAAGAGGTTGAGATTAAAGAGAAGACCATGATGGCTAACGCCGCCGCTGCATCCGACAAGCAGCAGTTGGAAGAGCAGAAAGTCAGCGGTCAGCTTCAGATCGACGCCATGCGCGTGGGGGCGCAGATCAAAGACAGTCAGGCCAAACAACAGTTTGAACAAGAACGTGCTGGCGTCCAGATGGGCGCTGACATCGCAAAGAACAAAGCGCAATCCGCTTTGCAATCAGCCCAGATCGCAGCCAACTCACGAAAGGAAACACCAACTAAATGATCCAAGACTTCGCACGCGTATTGCGCGAAAAAATACGAACCGACATGAACAACTACGCCGATGACTTGGCGGGGGGTTCTTGCCGCAATTTCGATGAGTACCAAAAACTTTGCGGGACGATTCAGGGTCTAGCCATCGCAGAGCGTTATCTAATTGACCTTGCACAGAAAGCTGAACACGACGATGAGTAATCTTATCTTGCCCCCCGGCATTACCTTGCCGCGAACAATCCAGCCAAGGGAAGAACCTGATCTGGATATGCCTGAAGAAGAGAAAGCGACCCAGTTACCTGACCCTACGGGGTGGAAACTGCTATGTGTTGTACCTGATGTAGCTGACACCTTTGAGGATTCGTCCATCATTAAGGCCGGAGCCTACATGCGACAGGAAGAACACGCAACTACCGTGCTGTTTGTGGTGAAAGTTGGCCCCGATGCGTACAAAGATCAGGCTAAGTTCCCCGGTGGAGCATGGTGTAAGGCTGGAGATTTCGTTTTGGTGCGTACCTATTCTGGTACACGCTTCAAAATCTACGGCAAAGAGTTCCGTCTTCTGAATGATGACCAGATAGACGCTGTTGTGCAAGACCCTCGTGGGCTAACCCGCGCTTGAAGGAGTAAAAATGGCTGAGAATTACGAGTTTCCCGACGAAATTGAGGAGAAATCCAAGGCTGCGCTTGAAAAGGAGCAGGAAGTTGAGATTGAGATCGTAGATGACACGCCAGCGCGTGATCGTGGGCGAATAGCTCTGGATAAAGCGGTTGAAGACCCCTCTGATGCGGAACTGGACTCATATTCCGACAAGGTTAAGGGTCGAATCAAGGAACTTACCCATGCAAGACACGATGAACGCAGGGCAAAAGAGTCCGTAGTTCGGGAAAAGCAGGAACTAGAGAATCTTGCACAGCAGTTGCTTGACGAGAACAAGAAACTGAAGCAATACGCCAACACAGGTGCCCAGCAGTACGCAGAAAAGGTACAGGAATCTGCTGGTAACGAGTTGGAAACGGCAAGGCGCAACTACAAGGCGGCACAGGAAGCCTTCGACACTGATGCTATAATTGCTGCACAGGAAGCATTGACGGATGCTAAATTAAAGTTGATCTCGGCGCAGAATTTTCGCCCGGCCCCTTTACAAACGCCTTCGGATGAGGTACAAATACGGAAATCGCAACCTGTAGCGGTTGAGCCTGATGACAAAACACTGCGCTGGCAGGCAAAAAACCAGTGGTTCGGCGCTCCGGGTAACGAGGAACTAACCAGCTTTTCACTAGGGCTGCATCAAAAACTAGTGAACTCGGGCATTGATCCCCGTTCAGACGAATACTTTGAACGAATTGACTCCCGCATGAAGTCTACGTTCCCTGAAGTTTTCGGTGGAGCTACCAAAAGGCCATCATCTGTTGTTGCCTCTGCGACACGTTCGACAGGGCCAAAGAAGGTTCAACTCACGACAACGCAACTTGCGTTGGCAAAGAAGTTTGGGCTGACCCCACAACAATATGCTGTTCAAGTAGCTAAACTGGAGAATTCTAATGGCTGAGACTCGCATCCCTCGTGACCTAGTATCACGCGATAAATCCGCTAGGATGGTCTATGTACCCCCTAACGCGCTGCCCGATCCGACCCCAGAGGCGGGTTCTTCTTACCGTTGGGTTGGAACACATGTCCAAGGTCAGGCTAACCCCACTAACGTATCTCGACAGATGCGTGAAGGCTGGGAGCCAGTGAAGGCAAAAGACTATCCTGAGTTGATGATTGAAGGTAGTGCTGCTACCGGGAACGTAGAGATTGGTGGACTCATGCTATGCAAGATGCCTACCGAACTCGCACAGTCCCGTCAAGCGTACTACGACAAGCAGTCTTCTAATCAGATGGAGTCCGTGGACAATAGCTTCATGCGAAATAACGACCCTCGTATGCCGCTGTTTGCAGACCGCAAGTCTACAACCAGCCGTGGACAGGGATTTGGTTCAGGTTCTAAATAATAGGAGTCCTTAAATGGCTTATCCAACTGTCTCAGGCTATTACGGCCTAAAACCAGTCAATGAATATGGCGGTCTACCATACGCGGGTTCAACGCGCATGTACCCCATTGCAACTGGCTATTCAACTAGTTTGTTCTGCGGCGACGTAGTTTCAATTACAACCAACGGTACGCTTATCACTTCAGCGTACACTCCCGCTACTAGCCCCACTACCGCTATTGCCGGGACGATTGGTATTTTCCTTGGATGTCAGTACACAAACTCAACGGGTCAAACCATCCAGAGTCAATACTGGCCTGCAAGCACTGTATCAAATAACGCGATTGCATATATTTGCGATGATCCTCGTACTGTGTTCAAAGCGGTTATGGGTGTACAACCTATTACAACTTATAGCAACACATCTACGGTTATTGGATATGTTAATACGGCGTTTGTTGGTGCTAACTTGTACTATTTGACTGGTAATACCGGATCAACTACTACGGGTAACTCTGCTCTTTGCTTGACTGGCAAAATCTTGGGCGGTGCTGGAACTTCCGGTAACCTTATCGAGACTGCTGCTGCACCTTTCCGTTGTGTGGGTGTTGTTCTTGAATCTGCTGTTACTATTACTGCAACAGCGTCTACTTCAGGTTCAAGCGCTACGTTGACGCTAGCTGCGGCAGACACTACGATTCAACCCGGAATGCAGTTTATTGCTGTAGGCACGGGTTGTGCACAAGGTAACTACATTACTGTTACAAGTGCGAACAGCACTACCGTAACGCTCAGTAGTGCTGTTACTGTTGCTTCGCAGACGGTTTCCTTTATAGGGTTCCCTGAAGCGCTGGTCACGTGGAACGGAAATTTCCATTCCATGAATAACACAACCGGTATCTAAGGAGTAACTTACCATGGCTATCTCACGCGCACAACTACTTAAAGAACTTCTTCCCGGCCTGAACGCCTTGTTTGGTCTGGAGTATGCACGCTACGGCGAAGAGCATAAGGAAATCTACGAAATCGAGAAATCGGAACGTAGCTTTGAAGAAGAAACCAAGCTGTCCGGTTTCTCGGCTGCACCAGTTAAGAACGAAGGTTCTGCCATTGCTTATGACAATGCACAGGAAGCGTTCACGGCTCGGTACAACCATGAGACCATCGCTCTAGGTTTCTCCATCACTGAAGAAGCTGTTGAAGACAATCTGTATGACTCGCTGTCGGCTCGTTACACCAAGGCTCTGGCCCGTGGAATGGCTTACACCAAGCAAGTCAAGGGCGCTGCTGTCGTAAACAACGGCTTCTCCTCGGCCTATGTTGGTGGTGACGGTGTTGCTTTGTTCAGCACGGCTCACCCGCTGGTGAATGGTGGTACTAATAGCAATCGCCCTTCTACGGCGGCTGACCTGAATGAGACTTCGTTGGAAAACGCAGTTATTCAGATCGCAGCGTGGACGGATGAGCGTGGTCTGCTGATCGCTTCTAAGCCACGCAAGCTGATTATTCCTCCTGCTCTGATGTTCGTTGCTACTCGTCTGTTGGAAACCAGCCTGCGTGTTGGTACTACCGACAACGACATCAATGCACTGAAGAACAACGGTTCTATCCCCGAGGGTTACACCGTCAACCACTTCTTGACCGACACTAACGGCTGGTACTTGACCACCGATGTGCCTAACGGCCTGAAGCACTTTGAACGTACTGCTCTGTCTAACTCAATGGACGGTGATTTTGACACTGGCAACGTGCGTTACAAGTCCCGTGAGCGTTACAGTTTTGGCTGGTCTGACCCATTGGGCATCTTCGGAAGCCCCGGATCGTCGTAAAACGATAGGGTTTTCCCACAAAAGGGGGCTTCGGCCCCCTTTTTTATTGCCTGTTACTAAATTCCATTTTCGTAATCCTACGAAATCTACCACTTCCCCGTCCATCATGGTACACTCAGTCTTCAACTTCAGGAGACACCATGTTCTACGTCTATATCTACCGTGATCCCCGCCCCTCTAAGAGCAACCAGCCCGTCTATGTAGGTAAGGGTACAGGGGATAGGGACTTGTCCCATTGGTCACGGGGGTCGCACAACAAGCCGTTTCAGGACTTCATATCACACCTTAAGCTGCGAGGGTTTGTAGCCCCATGCCAGCGCGTACTGGAAACGGAAGACGAGGCCGCAGCCTTTGCCAAGGAGGTTGAACTTATAGCGTTGTACGGACGGCGCACCCTGAAAACAGGAACTCTGTTCAACCTAACAGATGGCGGCGAGGGTGGTAGTGGGGCTGTGCGAACTGAAGCAGATAAAAAAGTTACTCAGTTCCATGCGGTTAAAAACTGGAAAGACCCTATCTACCAAGAGAAGGTAGCCGCAGGGCAACGGAAGGTACAAGGAACCCCCGAGGCGCGGTCTAAGAAGTCCGTAAGCAGCACGGAGGCATGGGCAGACCCAGCTACCAGAACGAAGCGGCAGACGGGCATTAAACGGGCTAGGAGTACCGTTGCTTCTAAGACCAAGACCAGCGAACAGGCTAAGGCCCAGTGGAGCGACCCGGAGTATGCAGCTATGCAGACTGCTAACAATAAAGAGATAGCCAATCGGGTAGAGGTCAAGGCAGCAAAAGCCGCCGCTGCGAAGGCACTGTGGGCCGATCCGGTCTGGAAAGCCAAAATGCTAGCCGCAAGAAAAACTTGCACTCCCCAAAATAGTGTGCTATAAATGAGCCACTCCGGGCTTTCCGGTGCATCAAACTGTCCCGGCAGACGACATACCGATTGATGCACTTCACTTGTATGTAAGGAACCTATCATGGCTTTCGCTACCCATCTCGGCCCGTGGCTGCTCGGCACGATCAAAAACACCACCGGAACCACTGTTGGGAACATTGCCAACACGGGTGCAACCTCAGTCACCCAGACTAAAAAAGTAGTCTATGACGGCGTTGTTTACACCTCTGATACCACTACCACGTTGTTCACCATCCCTGCTGGTTCCCAGATTACCAGCATCCACATTGATACCTTGGTAGCCTTTACGGGTTCTACTGCCGCAAACCTGACGCTGGGCATCACAGGCTCAACAGCTTTGTACTTTGCCTCTACAGATATCACCACGCAGGGTCGCTTGGCTAATACTGGTGCTGCTGCTAAGTTGGGTAACTGGGCTGGCGCAGCCACTACAGCTTCGCCTAACGGTGCTGGTGTTGGCGCTACAGATGTAATTGTAATTGCTACGCTGCGTCCTACGGTTGCCAACGTAACTGTTGGCACTGTGCAGTACACCATCGTGTACACGGTTGCTGACTCAACGGGCATCCAGTCCCCAGCTTCTGCTTAATCTCACGGGGCTTCGGCCCCTGTTTCACATAGGAGATTAATTATGATGCAAACAGACGTTAAATCAGGCGCGGCGGCGGCGGGTGCGACTACTACTATTTTTGCTGGCCCTGCCCGTATAAAAGGCGTATCAGTTAGCTATTCAACAGGCGCAACGGTTGTATTAAATGATGGGACAGGCGGTACAGCTATGTTCTCCTTTACTGCACCTGCGGCTGCGGGTTCTATTTATATGGTGTTTCCCGGTGAAGGCATCAAGTGCAGCACCAATATCTCTGCCGTAGTTTCTGCGACTACAACCGCAGTGGTGTTCTATGGCTAAGAAGCAAGGCCCAGTTCTTTCAGTTGGCAGGGGTGAGAAGCTACCTGTCTCCAAGGGGGCAGGCTTGACTGCTAAAGGTAGAGCTAAGTACAACGCAGCTACAGGTAGTAATCTCAAGGCTCCACAGCCCGAAGGTGGCCCACGCAAGAAATCGTTTTGTGCGCGGATGAGCGGTATGCCGGGGCCGATGAAGGATGAAAAAGGCAAGCCTACCCGTAAGGCGGCTTCACTTGCAAGATGGAAGTGCTAAATGACCAATGAAGTCGCTACCGCCAGAGAGCTTGCTA
>Ga0315284_10015700_pt1 | contig 10761 bp, 8 predicted proteins | sample YL17G09_16_MG_FD_203696 | JGI IMG/M metagenome (GOLD analysis project Ga0315284, IMG submission 203696) | Sediment microbial communities from Yellowstone Lake, YNP, Wyoming, USA - YL17G09_16 | ecosystem: Environmental > Aquatic > Freshwater > Lake > Sediment | place: USA: Wyoming | collected...
ATGGCTTCCTGGGAAAAGATCGCACAGAAGATTCGCGTGCCTGCGGGCCGAGTCGGAGTAATCGCTCTGCTGTTCATGCATCCGACATGGCAATCTCTGGCCATCGGAAGCATGATCGCCGCGCTCGGAGCCCTGATCCGGCTTTGGGCCGCGGGATATATCGATAAAGGGAAGGCTCTGGCAACGGAAGGACCCTACGCCATGACGCGCAATCCGCTCTACCTCGGTTCGCTCATCATGGCTCTCGGCATTCTGATCGCCGGCCATGTATATTGGCTGGTGCTGCTTTTCGGCATCCTGTTTGTCGCCCTTTACTATCCCGTGATGAAGAGAGAAGAACAGGAACTGCTCCAGGGCTATGGAGAGGATTTTGTCAATTATGCTGAGCGTGTTCCGATGTTTTTCCCTCAATTCCGATCGGCGGCCGCTCGTTCGACCACTTTTCTCTGGTTACGTGTCCGGCGGAACCGGGAACATCGCCATCTGCTGGTTCTGGCGCTCGCCGTGATTTTCCTTATGGTGAGAATCTACTGGTAGGAACCGACGCACTGACGAAGCTCTGTCGGCATGGCCACAAGACCACGAAGCTATTAGTAATTGACGGCCGACGGAATAGCAAAGCGATGGACAGGGATGAGCTCGATTCGCCGCGGTCTTAGAATTCCATGGACGAACGCGGCAAAAGTTGTTAACTTAATCTCTGTTATTCCTTGCGAAGGTTTGGGTTAGCTTGGAAGTTGCTGCCGCGTTCGATGGGCATCGGCGGATGCAACAAAATGGTATTCTGGAGCCAGTCCGTATCGTCCGCCGGCGATCAATAAGGGTGTCGATCGGAGTAATGGAGCATGTACACAGATCATGGGGTCCGTGAGGAGCGCAAGCGCAGCCCCTTATGGATGCTGGCCGGACCTTCCCTGATCCGGGGAGCAGCGGACCTGGGCTGGCGTGTTTTCCAAACGATCAACCGGCGCATTCCAGAAGGGGAGCTGCCGCATCCCCGTTGGGCGCCGGGCCGGATTCCCAAGAGCCGCCAGCGCACGTCACCTCAGCTGGGTATTCCACGAACTACCGATTCTCTGTGCCCCCGTTGCATTCCGGAAGCTCGTGCCCGGATCGAAAGGGGCGAACTTGACCCTGCCGCGCTCACCTCAGGCCACATTGGTGAGATCAAGGCTGAGATTGTCGAGGAAAACGGCCGTGTGCTCATGCGCAAAACTTGCGAGAAGCACGGCCCGTTCGAAGACGTGCTCTCGACCAATTCCGCCTTTACCCGCCGCATCGAAAGTCTGTTTTTTGGCCGGGATTTTGAGATTAGCGACGACGAGAGCATTCATCACCATGGTGTTTCCTCGATCCAGTATGGGCGTGGCACCGTGCTCACGGTCGACCTGACGAATCGCTGCAACATGATGTGCAGTCCTTGTTTTATGGACGCCAATCAGGTTGGATATGTCCACGAGCTGACCTTGGACACCGTGAAAGCGATCCTGGATCGGGCGGTCTCATTCAAGCCGCGGCGCCAGGTCATCGTGCTCTTCTCCGGTGGCGAACCGACGCTCTCGCCCTTTTTCCTCGAGGCCGTGGCCTATGCCAGAAAACTCGGCTTCTACAGAATCCTGGCAGCTACGAATGGAATCCGTTTTGCGCAGAGCGAGGAATTTGCACGCCAGGCGCGCGAGGCTGGGTTGCATGGAACCTATCTTCAGTTTGACGGCACGACCAACGAGAAAAACCAGCATCGTGGCGTGACTAATCTGCTGGATGTCAAGCTGCAGGCAATCGAAAACACGGCTAAGGCCGGCATGAAAACCACGCTCGTGTCGACCATCGTGAACGGACTCAATAATGATGCCATCGGGTTGATTGTGGATTTTGCCATCCGGAACATCGACAAGGTTCCCACGGTGGTACTGCAACCGATTTCTTTTTCAGGAAGAGACGAGGAAGTTGACGATGATACCCGCTATGCGCAGCGCTACCCCTTGTCTCTAATGGTCGAGGACCTGAAAGCCCAATGCGGAGGAGACTGGGAGCCGATGCGAGACTGGTTCCCGCTCTCCTCCCACAGCGCCTTTACGAGCGTGATGGATATTCTCCAGGGGCCCGATGCTCCGTGGGGCTGGAGCGCGTGCAATTGTCACCCAAATTGCGGGGTGTTCAGCCTGCTGGTGGTCAATCGCCGCACGCATGAATGGATCCCATTGACCAAGTTTTTTGACTACGAACAGTTTGTCCGCGATGTGGCGGTCATAACCGATAGCGCAAGGGGCAGGACCATGACCTCCGCCCAGCTGGCTCTGTCGATTCTGCGCAATTACAGACCGGCGGAAGCGCTGCGCGGCTTTCCTTTATCCCAGGTCCTGAACCTGTTCAGACCCAACTCAGAGCGTTCCGACAGCGACCGCAACGACCGGATGAAGACCCGCTCCGACCAGGACGAGTGGCGCGTGCTTTGTGTCGAAGGAATGCTGTTCCAGGACCTGTGGACCTACGATTTCCGGCGCACGGAGATGTGTGTGATCCCTTATGGGACGGAGGAAGGGGAAATCTCCTTCTGTGCCTACAACACCGGCGTGGGTTGGCGTCAGATCATTGAAAGCAAATACAAGACGGCGAGCGTGGCCGAATGGCATGACAGCAAAGGCCGTCACAAGATCTATGCCGGCGGCAAGGCGGTAGAGCTGGCTTCGACGGATCACAGCCTTGATTTGCCTCCGGTTCCGGCTTGCCCGGCCTGCAAGGAGCCTGCCGCTAAGGAGCCTGATGCCGTGCCGGTGGCCAAATCGATTCCCTGGCAAAAATGAGTTATACCATTTCTGAAATTGCCGAAGCATTGGGCCTCAGATTCCAGGGTGACGGCAGCCGCCGGCTCACCAAGGTTTCCAGCTGGACGGCTGCCGACGGAGCCTCGCTGGTTTTCTTCGAGCGCGAGCGGACGGCCGATTTCCTGGCTGCTCAAATCCAGGCCGGCTGCGTGGTAGCGCCTCCCGACTCCCTGCCGGCTGAATATGCTGCGATCTTATCGGAGCGGCCTAAACTCGACTTTGCGCGTGCGGCAGGGCTGCTGGCTCCCGCCCCTCGCGCCGCCGGCATCCGGCATGCCAGTGCCGTGGTCGCGCCTGATGCGGAAATCGCCGAAGATGTCGATATGGGCCCGTGGGTGGTCATCGGCGCCCGCACCTGCATCTCCCGCGGTTGCATGCTGCGGTCCGGCGTGGTGATCGGGGAGGACTGCGTTCTGGGAGAACAATGCATCCTGCACCCGAACGTGGTGTTGTATCCGGGTTCTTCCCTGGGAAACCGGGTTGTGCTCCACGCAGGCGTGATCGTGGGAAGTGATGGCTTCGGATATGTATTCGACGGCACGGCGCAGGTCAAGTTCCCGCAGGTCGACAAAATCACTATCGAAGACGATGTCGAAATCGGCGCCAACACGACTCTCGACCGGGGATCGCTGGGGCCAACCCGCATCGGCGCCGGCACCAAGATCGACAACCTTGTGCAGATTGCACATAATGTCCAGATCGGCCGCGGCGTAATCATCGCGGCTCAGACCGGCATTTCCGGCAGTTGCGTCATCGAAGACTATGTCGTCATCGGGGGACAGGTCGGAATTGCGGACCATGCCCGTATCCAGAGCGGATCTGTGATCGGCGCGAAGGCAGGCGTTCTCGCCGGCAAGATCGTGCGCGGCGGCGATGTATATTGGGGCATCCCTGTGCGCCCGCTCCGGGAATTCAAGCGCCTGAACTTCTATTTCGGCAGGCTTCCGGAACTCAAATCGGATATCGAGTCTTTGAAAGACGCCGTCGCCAAACTCCAGGAAGCCCTGAAGGACAGGGAATAGGATCCTAGGGTTTGACGTATGGTTTCCGGACAGCTCGACGCGGACCATTCCGCGTTTTTGCCAATCCGGAATTTTGAGAATTCCATTGCATGTCTGAATCCACAGTGCTTCAGGAAATCTGTCGTTCCGTCCTGCCGGCATTTTCCAGTTCCTTCCGCGACCAGGAATTTGTGGCTGGTTTCCATTCCTATATCGGTCTGACTCACACCATACGGCGCCGGGGAACATCATGGGTGATCCGCATCAGCGATCACTGCGCTCAAGCGCCCCGGGCGGTCCTGGAGGCGATCATTCTCCTGCTCGCATGCAAAGTAATGCGGAAAAAGCCGCCGTCCGAAACGATAAAAATCTATGAGCGTTTTCGATTGGATCCTGAGTTGGAACGCAAAGTTCATGCGCGCAGGCTTCAGCATGGGCGGAAGCAGATCAGCGCGGCGCAGGGGAAATATCATTCACTCGATGAGATCTATGCCGAGTTGAATCGGCTTCACTTTAACAATCAAGTCGAAGTCCGCAAACTGGGTTGGGGATCCAGGAGGAGCTGGAGCCGGCTGGGACATTATGATCCCGTTCACCACACGATCAGCATTAGCCCGACCCTGGACTCTCCCGGAGTTCCGAAGTCGGTGCTGTCTTATCTCCTCTACCATGAAATGCTCCATACTCTGTTCCATGGGACGGGAGGCAGAAAACGGCACCATACGCCGGAGTTTAACCGGGCGGAGCGCGCGTTCCCTTCCTATGCCGAGGCGAGAAAATTTCTTGACCATTTCAGCCGCACCCGCGGCCTGCGCCCATGATTTCAAGCTCCACGTTTGATTCAGACGGCAAAAGCAAAAAGCAGCCACGAATGACACGAATAGGCATCGCCGCCACCCAAAGACCTTATCGCACTCCTCTAGGGGCCCCTCTCTCCTTTCGTGCCCTTCGTGGATAGGTTTTTCCCCGCTGTCTGAATCGCATTGTGACGACCTGCGATTCAGACAGTAGAGGATAGCCGGGCAAACGGAGCCGCGCGCGTCAGCAAGCGGATATGTGAAAGTCAAACAGTTTGTGTCCAATGCGGCTGAAAAGTCTTCAAATATCCGCTTGCTTACGCGCGCGGCTCTGTTCGCTTGTGATTCATCATGTATGCGCATCCCACTGTCTGAATCGCAGGGCTTTTTCCCATAGGGGCTTGACAATAATCGACTCACATTTTATATAGTCGAGTGCGCTAATGTCGCCGCACTTACGGTTTCTTGTCTGGGACGAGGGTTGAATGGTTAGAAGGAGGAAGCTAAATGTCTAAGATTATTGGAATTGACCTTGGCACTACCAACTCTGTGGTTGCCGTCATGGAGGGGGGTGAGCCCAAGGTAATCACGAATCCGGAGGGGAGCAGGCTCACGCCGTCTGTGGTTGCGGTGGGCAAGGGTGGAGAGCGCTTTGTGGGCCAGATTGCCAAGAACCAGGCGATCACGAATCCGGGCAACACGATCTTCTCGATCAAGAGATTCATGGGGCGGAAATTCGGCGAGGTGTCCGAGGAAATCAAGCTCGTCCCGTATAAGGTCAGTGAGGCGTCCAATGGGGATGCTCACGTGAAGATGGCCGATCGCAACTATCCTCCGCCGGAGATTTCGGCGATGATCCTCCAGAAGATGCGCTCGGCAGCCGAGGAATACCTGGGTGAGAAGGTCGAGAAGGCGGTTATCACTGTCCCAGCCTATTTCAATGACAGCCAGCGCCAAGCGACAAAAGATGCCGGCAAGATTGCCGGTCTGGACGTGGTTCGCATTGTCAACGAGCCCACGGCGGCGGCGCTTGCCTACGGTCTGGACAAGAAAAAAGACGAGACCATCGCAGTATTTGATTTCGGCGGCGGCACCTTCGATATTTCGATTCTCGAGGTCGGCGAGGGTGTGGTTGAGGTCAAGTCCACAAACGGCGACACGCATTTGGGCGGCGACAACATCGACCAGCGCCTGATGGATTGGATCATCGGCGAATTCAAGCGTGAGCAAGGGATCGATCTTTCCAAGGACAAGATGGCGCTTCAGCGCATGCGCGAAGCGTCTGAGAAGGCGAAGATGGAGTTGTCCACGGTGATGGAAGCAGAGGTCAACCTTCCGTTCATCACGGCCGACTCGAGCGGGCCCAAGCACCTGAACATGAAGCTGACGCGGGCAAAATTCGAGCAGATGGTCGAGGACATTCTGCAGCGGGCCGTGGGACCGACCAAGCAGGCTCTGGCCGATGCCGGTCTCAAGCCCGACGCCATCGACGAGGTCGTGCTGGTGGGCGGATCCACTCGTATTCCGCGCGTGCAGCAGATTGTGCGCGAGTTCTTCGGCAAGGAACCGCACAAAGGGGTGAACCCGGATGAGGTGGTTGCCGTGGGCGCAGCCGTCCAGGCCGGGGTGCTCGGAGGTGAAGTCAAGGATCTGCTGTTGCTGGACGTCACGCCGCTGTCCCTGGGTATCGAGACGCTGGGCGGGGTGTCGACCAAGCTGATTGAGCGCAACACGACCATCCCGACGCGCAAATCGGAGATCTTTTCGACGGCCGCCGACAGCCAGACTTCAGTGGAGATCCATGTGCTTCAGGGCGAACGCGCCATGGCGCGTGACAACCGCACCCTGGGCAAGTTCCACCTGATAGGCATTCCACCGGCGCCGCGCGGAGTGCCGCAGATCGAAGTGACGTTCGACATCGACGCCAACGGCATCGTAAGCGTCTCGGCCAAGGATCTTGGCACCCAGAAAGAGCAGAAGATCACGATCACAGCCTCGAGCGGGCTCAGCAAGGACGAGATTTCAAAGATGACGAACGATGCCGAGAGCCATGCCGCGGAAGATCAGCAGAACCGCGAGTCGATCGAGGTGCGTAACAAGCTCGATGGTATGATTTACAGCACAGAGAAGATCCTGAAGGAGAACCGGGATAAGATCTCTGACGGCGATGCCTCGGCGCTGGATGCCGCGCTCACGCGTGCAAAATCGGTTCTGGATCAGTCGAAGGAGACCAGTGAGCTGAATGCCGCGTTCGAAGAGCTGACTAAGGCGTCGCACAAGCTGGCTGAGGCGATGTACCAGAAGACGACCCAGACTCCTCCTCCGGGCGCGAGCGCCACCGGGTCAGGTCCCAAGGCTGAAGCGGGCAAGAAAAAGGAAGACGAAGTCATCGACGCCGAATATGTCGACGTGGACGACAACAAGAAGTAAAAAGCAAAAGCAGCCACGAATGGCACGAATTCTTTGTACTACTTACGTACAAATCCTTGCCATTTAGGCAAGAAAAGCAAAAGATCAACGCAGAGGAAGCAGAGGGAGCACAGACTTTTTACTTTGCAATAGATCTGCTTCCTCTGCTGCCTCTGTGTTGAGGCTTTTACCGAGTCTCGCCTATTATAGTGACGATCGCCCCTGGGACCGCGGGCGTCTCGCCCGCAGCTTTGGGACGCGGCATAGCCAAGGAATTTGCGGGCGGGACGCCCGCGGTCCCAGGAGGTCCCCGTCTTGATCCATGCGTGGTATTTGTCACCGTATTTTGCGATTCTCAATAGGTTGCGGATATCCGCGCCGTGTCATTCGTGGCTGCATTTAGAAGCCGTGGAGGGGGTAGTGACAAAATCAAAGAGGAACCTGCCGGGGCTGGTGATTTTGCACAACTCATTTCTCAATGAAGGGGACCAGATGGCGGAGGGTGCGTTGCCTTTGGTGCCGCCCGTGGATTTGTATGAAACGGCCGACTTTTATGTCCTGAACGCGGAATTGCCCGGCGTGGAAAGCGACGACGTTCACGTGGAAGTGCGGGGCGCGGGACTGTCGATCTGGGGTGAGCGCAAGGTAGACGCATGTTGCTGCGAGGAGAATTATCATCGAGTGGAAGGGATCCGCGGTCGGTTTCACCGCACGTTCCTGCTGCCTGAGGTCATGGACGCCGATGCCAGGATTCATGCGGCACTCAAAGATGGAGTGCTGCACGTTGAACTGAGCAAGTCCTCCAAGTCGAGAAACATCCGAATCCAGTCCGGGAGCGCGGGCCGCTGAGGAATATGGCGAAGGACGACTACTACGCGGTTCTGGGCGTTGCACGAAACGCGAAAGAATCGGATATCAAGAAGGCATACCGCCGCCTGGCACGCAAGACCCATCCGGATGTCAATCCCGGCGATAAAGTCGCCGAAGAGCGCTTCAAGAAGATTCAGGCAGCCTACGATATCCTGAGCGATGCTAAGAAGCGCGCCATCTACGATCAATTCGGTTTCTATTCCGACAACATCAAAGACCAGCCTGGCGGGGCTGGATTCCGGGGAGCGGGCGAAGGGCCTGCGTGGGGCTTCGATTTTTCGGAGACGGATGCGGGACCGGATCAGCAGAGCAGTTTTCGCGACATCTTTTCCGAGATCTTTGGCGGAGGAAGGCCTTACAAGGGATCGCGCGAGCCTCAGCAGGATAAAGGCGATGATATCGAGCATCATCTGAACATCTCGTTTGACGAAGCCATCCGCGGCCTCGAGACCCGCCTGGCCTTCAATCGCGCCGATCCGTGCACTGTTTGTGGAGGCTCCGGCCAGGATGGATCGCGCGCGCAGATGGTCTGCCCCACCTGCAAGGGTACCGGGCAGGAAACCCGCGCTCACGGGATCATGCGATTTTCTCCGGCCTGCCGCACCTGCGGCGGCACCGGGAAGGTCGGCCGCAGCTGCGCCCATTGCGGCGGATCGGGGCGGGTGAGGGGTTCCGACACGATCACCGTCCGGATTCCTCCGGGCGTGGACACAGGTTACAGAATGCGGGTCGCTGGGAAGGGCTCGGCAGGCAAAAACGCCGGGCCGCAAGGCGATCTCTATCTGATCATCACCGTAAGGCCGCACGAGTTATTCCGGCGTGAGGGGAACGATATCCTGATTACGGTTCCCATCACCGTGACCGAGGCTGCGCTGGGCACCAAAATCGAGGTGCCGGCCATTTCGGGGAAGACGCTTCTGCGCATCCCGCCGGGAACGCAGAGCGGGCAGAAGTTTCGGCTGCACGGTAAAGGAGTGCCATCGCTGCGTGGGGAAGGAGTCGGCAACCAGATTGTGGAAGTGCGCGTGGTGGTGCCGCGCGTGGCGGATGAACGCTCCAAGGAGATTCTCCGGGAACTGGCGCGGCTCAATCCCGAGGATCCCCGCGCCGGCATGGTGAAACATTGAGGCTATTCAAATCCTTGCCAATTAGGCAAGAAAAGCAAAAGATCAACGCAGAGGTAGCAGAGGTAGCAGAGGAAAGTCATTCAAAAGTAAAAAACCCTCTGCTCCCTCTGCTCCCTCTGTGTTGAGGCTTTTAGGTTGTACTTCCGAATCACAGATGATCGTATAGGGGGATTTTGCCGTGGCGGGGCGTAAGAAGGCCGGTTACATGATCAGCGCCGTGGCGGAGACCTATGAGGTTCATCCGCAGACATTACGCCTGTACGAGCGGCTGGGCCTGCTGAAACCTTCACGCAGTGACGGCAACACCAGGCTCTACACCGATGCTGATCTGAAGCGCCTGGAAATGATTTTCAGCCTGACTCGCGACCTGGGCGTTAACCTCGCCGGCGTGGAAGTGATTCTGGACATGCGCGCGAAGATGGAAAAGATGCGCCAGGAGATGGAAGAAATGATTCTGTATGTGCGCGAGCACATTGCCGAGGGTGGGCCGGCGCCCGCGCGCGGCGCCCTGGTACGTGTTCCGGCCAAAATGATGGTACCCGGAAGCCGGGAAAAGAAATGACCTCGCTGATTCTAGCCTTCTTGATTGCGGCCGGCGCCTGGCATCAGGCGGAGCCGGCGCCCCTGTATACCCAAACCTATGCCATCTACATCCGCAACGCGTTTGCCGGCACGGAAACCGTCAGCGAGAGATTGGACAAGGATGGAAACCGCGTCGTGACCTCGCAGCACGAAATGCTTGTGATCGACTCGAACGAAACCAACCGCCTGGCCTTCGAAACCACGACGGTGTTCGTCAAAGACACCGTCGCTCCGATGAGCTATTCCTATAAATACCTGTCGGGGAGCACGAAGGATTATTATGACGTGACCATCAAGGCGGGCAGGATCACGCGGGTGCTCAGCCGCGGCGGAAAAATCAGCGAAACCGCGGCTGCCGTGCCGGCCGGCATGGTGATCCTGGACGTAAATGTGTACCATCAGTACGATCTGCTCTCGCGCCTCTATGATTTCAAGAAACGGGGGCGCCAGATCTTCAACAACTTTATTCCCCCCATTGGGACCGACATGCCTTTGGCCATTACCTGGCTCGAAGACTCCAAGCTCGCATGGGCGCAAGGAACTATCCCGGTTCGCAACTTCAAAGTCGAATTTGTCGGAGTGAGAACCGGAAACTTCTCCACCGACATGAAAGGCCGGCTGGTGCGCCTCATCATGCGCGAACAAGACCTCGAAGTAGTGCGCAAAGACCTCGTCCCCGATAAAAACTAAAAACAAAAGCAGCCACGAAGAACACGAAGAACACGAAAAGGAAACGGGACTACCAGGGGTGTGCGAATTTGCCTCCCCCCCATGCGCGCACCGCTTCGCGCTGCAACATCATGGCTCCGATCCCAGGCGAAAGCGCGTCAGAGCGGCGAAGCTCGACCGAAATTCCAAGAGCGTTTTCGCCTGGGATCGGAGCCATGATGTTGGCCGGAGGCCGCGCATGGGGGGGAGGCAAAATCGCAAGTTGACCGTGCATTTACGGTTTTCTCTTCGATCTCAGCGAACTCTGCGATGAGGTTTTTGCGGCTAATATGATTCGTGTTCTTCTTATTACCATGCTGTAGCATTGTGCTTTTCCAACACAATTCGCCTATTCGACGAAATTTGCCAGCGCGAACGGAGCCGCGCGCGGCCGCCCCCGGTGGTGAGAAAGACTATTGGGGGTTGTTTAAATAGGATGCAG